>OLVT01001368.1_pt1 | contig 21008 bp, 20 predicted proteins | sample 1673241 | NCBI WGS metagenome assembly OLVT01 (sample SAMEA3178936, study PRJEB25190) | human gut metagenome | biome: human gut; feature: human-associated habitat; material: faeces | place: Austria | collected 2013 | reverse complement strand
GTAATTACCATCCATAACCTGAAGTTCCAGGGTGTTTGGGATGTGAAAACCATTCAGCGCTTTACCGGACTTTCTGATTATTATTTTACGCCGGATAAACTGGAGGCTTACAAGGACGGCAACCTGTTAAAGGGCGGTATTGTCTATGCGGACGCCATTACCACGGTGAGCAATACCTATGCAGAGGAGATCAAGATGCCCTTCTACGGCGAGGGGCTGGACGGCCTGATGCGTGCCAGAGCCGGGAGCCTGCGGGGAATTGTCAATGGCATCGATTACGAGGAATTCAATCCGGAGACGGATCCATATATTGAGCAGCACTATAACGCAAAGAACTTCCGTAAGGAGAAAGTGAAGAACAAGAAAGCTCTCCAGCAGCAGTTGGGACTGCTGGTGGATGAGAAGAAGTTTATGGTGGGTATTGTTTCCAGACTGACGGATCAGAAAGGACTGGATCTGATACAGTGCGTTATGGACGAGATGTGCAGCGATGATATGCAGTTGGTGGTACTGGGCACCGGCGACGAGCGCTATGAGAATATGTTCCGCCACTATGATTGGAAATACCATGACCGGGTTTCCGCTCAGATTTATTATTCTGAGCCTATGTCCCATAAGATATACGCAGGCTGTGACGCCTTCTTGATGCCGTCTCTTTTTGAGCCCTGCGGATTAAGCCAGCTGATGGCTCTGCGCTACGGCACCGTTCCCATTGTACGGGAGACCGGCGGACTGAAGGATACGGTAGAGCCCTACAACGAATATGAGAGCAAGGGAACCGGTTTTTCCTTCGCAAACTACAACGCTCACGAAATGCTGGGCAGTCTGCGGTACGCGAAGCATGTTTACTATAACAAGAGGAGAGAGTGGAACAAGATTATTGACCGCGGTATGGCCAAGGACTTCTCCTGGGGAGCTTCCGCAGGGAAGTATCAGGAGCTTTATGACTGGCTGATTGGATATTAACCGCGGCATCAGCTTCGGGAAAATGGTTTTCCGGGGCAGATCGATTTGGGCGTCCGGAATGATCCGGATGCCCAAACGCAGGTAGGAGGCAGAAAAATGGAGATGAAAGATCAGGAGTATTTGGAATGTGTCCGGGATATTCTGGACCATCCTGTGTTTCAGTCCATGGATGAATATATACAGCATGGGAATACTACCTGTAAAGAACATTGTATGAGGGTGTCCTATGTAAGCTATCGGCTGTGCAGGCGTTTTGGCGGCAATTGGAGAAGCGCCGCCAGGGCAGGACTTCTTCATGATTTGTTTTTGTACGACTGGCATACTCACGCGAAGGAGACGGGGCATCGGTTCCATGGATTTACTCATCCAAGGACGGCTTTGGAAAACGCCAGAAAATATTTTAAGCTGACATGGGAGGAGGAGAACGCTATTCTCCGCCATATGTGGCCTCTTACGCCTGTTCCTCCGGCGTCTGCCGTCGGATTTGCGGTAACGGCAGCAGATAAGCTGTGCAGCCTGGAGGAAACTTGTGAGCAGATGAGATGGGGACGGATATTTTGCCGGGGCATTTCCGTACGGCCTTAAATTAGGCAGGAAAATATGCGTTCCTGAACAGTTACAATATGAGAAGCTAGGAGAGTTTGGATGAACATGTGGGATGAATTGTTGGGCAATCAGCTGCTGGTCAGCGCTGTTTTGGGCTGGGTAGTGGCCCAGGGCCTGAAAACACTCATCGATTTTGCATTGAACAAAAGCTTTAACAAAGAGCGTCTGGTGGGGTCTGGAGGTATGCCAAGTTCCCATTCCGCTACGGTCTGCGGCCTTACCACCGCAGCCGTTATCAAATACGGGGTAGGATCCTTTGAGTTTGCCATCAGCTTTGTGCTTTCCATGATTGTAATGTACGATGCCATTGGTGTGCGAAGGGAAACCGGAAAACAGGCCAAACTATTAAATTCCATTTTGATGGAGAATCCTTTAAAGCTCAGCGCAGAGGTGCTGCAGGAACGCTTGAAAGAGTATGTGGGACATACGCCTCTTCAGGTAGTGGCCGGCGCTCTTTTAGGAGTATTTTTGGCTATAGGGATCAGCGGATTTTATTAAATCGGGGCAGCTTCCAGGACGGCACATCTTCTTGTCCGGCCTTGGCCGGATAAGAAGATGTGCCGTCCTGAATAATTAATAGTTATCAATCGGGACGATGCCGGGGGCGAGGACAGACAGCAAAAGGCTGTTCGGCGCCCCTGTTCGTATTATGCAGGAAAGGAAACGCGGTAAATGACAGATAATTGGAAGGGATGGCAGATTGTTCTGGCATCCGCCTCGCCCAGAAGGAAGGAGCTTTTGGAGCAGATTGGCATAGAACCTAAAATTTGCCCCAGTAAGAAGGAAGAATCGGCTGAGACACAGAATCCGGGAGAATTGGTAATGGAACTTGCCAGAGCGAAAGCGGAGGATATTGCCTCTGCCTGTCCGGAAGGAACTATGGTGATCGGAGCGGATACAGTGGTAGCTTTGGATGGAAGGGTTATGGGAAAACCGGCGGATGAGCAGGAAGCCTTTCGGATGCTTGCTTCTCTTTCCGGAAAAACTCATCAGGTTTATACAGGAGTGGCTCTGGTTTTATGTCTCGGGGAGCAAAAATTTCACGGTTCATGCTTCTACGAGGAAACCCAAGTGGAGGTTTATCCTATGAAGCCAGAGGAAATCAGGAGCTATATTGCCACCGGAGAGCCTATGGATAAGGCGGGAGCTTACGGAATCCAGGGAAGTTTTGCGGCCTGGATTAAAGGAATTCGTGGAGATTACACAAATGTGGTGGGACTGCCTCTGGGGAGACTATACCACGAGATGAATCATCTGGTGTTTCCCGGTGAGGAGGAACAGGAAGCGGATATCAAGTAACGAAGGAGAGCAAAAAAGATGATCAAATTGGTAGTATCCGATGTAGACGGAACTCTGGTACCGGATGGTACCTCTGTGGTAAATCCTCAGCTTTTCGACGTAATTTTAAAGCTGAGAGAAAAGGGAATCCAGGTGGCCATCGCCAGTGGACGGCCCTGGGCCAGTATTGAGAAGGCATTTGAGCCGGTTAAGGAGAAAATTTTTTATATATCCAATAATGGAGCTTATCTGGGCTGCTGCGGCAGATCACTATTTGTAACTTCCATTGACCGTAAAATACTGGAAGAATTGATTTTGGCAGGGAGAAGTTTTCCTGATCTGGCAATGACTTACGCGGGAGAAAACGGGGATTACATAGAGGACGGCAATGACCGGCTGTATCAGTGGCTAACAGAGGGGTATGGATTTAGGGTGACGAAGGTAAATAGTCTTTTAGAGGTGAATGAGCCTTGCCTGAAGCTGTCCTTTTATAAAGAACACGGTATTGAAGAGGCTGGAAGAGAGCTCTTTGCCCGGTTTAAGGATCGTCTGAAGATTACAATTGCGGGAGATATGTGGATGGATTGCATGGATCCCAGTGTAAATAAAGGACAGGCGGTGAAATGCCTTCAGGAAAGCCTGGAAATTTTGCCGGAAGAGACAGCGGCGTTTGGAGATCAGTTAAATGATCTGGAGATGTTGGAGCGGGCCTACTACAGCTTCGCAGTGGCCAATGCCAGAGAAGAGGTGCGCAGAGCAGCTCGGTTCCAGGCTGATGAAAATGTGAAGGACGGTGTGCTGAAGGTGCTGCGTCAGCTGGTCTGAAGGGAGTTTTAAAGATTGAAGAATCACTTGGGAAAAGGAAGGAAAAGAGGGCTTCTGTTTTTGGCCGCCGTGACACTCCTTTTTTCCGGCTGCGGAAGAAAAGCCGGTGGAGAGGTCCAACGGGAAGCCGTTGAAGCTCCTTGGACTAAAGGACAGCTGATGACGGTTGCGGCTACGGAGCGGAACCGCTATCAGAACGTGTACACGGAGCAAATTTGGAGCGCCGCTTCTGGGACAGGAGACTTGGATTTCGAGGCACAGCTGATGAATCAGATTCAGGAATTTTTTACGGAAATGACGCTGGTATGTGCTATGGCGGAGGAAGAACAGCTGGAGCTGACCGCGCAGGAGACAGATGCCATCGGCCAGCTTTCCAGAGAATATTTTGCTCAGCTGACAGGAGGCGACCGGGATTTTCTGCAGGTGAGCCAACAGGAAATCTACGAGCTGTACAGCGCATATCATCGCGCCAACCGGATGGTGGAGGAGATGACCGCCCAGGAGAATCTGGAAATCAGCGATGCCCAGGCGAAAGTGATTCAGGTGCAGGAGATCGTGCTTTTGGATGCGGACAGGGCCAAGGAAGCTTTGGCGGCGGCGTCCGCTGAGGGGGCTGATTTTGAAACCGTTCTCCGCCAGTATTCAGAGGAAGGGGGAGGTACGGTTTCTATGGGAAGGACCGAGGAGCCGGACGCGCTGGAGGAGGCGGCCTTTGCCTTGGAACAGGATCAGGTCAGCGGGATTGTAGAGCAGGATGGAGTTTATTATATTTTAAAATGTGTCAATGCCTATGATCAGGAGGCTACGGCTGCCCGGAAGGAACAGATGGAGGAAGATAAGAAAAAACAGGTATTTCAATCCATCTATGAGCCTTTTACTATGGAGCATCAAGTAGTTTATTCGGAAGGCTTGTGGGAGGCGGTTTCTTTTGCGGGCGGTGAAGATTGCCGGACGGATAATTTCTTTTCTATGTACCGGGAGTATTTTGGCAGGGGAAATTGAACCTGCGCTGCATTGATCCGTAATAATTTGTAATTAAGAAAAAATGGAGCCATTGCGGCCCCATTTTTGCGTTACAGACAAGGAGAATCTTTATCTGTGACAAAATTCAGTAAAAAACTAGCTGATTTTGGTAATTGTCAGCGATACAGCACTGTAAATAAAGTTCCCTCCCTGGGCCATGACTCGTATGGTCGAAGGATTGGTGCTCACTTGTACTGGGAAGGAGAAGGACAAGGTAGCAGTATCGCTGGAGGTGTGGAAGGAGTGTAATGCCAAAGCTCCAGGAACATTAGTTCCGTTTAACTGAAGGGACAGACTAATGGCTAATGGGAAGTTGACGCCAGAAGCAGGAGCGGCATTACAGTGAAATGCTGCGTTGTAGGTGCCGGGAACAGTAATGGTAAAGTCGGAGCTTCCCGCGCCATGGGAGATGCCGGAACCGATGGAAGAGCCGTTCTGATCGAAAACCAGAGGCGTATTGTTGGAGCCAGGAGCAGCGGGCGTAGAGTAGGCAGACAACATCTCTGTTGCGGAAGCAGGTCCGGTAGGCCCGGTTACGCCAGTCGCGCCGGTCGGTCCGGTAGGCCCGGTTACGCCAGCCGCGCCAGTCGCGCCGGTCGTCCCAGTGGGCCCGCTAGGCCCCGTCGGTCCGGTGGGGGCGACGTCAAAAGGAAATCACCTCATTTTAATAGTATACTTCTCTTGCATTTTTCTATTAAATGTATTAAAATAAAAACGAAAATTATATTTTGTTTTTATTTTGCGCGAGGTGATGTAATGCCACGGGTAGCTTATTCTGAGAAAGATAAGGAGCGTATCAGAACAGCACTTATTACAGTTGGGCTTGAACTCATGGCAAAACAGGGCATACAGCATACAACGGTGGAACAGGTTTATAAAAAGGTCGGTATTTCGCGAACATTCTTTTATTCGTTTTTCTCAACAAAAGAAGATCTGGTGCTTGAAACATTATATTGGCAGCAGCCTAGAATTGTTGAGTATGTTCAAAAACTGATGGCTGATCCTGCATTAACATGGCGCGACACTGTGAAAAAATTTCTCTATGATTGCTGTTATGGAGAGAAAAGTGGAATCGCTGTTTTAACAATTGAGGAGCAGCAGCTGATTTTTAAACGTCTGTCAAAGGAAAGCTATCAGGTGTTTCGGCAAAAGCAGCGGCAGCTTTTTGGGAAAATTTTGGAAACCTTTGGGATAGAGGCAGACGCAAAAAGAATCAATCTGTTTACAAATTTAAGTCTGACAGTGATGGTCATTCGCAGAGCGCTTCCGGATACTCTTCCTTTGTTTGTCCCTGAGGCTGCGGATGAAACAATCGATGTCCAGCTTGATGCGATCGTGGATGTCCTGGAGAAGCTGAAAACGGCTTCTAGTTCATGAATGGTAGAAAATAGGTAAATCCGTCCGAATATTGTGCTGCGGACTAATATTCAGGCGGAATTTACTTTAAGGAAAATAAAAACAAATTTTAATATTTGTATTTATTTTGTGATGCTATGGCTGGCATCCATACGCTTTCAAAATAAAGATTATAGGAGGAGAACGTTATGGGATTTTTTAGCAAATTGTTTAAGGGACCGGAAATCGACATGGAAAAGAGCAATGCAAATGCAAAGAAAATGCGTGTTTTATTTAATCATGTTGTAACAGATGGGGACAACTATCGGCTGATTTTCGGCTATACCGAGGATGTCAGTCGTTTCAATTATGGATTTGTTCATGGAAGCAAAACAAAAATCGGAAATTTAATTGTTGGCTGGAATGAGGCCAGCAAAACAATCGTGGTCGTTCCCACAGTTCCCGATCTTTCTGGCTGTGGTGACCCGACCTACTACCGCCGCTCTGAAATTTTAAAAGCTTACCGTAATAAGTACCCTACAGATGCTTTTATCATTTATCCGGACAGAAAGGGGTATATTGGCATCAATGCCTATGATTGGCTGGAAGATGAAAAGCTATACGTCTATGTGTCTCAGGACGATGAGCTGGCTGCTTTTACTGACTTCTTTATGAATACATTTGCAACAAAGTGAGGTGAAAAATGCCTTTGGGAGAAATGGGAGCATTCTTATTGTTTCTTGCAGTAATATTTGTATTTGGTAATCTGTGGTTCCATTTTGTAGAAACAATATTAAGGTGGATCAAAAAGCTATTTATAGGTCATAAAAATCCTCCGACGTGGCATAGATTCCCCGTATATAAGGATGAGAATGATTGAGACAAACGAAATCAGGACCTTGATGGGCCAATAGTAACATTCAGGCATTTTATTAAGAGATATATAAAAGCGCAAAGTCAGCTCTGTTGCAATACTGACCTTGCGCTTTTCTCATAGGACAACCTGAAACTTGCATAGAAATATGTGGAAGGAGGTGTATGTTCTGTGAGCAGTCTAAATGTTGCGGCGCTTTCGAGCGTGGATATTCAAAAGATAAAAAAGGAAGAGCTGACTGATATAAGAAGCATAAAGCTTGATCCAAGTGTTCCTCAGGATCTCCGGGCAGTCTATGTATTGAAGGAAATGGGAAATCCTTATTGTTTCCGCGTGGGCGACTTGGGCGTAAAGCTGGAGTTTCCGGACAGCGCCCCATCTTTGCAGGATGCCCTTTCCGATTTCTTTCAGCGCAAAAAGAGCGGCCTATAACTTCCCACCCTATCTTCTGGACACTTTGTCCAGAGGCGGAGGCATCCTTGATGGGGCCCCTGAACAGAGTTACAATATAGGTGTAATGTGATAGGGAAGGAGGCTATCATGGCACGGAGAAGCCGGGCTGTTGTTGAAACTGTTAAAGCAAAATTCCGGGTATGGAGAATTGCAATCTATATCCGACTTTCTAAAGAGGATGCGCGTTGTCTTGACGAGTCCGAGAGCGTAACAAACCAGCGGCAGATTATTGAAGATCATATTGCCGGGTTTCATGACGGTGACGAGTATATTATTGTTGACGAGTATGTGGACGACGGTATTTCCGGCACAACGGATGACGAGCGGGATGATTTCCAGCGGATGCTGGCTGACATTAAGCGGGGGCGTGTAAACTGTGTGATCGTGAAAGACCTTGCACGTTCTTTCCGAAACTACAGTGACCAGGGCTATTATCTGGACGACTGGTTCCCCCGGTACAATGTCCGCTTTATCTCTCTGTATCACCAGCCCCTGGACAGCTATAAAGAACCGCAGAATATGCGGAGCATCGCCGTTCCAATCCAGGGTGTTCTCAACGAAAACCACTGTGCGGAAACCTCTGACAAGGTACGCGAGGTATTTGATATGAAACGCCGCAACGGTGAGCACATCGGTTCCTTTGCCGCTTATGGATATATCAAAGACCCCAACGACAAAAACGCACTTGTGGTTGACGAAGAGGCCGCCGCCGTTGTCCGGGATATTTTCAATATGTTTCTGGACGGTATGAGCAAAAACGCCATTGTCCATTCTCTGAACGATCACGGGATATTAAGCCCCGCCGCATACAAGCGGGAACGACTGGGGCTGAAATACCAAAATCCCAGCGTTGATCCTGCTAAACCGTCTTTATGGTGTGCTCAGTCCATCACTACCATATTGAAAAACCGTATGTATTGCGGAGATATGGTGCAGGGGCGCTATCGCATGAAAAGCTACAAGGTACACGTTCAAGAAGTTGTCCCGGAGGACGAGTGGTATATCGTAGAAAATACCCATGAGGCAATCATTGACCGGGAAACCTTTGAAAAGGTACAGCGGCTCCTGATCCGGGATACCCGTACGGGCCCCCAGCAGAAAAAGCCGTATCTATTCAGCGGCTTTTTAAAATGTGCTGACTGTGGCAAGGCTATGACCCGGAGCAAAGTCGGAAATGTGGTGTACTATTACTGCCGTACTTATAAAGACCGGTCGAAAACGGCTTGTACCAAACACACCATCAAGCATGACCGTTTGGAGGCCGCTGTCCTCTATGCCATTCAACAACAGGTCTATCTGGCTGTCGATTACACAAAGACCATTGAACGGATCAACCGGGCCCCGCTGGTCAAAAGCCAGTCCAAAAAGCTGATGGATGCCATTGAACAAAAGGAACGGGAACTTGCTAAAATTACCCGCTACAAGCAGGCGATTTACCAGGACTGGAAAGACGGCGAGATTTCTCATTCTGACTATCGTCACATGAAAGAGGACTATGAACGGCAGGCCGAGGCTTTGGATGAAGTCATTGGAAAGCTCCGGGCGGAGCAGGCGGAACTGGAAAACGGCATTGACACCGAAAACCCGTTCTTGACTGCGTTCCGGCAGTATCAGAACATCGACAAGCTGACACGGGATATTTTGATTGAATTAGTAGACCATATCAAGATATACGAGGGCGGCTATATCAGCATTGTATTCCGCTTTGCTGACGAGCTCCGCCGTATTCAAGAATTTATCGAAGTCAATACACATAGCGAGGCGGTTTGACAAGAAGCCGCATTTTTGCAGATAGTCGCCTTTCCTAAATAAAACGCCCCGGTCGCGCCGGTCGGTCCGGTAGGCCCGGTTACGCCAGTCGCGCCGGTCGTCCCAGTGGGCCCGCTAGGCCCCGTCGGTCCGGTAGGCCCCATAGCCCCATTCATTCCATTGGCGCCAGTGGGTCCAGTGGGGCCCATAGCTCCATTGGTGCCAGCTGGCCCAGTAGGTCCGGTGTTACCAGTGGCGCCAGTGGCTCCTGTTACGCCGGTGGCGCCGGTGGCACCAGTATTTCCGGTGGGGCCGGTAGGTCCAACATATCCCTGGGGTCCCATAGCTCCAGTTGGTCCGGGAACGCCCTGAGGTCCGGGTACTCCTCTGGGACCCATAGGTCCCTGCGGTCCGGTAGCGCCTGAGTGGCTGCAGCAACATTTGCAGCAGCATTTGCAGTCTTTGCATCCCTTGCAGCAGTCTTTATTGGAATCTGAGGGAGAACGGCGGTCAAAAGCGGAAGGGTCAGAAAAAACATCCATTGGAAGTAAAAAATCATCATTTCCGTTGAAGGATTCAAAATTCATAAAACAATCTCCTTTCATGAGAAGTATACGTTTTGCCACGGCTTTGCCGCGACGGAGGCATGGAAGTTTAATTCCCGGGCTTTTCCATGTCAATATACTATATGAAAGGGAAACAAGTTGTGTGATAGTCAGTCTCACTTATGATTTGCCATGAAAATATTGCTCATTCCAAAGAACCGCCGGATCTTCCGGTTTTATCTTTTTTGCAATTTCGTGATAATAGAGCGCTCGTTTGCGGTCTCCTATGCGGTCATAGCAGACGCACAGCTGAATGGCTGGGATGAATCCGAAAAAATCCGGCTGTATAAAGGCGCCTGAAGTTTCATCGGGAACCTGCTCCAGGGCCAGCTGGTACCAAAAGGCGGCCTGGACGTTTTCGCCCTCCTCCAGCTTCAAGCGCCCGATTTCGCAGCAGATTTCAGCTCTGGGGCAGTCGAAGCGAAAGCTGTCAAAAAGGGAGAGAAGGGCTGCTTTTCGATTTCCGGAATGCCCCATACAGCGGGAGAGAAGAAGACAGGCATCGATTTGGTTCTCCTTCCATCCGCCGGGAGATTCTAAAAACTGAGACAGAACTTCAGCAGCCTTCTCATATTTCTGATGGTCGAAAAGCTCTCTGCCATAATAAAACTGGTGTCTGGGTTCCAGAACCTCGCCGGCTGCGATCATTTCCTGGTAAATGTTCAGATTGCGCATAGAATCTCCAGGTTTTTTTTTGCGATGCTCAATGACAATGGGAGAATAGAGGATATTCCCTCTTGGGGTAACCGCTTCATGGACACGTCCGCTCCAGCGAAAGCCGCTTTTGGTACGAAGGAGCCGTTCCCGGTAATAAGTAAAGGCCGGATGGTTTGCGGTATCAAAGGCGGCAGCATATTTCATCATCACCACATCTACGGAAGGGTCCAGCTCTGCCTTCAGCTTTTTCAGCGCTTCCAGCTGGTCCGGCGGGATCACATCGTCAGCGTCCAGCCACATCCAGTAATCCATAGATGCCTTTTCACAGGCCGCATTTCTGGCTGCGGCGAAGTCCTGACTCCAGGGATAGTCAAAGACAAGGTCTCCATAGCGTGAGGCGATTTCTTTGGTGCGGTCTGAAGAACCGGTATCCGCAATGATGATTTCATCCGCAGCTGTTCTCATGGGAGCCAAAATTCGCTCCAGTACGTCTTCCTCATTTTTCACAATCATGCACAGACTGATGGTTGCCATACAGTTCTCCTCTTTCCATTAGAAATGCCGCTGCGCAAAACGGGCGCAGACGGCCAGGCTTAATTTCATATTATGCAGTATGAAAAGAGGCGGTGCAAAAGAGAAAATTACAGGTTCAGCTTCATATCTCCATCCTGAATCCAGCCGAGTGACCGGAACCAGATTCCAAAAACCCAGCCGAGAAGGGCGGGAAGAAAGAAACAGATGACGAATATTCCGATCCAAGTAGCCGATGTATTTCCCATAGCAGTAAATACGCCGATAGGGCCTACCAGGCCGCAGGTTCCCATGCCGGAACCGGCAGGGATATTCTCCATGTGAAATACTATGGTAGCAAGGGGACCAGTGATCATGGAAATTAAGGTGGGGCCAATCCAGATTTTGGGATTACGTACAATGTTTCCCATCTGAAGCATGCTGGTTCCAAGGCCCTGAGCCAAAAGGCCGCCTACCTTATTTTCACGGTAGCTCATGACGGCAAATCCAATCATTTGAGCGCAGCAGCCGGCGGTGGCAGCACCTCCGGCCAGTCCGTCAAGGGATAGGGCAATGCAGATAGCTGCGCTGCTGATCGGAAGGGTTAAGGCGATTCCTATGAGGGCAGATACCAGGATTCCCATGATAAAGGGCTGAAGCTCCGTAGCCGTTTTTACCAGACCCCCAAACCAGTCCATGAATCCTCCCACAGCCGGTCCCACAAATTGAGCGATAAGAACACCGGAGGCGATAGTGAGACCAGGGGTTACGATGATGTCCAGGCGGGTTTCCTTGGAAACAATTTTTCCAAGCTCTGTGGCAATAATTGTGGCTACCAGAGCGCCGACGGGGCCGCCCAACTCATTTCCGGCAATGCCCACAGTGGCGGCGGAGAAAAGAACCAGTTGGGGAGCCTTTAGAGCGTGGGCCACCGCAAGGCCCAAGGCCGCTCCCGTGGCGCTTTTGGCATAGGCGCCTACCACCAGGAAACTTTCGATTCCAAGCTGCTGTCCTAAGGTTTCAAATATAGTTCCGATGAGAAGGGATGCAAAGAGGCCGAAGGCCATGGCGCCAAGAGCGTCAATGAGATAGGCCTGAACGGTGATGTTGACTTGTTTGCGTTTTAGAAATTCCTGAACTCTGTCCATGGGAGCTCCTCCTTGATGTGTATGTAAATTTTTTTAAAAAGAATTGTTAGGATTTTATCACAAAACAGAAGGAATGCAAGTTTTTTGAGAGAATTGTTGCAAAATTAACAATCTTTTCGCGGATTCAGGAGGCCGAAAACGGAGAAAGATCATTGTTTTTTGGCAGACATTAGGGTATAATACAGGAACGTGAAACTTCACAGATCGGTTTGATTTTAAAGGAGAACGGGATGGAATTTGCTTTATTGGAGGGAATTCAGAAACTGCACAATCCCTGGCTGGATCAGGTGATGCGGGGAGTCACCTGGCTGGGAAACGGGGGGTGGTTCTGGTGCGCCCTTGCGCTTCTTTTTTTGCTGGTAAAACGTACCAGGCGAATGGGCGTTTCTATGTTGGCCTCTCTGGGACTTGGAGCTCTCGTCGGCCTGGTTATTTTAAAACCGTTGGTGGCGAGGGAGAGGCCCTGCTGGATTGACCCTTCCGTGGAACTATTGATTCCGGTTCCAAGGGACTTTTCATTCCCTTCGGGCCATACCTCCTCCAGTTTTGCGGCCTCTGTGTCCATGCTTTTGAACCGGAAAAAGGGAAAGTTCCCTATCCTGGGGATCGGGGCGCTGGTGCTGGCGGTTTTGATCGGGTTTTCCAGAATGTATCTTTATGTGCATTTCCCTACGGACGTTCTCGCAGGCGCTATTCTTGGGACCATATCGGCTCTGGCAGTGAACTGGCTTTTGAAACGGCTGGAGCACTGGGGAAAATTTCCCTTGCATCTTTGAGATTTTCGTGTATAGTAAAAGGGAAACCATTATACAACAGCATAAACATGCAGAGTAGGCGTATGCGCGTTAAGTGCCGGCTGAACAGGGAGTTGTCAGCCAGACGAAAAGGAACGGCCGGAGGCGGTTCCTTGCGGTGCGTATGCCGCATCCCGCTGCAACAGGGATAGGATTATCATCTCCGTTTGTAGTTCGAGAGGTCTGCAAAGGAGGTGTTTTTTTATGAATCGAAATCCATTTAACCAATCCTTGCAGGAACTGAGAAGCGCCAGGACCATTACCGTCTGCGCCATGATGGGGGCCGCGGCCCTGGTTTTGGGGGCGTACTCCATCTATCTGACGCCTACCATCAAGATTGGCTTCTCAAGCCTGCCCAATCTGTTCGTGGCGTGGCTCTTTGGCCCGGCCGTGGGGCTGATTTTCAACGGGACCATGGACATCCTGAAGTATTTTCTGAAGCCGGTGGGAGGATTTTTTCCGCCCCTGACCCTGGTCACCATGATTGCTGGCACGATTTACGGGTTCTTTTTTTACGGAAAGCGGCTGACCTTCCGCCGGGTTTTGGCGGCAAAGCTGGTGGTGGTGATTGTGTGCAATATCGTACTCAACACCTACTGCCTCTCCCTTCTGATGGGAAAGGGATTTTGGGCTATCCTGCCGGACCGGATTGTGAAAAATCTGATAATGTGGCCCATCGATTCCCTGATTTTTTACTATGTGGCCCGCATATTGGAGGGGGCCGGACTGTTTCGGGCCTTTGCCCGAAGGGTGAAAAGCGGAAAATAGGGAGGATTTTCAGGAAAAAATTCCCAAAAATTGTTAAAAAGCCGACGAGCTGTTTCAAAAAAAGTACAGAAATTCAAAATGCGGTGTGCTATGATGTTCTCCGGATAGAAACGCAATATGGCTTTTTGGAGGGAGAAGATTAAATATGGCAGTACATGTAATTGATGAAGCGAATCGTTGTCTGCAGTGCAAGAAACCCATGTGCCAGCAGGGGTGTCCAATCCACACGTCCATACCGGTGATGATTAAGGCCTTAAAGGAGGGGCAGCTGGAGGAAGCGGCGGCTATGCTGTTTGAAAATAATCCCATGTCCCTGGTATGTTCTATGGTCTGCAATCACGAGAATCAGTGCGAGGGACACTGTGTTCTGGGAAGAAAAGGACAGCCGGTTCATATCAGCAGCATCGAGAACTATATTTCCGATACTTGCTTTGAGCGGATTAAGGTGGAATGTGCGCCCAGGAACGGGAAGAAGGTGGCGGTGATCGGCGCCGGTCCGGCGGGCATTACCATCGCCATCATGCTGACCAAGAAGGGCTACAGTGTGACGATTTTTGACTCCAGAGATAAAATTGGCGGCGTACTTCAGTATGGAATTCCGGAATTCCGTCTGCCGAAAACCATTTTGCAGAGGTACAAAAAGAAACTGCTGGAAATCGGAATCAAAATCCGTCCCAACACCACCATCGGCGGCGCCCTGGAGATTAAGGATTTGTTCCGGGACGGTTATGAGAGCATCTTCATCGGAACCGGCGTTTGGCGTCCCAAAACCCTGGGAGTGAAGGGAGAGTCCCTGGGAAATGTCCATTTTGCCATCGACTATCTGGCAAACCCTGATGCCTACGACCTGGGCAACCGGGTGGCCATCATCGGCGTAGGAAATTCTGCCATGGATGTGGCCCGGACGGTCATCCGTCATGGTTCTCACGATGTAACCCTCTATGCCAGAGGAAACCATTCCGATGCAAGCCAGCACGAAACATCTTACGCTATGCTGGACGGCGCCAAGTTTGAGTATAATATGAGCATCGTGGAGATCAACGATGACGGTCCCGTGTTCCGGAAGGTTTACCGGGATGAGGAGGGGAAGATTACCGGCTATTCCGAAGAGACGGAGCAGGTCTATGCGGATTCCACCATCATTTCCATCAGCCAGGGTCCTAAGAGCAAGCTGGTGAATACCACAAAAGGGCTGAAGGCCACCCAGAGCGGCCTGCTGGAGACGGATGAGAACGGCGAAACAACGGTGGAGGGCATCTTCGCCTCCGGCGACGTGGTGCTGGGTGCCAAGACGGTGGTTCAGGCGGTGGCTTACTCCAAGAAGGTGGCGGAGGCCATGGATGCTTATATGAAGAGTAAGGATGAGAAGAAGGAAGAAAAGAAAGAGGAGTGAAGGATTTCACCGGATAATTGATAAAGATGAAAGGGGCAGGAGTACCGGGGGAGGTGCTCCTGCCTTTTGCTTTAAAGGCCGGAAATGTCCTTGCTAAAACGAGAAATATTATCACGTCAGCCCTCTTGAATTACAGGTTAGCCGATGCTAATATATTGAATGGTTAGATAAAACTAACCAAAGACCAATAACGCTCGGAGGCATCGCTGTTTTAGATTCTCGGAGCAAACTCTTTCATATGTTTATGTATACAATATACAACAAAAGGAGGAATATAACATGGTTCAGATGGAACAGTGGGAGGGCTTTCAGGGACGGCTCTGGAAAGAGGAGATTAATACCAGGGATTTTATCCAGAAAAATTATAAGCCCTACGACGGGGACGAGTTTTGGAAGGCCCTACAGAGGCTACGGACAAGCTTTGGGGAATTTTAAAGGAGCTCCAGAAGGAGGAGCGGGCCAAAGGCGGCGTTCTGGATATGGAGACGGAGGTGGTTTCCACCTTGACGGCCTACGGCCCCGGCTATATCAGCGAGGAGTACAAGAATTTGGAGAAGGTAGTGGGACTGCAGACGGACAAACCCTTAAAGCGGGCCTTCATGCCCTTCGGCGGAATCAAGATGGCAGAGGAGGCCTGCACCACCTACGGCTATACGCCCAATCCCAAATTCCACAAGATTTTTACGGAATACCACAAGACCCACAACCAGGGCGTGTTCGACGCCTACAGTCCGGAAATCCGCAAGGCCCGGCACAACAAGATTATTACCGGACTTCCCGATACATACGGCAGAGGCCGGATTGTGGGAGACTACCGGAGGGTGGCTCTTTACGGCATCGACTATCTGATGGAACAGAAGATGAACGACTACAACAACTGCGGCGACGGGACCATGACTGATGACGTTATCCGCCAGAGGGAGGAACTGTCGGACCAGTACCGGGCCCTGAAGGACATGAAGAAAATGGCGGCTTCCTACGGATTTGACATTTCTAAGCCGGCCAAGGACGCCAGGGAAGCGGTGCAGTGGCTGTATTTCGGCTACCTGGCAGCCATCAAGACCCAGAACGGCGCGGCCATGAGCGTGGGAAGGATTTCCACCTTCCTGGACATTTACATCCAGAGGGATTTGGACCGGGGAATCCTGACGGAAAAGGAAGCCCAGGAGCTCATCGACCACATGGTGATGAAGTTCCGCATGGTGAAATTCGCCAGAATCCCCTCCTATAATCAGCTGTTCTCCGGCGACCCGGTGTGGGCTACCCTGGAGGTGGCGGGCATCGGAATGGACGGCCGTTCCATGGTGACCAAGACCGATTACCGCTTCCTTCACACCCTGGAAAATATGGGGCCATCCCCGGAACCTAACCTGACGGTGCTCTATTCCTCCGCCCTGCCGGAAAGCTTCAAGAAATACGCGGCCCGCATTTCCATCCGCACCAGTTCCGTCCAGTACGAGAACGACGACGTGATGAAGCCGGTTTGGGGAGACGACTACTCCATCTGCTGCTGCGTGTCCGCCACCCAGACCGGAAAGGAGATGCAGTTCTTCGGCGCCAGGGCCAACCTGGCCAAGTGCCTGCTGTACGCCATGAACGGCGGCCGGGATATGAAGACCAGGGAGCAGGTAGGACCGGAGCTGGCGCCCATTACCTCCGAGTACCTGGATTACGATGAGGTCATCCACAAGTTCGACCTGATGATGGACTGGCTGGCCGGACTGTATGTGAATACCCTGAACCTGATTCAGTACATGCACGATAAATACTACTACGAGGCGGCGGAAATGGCCCTGATCGACACCGATGTGCGCCGCACCTTCGCCACCGGAATCGCCGGATTCTCCCATGTGGTGGACTCCTTAAGCGCCATCAAGTACGCCAGGGTGAGAGCCATCCGGGAGGAGGACGGACTGATTACCGACTTCGAGACTACCGGGGACTTCCCCAGATATGGAAACGACGACGACCGGGCCGATGATATCGCGGTTTGGCTGCTGAAGACCTTCCTGGAGAAATTAAAAAAGCGTCAAACCTACCGGAATTCCGAGCCCACCACCTCCATTTTGACCATTACCTCCAATGTGGTTTACGGAAAGGCCACAGGAAATATGCCCGACGGCAGAAGAGCGGGAGAGCCCCTGTCTCCCGGCGCCAACCCCAGCTACAACGCGGAGCAGAACGGCCTTTTGGCTTCCCTCAATTCCGTTGCGAAGCTGCCCTATGAGTGGGCTCTGGACGGAATCTCCAACACCCAGACCATCAACCCGGACGCTCTGGGCCATGACGAGGACGAGCGGACGGTGAACCTGGTCCAGGTGATGGACGGCTATTTTGACCAGGGAGCCCACCACCTGAATGTGAACGTGTTCGGCAGGGAAAAGCTGATTGACGCCATGGAGCATCCGGAGAAGGAGGAGTACGCGAACTTTACCATCCGGGTATCGGGCTACGCGGTGAAGTTTATCGACCTGACCAGAGAGCAGCAGCTGGATGTAATTTCCAGAACCTGCCACGACCGGATGTAGGGAACTGCGGGGAGTGAACGGAACGATGAAGAATGATGCAAAGGGGCGGCCGTCGGGCCGCCCTCAGGCGGTTGGGAGAATCCATTCGGTGGAAACCTTCGGCTCCGTGGACGGCCCCGGGGTGCGGTATGTGATTTTCCTCCAGGGATGCCGGATGCGCTGCAAATACTGTCACAACCCGGAGACTTGGGCGACGGAAGGGGGAGAGCCGGCTACGGCGGACCAGATGGTGAGCGCCGCCCTGCGCTACCGTTCCTACTGGGGAAAACGGGGAGGAATCACCGTCAGCGGAGGGGAGCCTCTGCTGCAGATGGATTTTGTCATTGACCTTTTTACCCGGGCAAAGGAGGCAGGAATCCACACCTGCCTGGACACGGCGGGAAATCCCTTTACCATGGAGAATCCCTTTTTCCGGAAAATGAAGGAGCTGATTCAGGTGACGGATTTGTTCCTTCTGGATTTGAAGGAGATGGACAGTGGGATTCACCGGAAACTGACCGGTTGGGGGAATGAGAATATCCTTCGGATGGCCTCCTGGCTCTCGGACCAGGGCAAAAAAATGTGGATTCGCCATGTACTGGTGCCGGGGTGGACGGACCAGGAGGAGGATTTAAGGGAAATGTCCCGGTTCATCGACTCCCTGAAAACGGTCCGACGGGTGGAAGTCCTTCCCTACCACACTCTTGGGATTTTTAAGTGGGAAAAGCTGAGGATTCCCTACGGCCTTTCCGGGGTAAGGCCGCCGGATAATGAGGAGGAGCTCCGGGCCAATGAGATTTTGAATACGGCGGATTATCGGGGGTATCTGGAGGACTGAAAAACCGGTCGGATTGACGGGTAAATGAGAAATATTATCGCAGGATGCTCTGGACAAATTCCTATAAAGTTAGTATAGTATAACCATAGAGTTAGCATAGACTAACTTAAAGCGGTTATCATTTTTCAGACATAGAGATTCAGGAGGAAGGCGTTATGAGCGTTGTGATTATCGGAGGACATGACCGGATGGTCAGCCAGTACAAAAAAATCTGCAAGAGCTATAAATGCAAGGCAAAGGTGTTTACCCAGATGAGCGCCGACATGGACAAACAGATTGGAAGGCCGGACCTGCTGGTCCTGTTTACCAATACCGTCTCCCATAAAATGATTAAATGCGCCCTGGGTGAGGTGGACGAGAGCCGCACGGATATTGTCCGCTGTCATACCAGCAGCGGCGCCGCCCTGACGGGGATTTTGGAGGAGCGGTGCGTGGGATAAAAACGGCGTACAGAGAACAGGAAAACAAATACAAAGAGCCGGTTGCGGGCAGGGATTTGCCGCAGTGACCGGCTCTTGTTTTGCTCTTTATTCCATATACCCGCCCTTCATCGGCGATACCGCGTGCTCGGAGAACAGCTTCAGTACGCCGGACTGATACTTGGAGGGTCTGGGCTTCCAGTTCTTCTTCCGTTCTGCCAAAATCTCCTCCATCTCTTCCGGCGTCCTGGGCTGGCCCTTGACGCCGACAATTTCCAGTTTCCGGTCCGGGATGCTGATGTGGATTAAATCCCCTTCCTCCACCAGGGCGATGGGGCCCCCTTCCGCCGCCTCGGGGGATACATGCCCGATGGAAGGTCCGGTGGAAGCCCCGGAGAACCGTCCGTCCGTAATCAAGGCGATGGTTTTGCCCAGCTCCTTGTCGGAGGAAATGGCTTCCGAGGTGTAGAACATCTCCGGCATGCCGCTGCCCTTGGGCCCTTCGTAGCGGATGAATACGGCCTCGCCGGGATGGATGTCGTGGCGCAGCACCGCAGCCAGGGCCTCCTCTTCGCTGTCAAAGGGACGGGCGGACAGGGTGGCCTCAAACATTTCCTTGGGGCAGGCGGTGTGCTTGATGACCGCACCCTCAGGAGCCAGGTTGCCCTTTAAGATGGCGATGGCGCCGTTGGTCCCGATGGCGTGGTCGAAGGGCCGGATGATATCCTGCCACTTTAAGCCTACCTTGGCGCAGTATTCATCGCACTTGTCATAGAAGCCGTTCTTCTTCAAATCTTCCAGGTTTTCCCCCAGAGTCTTTCCTGTCACGGTCATCACATCCAGATGGAGCATGGACTTGATTTCCTCCATCACCCTGGGAACGCCTCCTGCATAGTAGAAATACTGAGCCGGCCATTTTCCGGCGGGACGGATATCCAGCAGATAGTGGGCGCCCCGGTGCATCCGGTCAAAGAGCTCGGAATCGATGGAGATTCCAAATTCGTGGGCGATGGCCGGAATGTGGATGAGGGAGTTGGTGGAGCCGGAAATAGCGGCATGGACCATGATGGCGTTTTCAAAGGACTTTAAGGTAACGATATCCCTGGCTTTCAGTCCCTTGCGGGCCAGTTCCACAGCCATCTGACCGGCCTTGCGGGCCATGTCCTGGAGGTCCTGGCAGGTAGCGGGCATCAGGGCGGAGCCGGGAATCATCAGCCCCAGGGCCTCCCCCATAATCTGCATGGTGGAAGCGGTTCCCATAAAGGAGCAGGCTCCGCAGGAGGGACATGCGTGCTGCTTGTAATAAGTCAGCTTCTCCTCGGAAATTTCTCCCCGCTGGCACATGGCAGAGTACATGCCAATCTGCTCCAGGGTCAAAAGGTCGGGGCCGGCATCCATGACGCCGCCGGTGACCAGGATGGAAGGCATATTGGTGCGGCCAATGCCCATCAGATGGGCGGGAACGCCCTTGTCGCAGCTGGCGATAAAGACGCCGCCGTCGAAGGGGGTGGCTCCGGCGTGGATTTCAATCATGTTGCAAATCATGTCCCGGTGGGCCAGAGAGTAGTTGATGCCGTCGTGACCCTGGGCCATGCCGTCGCAGATGTCGGTGGTAAAATACCGGGCCGCCTTTCCGCCGGCCTCATGTACCCCTTCCGCCGCCTGGTTGACCAGCTCCAGAAGGCCTGCGCTTCCCGGATGGCTGTCGCCGAAGGTGCTTTCAATCATAATCTGGGGCTTGGACAAATCCTCCACGGTCCAGCCCATGCCCATCCGAAGGGGGTCCTGTTCGGGGGCGATTTTCCGAATTTCCTGACTAATCATAAACGTTCTCCTTTTTCTGATTTTTCAGTGTTTAGTGATGAAGGCGTCAAAAGGTGTTTTGACGCCATGATACACGGATTGCTCCGTGCTGGTGCACTCCCGCACTCCTGCAAACACCTCAAATCCGCTCATTTTTCTATGAAAAATGGCTGCTTTTCGGTGTTTGTACGCGTCCCAAAGTCATGCTTGCCTGTGCAAGCACAGCCCGCATGGCCTTTTGACGCTTGTATCATTTATTATCGTTAAATTCATAGTATCACTTTCGGGAAAAAACTGCAATATATTTTGAAAAAATCCTGAAAAATCGAAGAAACATGGAAAAATAGATAGTATGAGTTTGAAAAAATGCCGGTTATCCGATATAATGATATCAAAGGGGGACTGCGTCAAAAAGGCGCAGTGTGTGCTGCGCGGCAAACGGGAAAAGAGGAGAAGA
>OLVT01001362.1_pt1 | contig 21063 bp, 27 predicted proteins | sample 1673241 | NCBI WGS metagenome assembly OLVT01 (sample SAMEA3178936, study PRJEB25190) | human gut metagenome | biome: human gut; feature: human-associated habitat; material: faeces | place: Austria | collected 2013 | reverse complement strand
CCGCATACATCCTTTCCGGTTCCCAGCATTTGAGGATGAAACACAAAACTGTCCGTTTCCAGTTCTCTGACCTGCCCTTCCGGTATACCGTGAAGCATCCCGGAAGCGAAAAACAGAAGATCTCCCTCGCCGGCATGACAGGCTTCCAGGTCAACAAGATAGGTACAGCTCCCTTTCCTGATATATGTGATTTCAAATTCCTCATGCCAGTGAACCGGCAAGGCGGAAAGTCCCGCCGGGTACAGACAGTGATAATATTCTATGGGAAAGAGGGGACTTCCATGATTTGTCTTTTCCAAATATTCTTCTTTTTGTTCCATATTTTCACCTCACAGCAGGATTGTGTTAGAATCTGTTAGAAATATGCAAGAAAATCTCACCTTACAGTTTATATAATATTAGCATAATCAATCGTCAGCTGAAAGGAGAAAACAATGATTCGCAGATATACTTTTGGAAAACCATTTCCTACAGAGGCAGTTGTAAAGGAGCTGCCTTATGAAACTGATGCACTGCCTTTCTTTTCTATAGAGGATAATCGTCTAAGTCTTCCGCTTGAAAATGACATCCCTGTATATGGACTTGGAGAACAGGTAAGGGGCATTAATAAAAGAGGCTGGCTCTATGTCAGCAATGCGACCGATGATCCCAATCATCTGGAACACACTCATTCCCTCTACGGCGGCCACAATTTTCTTCTGATCGGCGCTTCCCACCCCTTCGGTGTGTTTATTGACTATCCGGGTATGCTTACTTTTGACATTGGATATACCCGCCGGGATCAAATGTACATCCAGCCTTCACAGTGGGATCTGGATATCTATATCATAGAATCCCCTGATGACCGCCTTGTCTCTATTGTACGCCTCTTCCGACAGCTCATCGGGAAAAGCTATATCCCGCCAAAGTGGGCTTTCGGTTACGGGCAGAGCCGCTGGGGTTATCAAAATGAAGCGGATATCCGCAAAGTTGCAAAAGGACACAGGGAAGCCGGCATTCCTCTGGATGCCATCTATATGGATATCGACTATATGGTCCGCTATGAGGATTTCACTGTATCCGAAGAGAAGTTTCCGGATCTTCCCACCCTTGTACAGGATATGAAATCCCAGGGCATACACCTTGTCCCCATTATTGATGCAGGCGTAAAGATCGAAGAGGGATACAGCGTCTACGAAGAAGGCGTGCAAAACAACTATTTCTGTAAAGAAGAGGACGGCACAGATTTCGTGGGAGCTGTCTGGCCGGGAAGAGCCCATTTCCCTGACATGCTCAACCCCAAAGCCCGCCGCTGGTTCGGACTGAAGTACAAGTATCTTCTTGATATGGGAATCGACGGCTTCTGGAATGACATGAACGAACCCGCTATTTTTTACTCTGAAAAACGTCTGCAAAAAGTATTGGATCAGGTGGCTGATTTAAAAGGCCAGAATCTTGACCTGAATAAAAATAATGAAATGCTGGGACTTGTCAATACTCTTGCCAACAACCCGGAAGACTACAGAAGCTTTTACCATGAACCGGGAAATGGTTGGGAAAAAGTCCGCCATGACAAAGTCCATAACCTGTACGGCTTCAATATGACCCGGGCTGCCGGGGAAGCTTTCGATGAGCTGGAACCGGATAAAAGAATCCTGATGTTTTCCCGTTCTTCCTATATCGGTATGCACCGGTACGGAGGAATCTGGCAGGGAGATAATCTGTCCTGGTGGTCCCATCTCCTTTTGAACATCAAAATGATGCCTTCCCTCAACATGTGCGGATTTCTCTATACCGGCGCAGATCTGGGCGGATTCGGGGCAGACACCACGGAAGATCTCCTGCTTCGCTGGCTGCAGTTCGGAATCTTCACTCCTTTGATGAGAAATCATTCCGCCATGGGAACAAGGGAACAGGAAGCTTACCAGTTTGACAATATGGAAGCACTGAAAAACACCATAAAACTACGCTACTGCCTTCTTCCTTATCTCTACAGCGAGTATATGAAGGCAGCCCTTACAGACGACATGATGTTCCGGCCCCTGGCCTTTGACTATCCGGAAGATACTTTTGCATCCAAGGTAGAAGACCAGCTCCTTCTGGGCGACGGACTGATGCTTTGTCCCGTATATCAGCAGAATGCTTCCGGGCGTTATGTTTATCTTCCGGAGGACATGCTCCTTATTACCGCCTCCGGCCCGGATGATATCCGTTTCCGGGAAATGAGCGCCGGACATCACTATATAGAAGCTTCTCTGACAGAGGTTGTCTTCTTCCTGCGCCGGGGACATCTTCTTCCGCTTGCACCGGCCGCCGAAAGTGTAAAAGATCTGGATCCTTCTCATCTGACATTAATCGGGTATCTGAACGGTCCATGTACTTACACCCTGTACGATGATGACGGAATCAGCAAAGATTTTGACCTGGATAAGCATACAGAGCCAATCACTGTATCCCCGGACGGATCTGTGAAGTACAGCGGCAGCAGACGCCTGACTTTTGATGCAAAAATTTTCAAGGCACTTCCTTCTTTATAAAGTTTTTTGTATAATGTCTGTAAAAGAACTTTTGCGGGCGGCGCAGACCGCCATAAGGAGGGACGTTATGCAGCTTGCACTTCGAGGTGACGGCCGGGAAATGAAATCTCACGGAGACTACGGGTTTCCGCTTCTTATCAGCCTGGAACATCTGTCTGCCTATGAGATGAGCAGTTTCGCCTGCCATTGGCATCCGGAGCTTGAATTTACTTTAATCCTGAAAGGTGAAATACTGTATCAGATCAATGACCACACGTATCACCTCAAAGCCGGAGAAGGCGTATTCTGCAATTCCAACATGCTCCATACCGGCAGAAGAGCAGGCAGTTCGGACTGTACTTATCTGTCAGTCACTGTCAACCCGTCGCTCCTTTACGGTTATGAAGCCAGCCTTATACAGACAAAATACATTCAGCCGGTTACAAAAAACCCCCTCTTCCCATCTGTCCCCTTTACCGAAGGGGAAGCATGGGGAAAGGAGGTTCTCCTTTACATGCAGCAGATCTGGCAGCTCTATCAGGAGCCGACATCCGACTATGAGCTGGAGCTTTTGATCCGTCTGTACCAGATCTGGGCGCTTCTCTACCGCCATCTGGATTTTTCCCAGCAGCCCTCTTTGAATGATGCCAGGGAACTGGAGCGTCTCCGCATGATCATTACATTTATCCATGAACACTACATGGATCACATTACACTGGAGGATATCGCCTCATGCGCCAGCATGTGCAAAAGCGAGTGCTGCCGTCTGTTTAAACGAAACATGAAACAGTCTCTTTTTGACTATCTTCTTCACTACCGGATCCGTCAAAGCCTGCCTCTTTTAACTATGGGAAAAGACAGTATCACTGATATTTCCATACAGTGCGGTTTTTCCAGTCCCTCCTACTATACAAAACTGTTCCGCCGCTTTATGGACTGCACTCCAAGGGAATATATGGCTTCCCACCGATAGGATGCCGGACTGATCGTTTAAAATTCCTTTTTGCTTAAAATTCTTGTGCTGATCCCGGCAGATACGACCAGGGCAGCTACGGCAATCAGGGCGATTACAGCTGCAACCCCTGCCGTTCCCAGCTTCTGACCTGTTTCGATCAGCCGATTCAGATTCATGATATTGGCATCCAATGCCTTTGCCAGTCCATAGACCACTACGAATACTGCCATAAAAACTGCGATCAAGGCGATCCTTCCTTTTTCTGCTCCGAATTTTAGCTGAAAAGGAATCATCAGCGCAAGGAATCCGGCCAGACATGCCGCTCCGCTTCCAAATGTCACAAGCAGCATGGTCCAGTCTGCTGAAATATCCTGAACCCGGAAATAGGCTCCCTCAATAACCAGCATAATAAACATCGTCAAAATTCCCATAGACAGTCCGAAAATATATTTTTCTACTGCATAAGTGCTCCTGCGGAAAGGAAGCGTAAACAGATAGGCATTTCCGTTGTCATATTCATCGTATCCAATGGTGCTCAGTACAAAAAACGAACTGACAAAACCGACATAACAAACAACATAGGAGGCGGAGGCAGCCGCTCCTCCTGTTCCGGAAATCAACAGAAAGATCGCCACAACAAATACAGCAGCAAAAAAATTCTTCTGTCCCATCAAAAGTTTAAAATCCTTGATCAATAATCCTTTCATAACTCTTCCCCCTGAATCATCATCATAATCACATCGTCAATTCCACTGTTCTCAATCACTGCCTTAGGGTAATTCTCGGCATAAAACTGCTTTTGATCTGTCAGAGCGCTGTATCCGAAATTTTCTTTCTTTACCCGGAGAATATATTGTTTATCCATCTGGGCAAACTCCTTGTGATCCACCTTTAAAACGGCATACCTGCTAAGCAGGATATCAGTATCCTCATGAAAAATAATCTTTCCGTCGCTGATCATATACAGATCGTCGCAGATTCCTTCCAGATCTGTGGAAATATGGGAACTGATGAGAATGGAACGATTTTCGTCCTCCTCCATATATTCTCTCAACATATCCAAAAGTTCATCCCTTGCCACCACATCCAGTCCGGCTGTCGGTTCGTCAAGAAGCAAAAGGTCCGTACTGTGGGAAAGAGCGATCAAAAGCTTCAGCTTCGCTTTCATTCCGGTCGAAAACTCCTTGATCTTCTTCTTTTCCGGCAGGCGGCATTTTCTGCAGCTTTCAAGAAATTTTCCCTTGTCAAAATCCGGATAGAATCCTGACAGCATTGCCGCTGTATCTTTGACGGTCAGATAACCGCTTATACCGGAGTTAGACAGAACGACTCCTATTTTCTGTCTATCTTTCATAGTCAGGGAAGCCGCGTCTTTGCCCATAATGGCAATTTTCCCGCCGTCCGGCCGGATCAGTCCGAGAACAGCCTTAAAGGTTGTGCTCTTTCCGGCTCCATTTTGCCCTACCAGTCCGGTAATGCATCCCGGTTCTACATGCAGAGAACAGTTCAGTGTAAAGCGGTCATAATGCTTCGTAACATTTTCCAATTTCAACATAGCCTATTCCTCCAAAATGAGTGTAAATAATTCTTTTAAATCTTCATCCTTCATTCCATATCTTCTGCCTTTCTGAATGGCCAGTTCAAAATCGGCTTCTACTTCCTTTCGCTTTTCTTCCTTCATCAGTTCTGTATTAAATGCGGCAATATAGGTACCTTTTCCGTGTACAGTAACTGTGAATCCTTCCTGCTCCAGGCTGTCATATGCTTTTTTCACCGTCAGGGCGCTGATCTTCAGCTCTTTGGACAAGGTCCGGACGGAAGGAAGCGCTGTGTTTTCTGTCAGTTCTCCTTCCATGATCAAAGCTTTGATCTGCTCGACGATCTGTTCGTAAATAGGAACCATGGATGAATGGTTAATGATGATCTTCATATTCATCCTCCTTGTATAAACAGTATATAACAGTATATTAGTGTTGTCAACTGTTATATGGTGTTTATTTGAGTTATTCGTACATCTCTTTGATTCTTCGGACGCAAAAAAGCAGATGCACGAAGCTTTGTTGCCTTTCTTCGTATATCTGCTTCCCATTCCATATCTCACCTTATATTACCGACATTTGCAAACCTTTATATGGCTCCCTTTGTCTGCAAAAAATGTTCCCTCCCGTCACCTCTACTGTAATCTTTTTCTGCCAGCTTTGAGGAATATAAATAATAATTTTTTTCTTTTTCCCCTTTTCCATATAATGCTGAATAACAAGGTTATTATTAAATCCATCCTGGATTTCGATTGCAACATCTTTCTCGCGGATATAACAGTCTCTTGCTTCCTGTTCTTTCATGACAAAGCTGCTGATATTCCTTGAGTCATTCCTCCATAGTTCTTTTGTAAATCTGGAAATAATATGTTCTATGATTCTGACTTTTGTGTTTGGGGCATCATATAAAGCATCCATTTATTTTCCTCCTGGTATTTTGGCGCAGATCACTGTTCCTGGAATTATATAGCAAAATATTGTTCTGATTTTTTCAAAATAAACATTCCTCCCCTGCCATTCCTAATAACCGCATTTTTCTTCATTGCCCTTCATTGCAGTAATAACTGCAGCTGCTCCGGCAGCTAATGCTAAAATGGCAACAATCACTTTTTTCATGTGACTACCTCCTACTTTTTTGATAATGTCTATGATTATTTCAAACCTTTACATAATGGAATCAGACAAAGCAGTATGATGATACCGACCATACCGACAATCGCTGTCACCACTGCTTTTCTGCTGATCTTTATTGGCTGCTTATGCTCCATTTTTCGCCATACAAACACAGTGAGCAATGCAAATACAATTCCTACGCACCCCACGATAACTCCCGGTCTGAATGCATTCCACTCCGGGATCATAGCCATACACATTCCCATTGCAAAAAACAGACAGCTGATAACTCCTAAAATCAATGTAACAAAACTACTTTTCTTCATTTTGAAATCCTCCTCTTTTCCTTGTTTGATTACAGAAGGTAGCATATACCTTGTTTGTTTCACTTTTGTTCTATTTTTGTTTTTAAAATATTAAAAACGAGATACAGGATATTCTCCCATATCTCGTTCATTCACCATTTCTCTATTTTTTATTCAAGAGATTATTGGCCCTTAAAACAAGGAAATTGTTTTCATAACCTGTATTACCTCATTCAACTGATTCATGCGGTTATGATTTACAGCATATCCTTTGATTATGTACTCTTTTAATACCGAATTAGCCCAGCGCCGAAATTCCACACCTCGTTTGGATTTCACACGATAACCTACGGAAATAATTACGTCCAGATTATAGTGCTCTACCATACATTTTTTATTATCCGAAGCAGTTGTCGCAAATTTTGCGACAACTGAATTTTGTCCATCTAATTCTTCCTTCAAAGCATTATTAATATGTTTTCCAATCGTTTTTACATCTCTCTCAAACAATGTTGATATCTGATTTCTATTGAGCCAAACCGATTCATTTTCTACGGTAACTGGCATTACAATACTCTTATCTTCTGTTTCAAATAAAACAATTTCTTTTTCATTTCCCATAAGTTTCTTTCCCCATAGTTTTATTCCAGTCCACTGGCGCGATTATTTTCAAACTAATAGCGTAGAATAAATCTCAGATGGCCTATTAACCGAATCATTTACTTTGTTTTTTTGTTCATTGTATATACCTTATGTTATCGCATCCTTTTAATTATGCAAACTATTTTGCGCCTCATATTTAAATAAGTTCCTTCCAATGACTGCAGATTCATTGAAAATTTGTCAAGGGAGAATTTTTTGCCAGATCTATTCTATTTCATCTTGACAAAACCGTCAGTTCTCATTAGTATAAAGGAGAGAAATGGGTTTGTACCAAGTATGATTTTAAAATCTGAACGGGTTGCTCGTTTCTTTTTTTATACCTAAAATATCATACAGATAATATTTCCCATTTTTTGCATGACGGATCAACATGGAAACATGATATACATTATACCGTTCCAACATTCCCTGTTCGTTATAAACAGGCAATGCGAATCTGGAATCATACCGATACCATCCAAAAGCTGCATCTCGCAAATGCTTATTTCCAGAATTCTCTCGGAAATGTTTTCCTTCTGCAATCTCAATCATCTCTGGAATTCCTTGCACAGCATTTGCCTTTGCTTTAGCATTGGCTCCTTTCAAAGAATAAGTGTATTTCGATCCTGCATATTCGTCTGGAAAATCACTCCCAATATAAACTGTATCTTTTGTATCTTCAACCATATAGGAATCACCTACATACTGTCTCAAATACTCTTTTACTTCGTCCCAGCAAATCCACCGTTTCCCTTTAAACAAAATTCTAGAAATTACAACGAGTCTCCTGCCATCTTTGTCTGTAATGATTTTCACGGTTTTTTCCATGGGCTGATCCCTCTTCATTTGATTCCTAATTTTTATCGTATATAGGTTATAATATGGCATCCGATAAAATATGTCAACCAGTTTTCTTTCTCACATTTGCGCCCTATGAATCTCCTATTAAACACAATTTTGAAATTAAAAAATACTTTCTGGCACTTTAAATGGCACATAAAAAGACAGGATGCCATACACCCTGCCCACATTTCTACATATTCTATTCCAGTAATTACAATCCCAGTCCATTCACCCATTCCTGCACATCTGCCTCATCAGCGCCGGAACGGAATCTCTCTCCTTCCTGCCAGTCGCCGGTTCCTGCCATTTCCTCTAACAGCTGTCCGCTGTCTCCTATTCCGGAGGATGCTGACGTACAGAACGGAATAACGGTCTTTCCTGTAAAGTCATTGTTTTCTACAAAGCTGTCAACCGGCCATGCAGCGATGCCCCACCAGATAGGGTATCCGATAAAGACTGTGTCATAGGAATCCCAATTTTCTACATCTGTTGAAACCAGCTCTACATCTCTTAAACTCTCATCTTCATGTTCCTGAGATACTCGGCTGTTGTCATCAGACCAGTTCAGGTCATCGTCTGTGTATGGTTCTACTGGTTCCAATTCAAAAAGATCTCCTCCTGTAGTATCGGCAATATAGTTTGCAACTCTCCTCCGTGGTTGCCCCCTCCTCGGATGCTTTCTCCTCTCCGATGCTCTCATCTGTTCCGTCCCGTCCGCAGCCTGTTGTTATCGCTATGACCGTCAGAAATATTGCAAACAGTCTGGATTTTTTCACCATTTTTTACCTCCTTATGTATCCGATCTAAACACAGTATAATTGAAAAAAATAAACTGGAGAAGCCATGTATTGGTTGCGGAATATATACCTTAAAGTTTTGACTCTCCTATATAGGACAAAGAATTCCGCTTCGCGCGAGTGCGCATCCTGCGGAGCGTTTTTATTTAACAGGGAACGAAGTTTTCTGTTAAATAAACAAAAACACCGGGCATCCGTCCCAAACAGGGACCGGATGTCCGGCGGTACCACCCTCATTAACCACAAAATCTGCGGCTCACTTCATTGATCATTAACGCTGATAAAACGCTGTACTTTTCATACAGGAACTCCAGGTCCGGTTCAGCCGTGATCCGTCAAAGGCTCGCACCACCCGCCTCTTCTCTGAAACTTCTCTCAGGCTTACTATTCCCCTTCATCGTTCATTTATTCGGCTTTCGCCATGAAATTATTCAAATTTTACCCGAAAAAATCGGGAGTGTCAAGTAAAACGCATTGATTCCTACTAATTTGCCCGTTTTTGTGTTACTGTTCACACCGTACTCGGCAGAAGCAAGATGCAGCGTCATGCTTGCATGTAAGATGCATCTTCCTTCTGTTGAGTACGGGTGGAACTCATAACGTTTTTGTACATGGTATGTCATGGTTTTTACAATTTCTTTTTCTTTTCTTCTATGCTATGATTAGGAAAAAAAGGAGTGCAGTATAATGAGTGAAATTACAAAACTACACACTTCTATGAAAATCACACCCTCCAGCACCGGAATCAATCAAAGAGTCCTCAATGAAATCTCCGCATTGGCCCAGAAGTACAACATTCGGCAAGTTATTCTGTTTGGCTCCCGTGCAAAAGGAGATTTTTCCCCAACCAGTGACATTGATCTTGCGGTAAGCGGCGGAAATATAGCCCGTTTTTCTTTGGATCTGGATGAAGAAACTTCTACGCTGTTAAAATATGATATTGTTGATCTGGAACGGGCAATGCAGCCCGAATTACGCGAGTCTATAAAAAAGGAGGGAAAACACTCTATGAAAAAATATGATAATTTTTGTTCCGCTTTATCAAACATGAAGCAGATATATAAATATACTGAACCTTATGAATGATGATACGGTTATTCTTACTGGCTTGGTCGGGTTATATGAAATCTGTTTCGAGCAGTCATGGAAAATGATTAAAGAAATCCTTTCTATGCATGGTTATGAAGCCAGTGCAACAGGATCACCTAAAATTATTCTAAAAACTGCTTATCAGGCTGGTATGATCAAGGACGAAGAATTATGGCTACGCGCCTTACAGGAACACAATAATGTTGCACATTCATACAATGAAGACATTGCTCTGGAAATTGTGTCTCAGGCAAAGGAATCTTTCTATGCAATGTTTTGCAACTTAAAAAATGAAATAGACGCTAACTGGCTGTAGTTTCGTAATCTATGATAAATTTTCGGAAGGAGTGATCAAATGAAACCAATAAAGCAGACACTCATCAGCTTTATCGTATTTTTGATTTCGTATGCTGCTATGACTTTGATACTGACTCACTCTATTGACATCAAAATTCTTGCTGTCTTATCTATCTTTTACTTGATTTTAAACCTCATCATATATACGGTGCTGGATAAAGTTTCGAAAAGCTGATCATGGATGTATAATCTTGTCCCAGTTATCCGAATGATAAAAAAGGAGGTCTCTTTATGAATACCTTTGATCCTGAATTCTGGAATCTTTTAGATGAACTGGTTCATAGCAGCGAAATTGTCATTGATCGTCCTAAGGGTAGTGTACATCCCCGGTATCCGGAACAGATTTACGCAGCAGACTATGGATATCTAAAAGGCACTGCATCCATGGACGGCGGCGGAATTGATGTCTGGGTTGGAACCGGCGGGAAAGAAGTTGACGCTGTCATCTGTACCGTGGATATCGTAAAAAAAGATTCTGAAATAAAAGTCTTGATTGGATGTACTGAAGAAGAGAAAGAAACGATATATAAGATGCATAACCGGACGTCTAATATGAAAGGGCTTTTGATCCGCCGTCCGGTCTGATGCTGTCTGGCAGAAAGTTCCGCATCTTTACAATTTTTATTATGAGGGAAAGAATTTATGAATGTAATCATCATTAATGGCCCGATGGGTGTTGGGAAAACCACAGTCGGAAAATACATTGCAGACCATCATCCCGGCACCGCCTTTATCGACGGTGACTGGTGTCTGGATCTGCATCCATTTGTCGGCAATCAGGAGACAAAAGTAATGGCCGTCGACAATATTCTACATATGATCGGAAATTATAAAAACTGTTCTGTATGCCGGATGATTGTACTCGTATGGCTGATAGATGATGAATGGGTATATCGGCGTATCATTGACGGTATTTGCGCCCTGCAACTGGAACTGGTCAGCGTCACATTGCTGTGCGGTGAAGAACAGCTCATTCAGCGCTGGAGAGTGGATAAGACCTGTGAATGGCGGACAGATCAGTGGCTCGAAATCAGTCTGAAATCATTACCGCATTTTTCGAAACTGGAAAACTGCATGGATACCAGCTATCTGTCAATCAGCGAAACCGCTGAGCGGATTGTACAACAGATGATGAAACCATAATCAATTTATTGGCTACTCACAGCACAGGAGGAACTACGATGGAAAAAATCACATTATGCGGAGATAACTGTCTAGAATGTCCGCGTTATCTCGCAAAAACAGAACAGGAGTTAGAAAAAACTGCCGAGTTGTGGTACCGAATCGGTTGGCGAGACAGGATTGTTTCCTCGGAAGAAATCCGATGTCAGGGATGTTCTTCTCATAAACAATGCACCTACCATCTGGTAGAATGTACCAAAGAACATAACGTAGAAAAATGTAATCAGTGTGTGCAGTTTCCGTGCGAAAAAATAAAGGATATGCTGAAACGTTCTTCTGCTTATGAGCAAAAAGCCAAGGAAGTCTGCACTGCAGAAGAATACCGTATGTTACAGGCATCCTTTTTTAACAAGGAAGAAAATCTCAAAAAATAAACAATGCCCCTCATCGGAAGCTCCCGGATGATTTCATCCACTTCCCGATGAGGGGCATTATCATTTTAAACAGAATCCGTTTCACTTACAGTTTCTGTACGAAACCGGAGCGCCCGCTATTTCCGTCTTACCTTTGTACCAAGCACTGCTGCAATAACAGCCAGTGATACGATCGCCGCAGTTCCCGCAGCTTCAACCGGAGCTTCATCACCGGTCTTTACTGCTTTTTTCTGTCCGTCTGCACCGTTATCTGTTTTTGTTGTATTGCCTGTGTTTGTCGTTCCGTCCGAAGTCCCCGGATCCTTCTTATCATCTTCCGTTCCGCCGGAACCTGTTCCCGTATCTTTTCCCGGGTCTGTGGTTTCGTCATCTTTGGACGGATCTTCCGGCTCCTCCGGTTCTTCCGGTTCCTCTGTGCTGTTTACCGGGATTTCACTTCCTGCTTCCGGTGCCGTCAGCTGAGGCATTGTTCTTAATGTATCTTCTACAATACCAAGTCCCGCATAGTTGTCCACATAGACCTCATCCTGTGAATCGGAAACACGGATTCCATGTCCGCCGTCTGTAACGGTGATATGAAGGATTCCGTTTTCATCAGTCCTGCCCATCTGGCCTTCGCCGCCGTCTACACGGTAACTGATCTCCTGATTTGCGAAGACGCTTCCATCTTCATTTACGATTTTCACGGAAGCGGTATAATCTTTCGGCTGGTAAACGCTTCCTGTATAAGCGATCCTTCCTTTTGTTCCCTGATATCCGGACAGCGTGCCGTTATTCAGACTGTTCTCAACATAAGCCTCGATTGTCTCCAGCTCTCCTCCTGCTTCCGCGTATTTCGGAAGATCTGCAAGTATGGTATAATCGTTGCCGCCGCTCATAATGTAATTGTTGCTGGCCATCATGATCTCTGTAGCGGTATCTTCCCGATCCAGCGGTTCTGTCTGCCCGTCCAGAGTGATGGAAACTACTTTCTGCCCCTCTTCTCCATCCGGATTAAAGACTGCCGTGAAGCCGGAGATCTGGAGAAAACCGCCGGAATTCGTCTGCTGAAGAAGCATTCCGGTTTCCTTATCCTGTCCGTCCAGGGCCGTTCCGGAAACCTCCATCACCTCATAGAGAATCGCAGGTGTGACCTTTTTAAGATAGATAGTGTTGGAAAACGGGAAGGCTGAAATCAGATCGCCCATGGTGATATCTCCGTTGGCGGACATGGCGCGAATGCCGCCCCCATTTTCTACTGCAATTACTGGAAGACTGGTATCTGTTCCCAGGGTCTGCAGATAGGTTTTTGCAGCGCTGCGGAAAGCATCCGCTGTCAAGTCACCATAATTTGTCTCAACCAGACGGGTAACCGCAACCACGCCGACCTGCCCGGCCCAGAGCGTTGTATCTGTCTTTCCCACGGTTTCCCTGAGAAGCTCTGACTGGGAGGATTCAATCTGAGCCAGCTGTTCAGCAACCGCAGCGTCCGGAACGACATCCGCCAAATCAGAGGGCCCTAACAGCTCTTCCGATGCAGATACCTCATTACCCCGGATCTCCAGCGTCAGCTTTCCGATACCTGCCATTCCAGAGCCAGTCTGCACAATCAGGATGCCGTTGGTTTCTTCATTTTCTACCGTATGGCTGTGCCCGTCGATGATAACATCGATTTTATCCTGATATTCCCCCGTCATTGCATTGGCTAGATCTGTGCTTGTGCAGGAGGCGTCCATATTTCCCATATGGCATATGGCGATGATCACATCTGCCCCCTCGTCTTCCAGGTGGGCAATCTCTGCTTTCGCAGTTTCTGCCTCATCCCTGAATTCCAGATCTGTAATTCCTGTCGGGTTGGTGGAACTGGCGGTATCTGCCGTAGTCAGGCCAAAAAATCCAATCCGTACCCCATTCTGCTCAATAATTGTATGGCAGCCATTATTCCCTTCCTGCACATCCTTAAGAAGGGGACTGCCATTCCGGTATATGTTGGCTGCCAGAATAGGGAAGTCCGCCTTCCGGGCATTGGACAGGAACGCCTCTGTTCCAAAGTCAAACTCATGGTTGCCGGCTGTCATCAAATCGTATCCGGCCTGGTTCATCAGTTCAATTACATCCGCCCCTTTTGTCAGGGAAGCCAGGGGAAGCCCCTGAGTTGCATCGCCGGCGTCTACCAGTATAGAATTCGGGGTACTTTCCTTCAGCCCTGCCGCCAGATCAATGCCCACAATGTTTTCCCCGTCACCGCTGAGATAGCCATGGGAATCGTTTGTGTGATAGACGATCACTTCCTGCACGGCAGTACTGTCCTGGCTGCTGTCTGAAGTCTGAGCAGAAACAGTCATGGAAAACGGCATACACAGCGTCAAAGCGGCAGCAAAAAATTTCTTTATCATTTTTTCACCCTTTCTTAAAAATAATCAGGTCTGACTGAGTCAGGCTTATTATTACTTCAGAGATATTTTATCGGTTGCTTGTCAGCCTGTTAACTGGGGAAAATGGAGCTTCCCGGGCAGTCTCATTATAATAACAAATGAATATCTTGTATAAATTTCAGTTACAGAGCAGAAGATACTTTTGTATACTGCTTTCTGGCTCAAAACAAATTGCAGAGAAAATGAGGTGATTCAGAAATGAGAGAGAAGCGAAGAAGCGCCGCCCTCTCCGGAATAGCAGGGGCAGGCGTGATGATAGTTTTATCCGCCCTTCTGGTAATCGGTTCAAAACCGCTTTATACGGCAGTTGCCGGAAGAAACCGGAAAATATCCGAGGTTCCGATTTATTACGCAGGTACTTACGAAGGGACAAGCCGGGGCTACGGCGGCCCGGTGACAGTCAGGACGACAGTTTCCGATTACGCTATTGAGGAAGTCCGAATCCTGGCGCCGGAAGAGACGCCGGAAATCGGGAAAGCCGCTGCGGTTCAGCTCTCCGATCAGATGTGGAGGGACAATTCCTTTCTGGCAGACAGTATCTCGGGAGCGACCATGACCAGCAGTGCAGTCAGAAAGGCAGCCGGACAGTGCCTGGAACAGGCAGCCAGAGAGGGTACGGAGGCCGAGAAGCTGCTTGAAACGGAATTTCAAAACGCCGGGGAGGGCAGAAGCCTTCCGGAACTGTCCAGTATCCTTTCATCGGTGCCGGATGGAGAGTACCGTTATCAGGATCACGAAGACGACGGTTCCGGCTTCTTCAATGAAATCCAGGTAACGGTGGAGCAGGGAAGGATCACAGCTCTTTCCTGGGACTCAGTGGACAAGGATGGAATCGGAAAGCGCCAGCTCTCCATAGACGGGCAGTATAGGATGACGGAGGACGGGCCGCTCTGGTACGAGCAGGCGGACACACTGGCCCGATATGTGATTGAGAATCAGTCTGTGGAAGGGCTGTCCGACAGTGAGGGCTATGCGACCGATGCCGTCAGCTCAGTGAGCATCAATATTTCCGGCTTCATCAATGCGCTGAAAACCTGCCTTTTTAATCTTTCCTGCCAGGCTGTCCCATATGTCTGCCCGCTTACAGTATCTCAAGGCTCAGCCTGTAGGAAGCCTGTTCTCCTTTTTTGAGGATGCGAAGGTGATTCTTGTGAAGAAACTCGTCATCCTCGTCTGAGCAGGCAGAGGAGCCGTTCCAGGGCTCGATGCAGATATATTCAGCTTCCGGCACCGGCTTGGTCCAGAATGCTACGGTGGCAAAATCCTCAAAGTGAGCATGGATGCCGCGGCCTGATCGCGGATTTATGATGGACACCTCGTGGCTGTCAGGCCGGTCAAACCAGAGTGCATCCTCAGAAAACAGGGAATGACTCAGGGAAATATCTGTCCCACTTCCGGGGAAGGGGTGCTCGGAGTTTTTGTCAAACTGGAGCTTTTCAAGGTCATAAGCTCTGTATCCACGAAGCTGGGGCCTTCCAAAGCGGATGACATAGTCATCAAAGGACTCGCCTGCAAAGAGCGGACATCGGATGGCAGGGTGAAGTCCGTAGCAGAAGGGAAGTTCCCGGTCTGCCGGATTTCTGATTTCAGTGAAAAAGGTGAGAGTCTTTCCGTCCAGGGAGTAGGTGATGGAAAACTCGAAGGCAAAGGGAAACGAGTCCTCCGGGAAGTCTGAATCAGACATGCCCAGCGTGACGGAGGATTCTGTGCGGTTTAAAAGATGAAACTGAGTATTTCTCGTAAAGCCATGCTTGGGCATCTCCCATACCTTTCCCCCGATAATCGTTTTTCCGTCTCTGAGGTTTCCGATAATGGGGAAGAGGAGAGGGGAGCAGCTGGACCAGACCTTAGGATTTCGCTGCCAGATATATTCTGTGCCCTGCTCGTCCATAAAAGAGATGAGCTGTGCCCCCAGACTGTCCACCCGGGCAGAGATACCATTGTTGGTGATTTCATAGATCATAAAAGAAAACCTCCTTGCTTGTCTTAGGATCTTCTGATTCATTACTCCAGGAAAAAGCTGTCCTGGGAGGAAAGAACAGGTTCTGGTTCCAGTATAATTGGTTTTTACAGAAGAATCAAGAAACATCAGATACTTTGCGAAACAGAGGAGTTCTGGTATACTGATAGACAGGGAAAAAATACAAATCAGGAAGAGCAGTTAAGAGACCGGAAAACTTTACAGAAGGTCTTCAACTGCGGACAAGGGAGGTACAGACAGATGAAGCAGTCTGAGAGATGGATGGAGGAAGGAAAAACCGGAAAAACCGGAAAAACCGCAAAGCAGCCGGGGATTACAGACAGTCACGCGCACCTGTGTTCGAGACAGCTTTTTCCCAGATGGGAAGAAGTGGTGAGGGAGGCCAGAAAAGCCGGAATTGAGAAGATCCTCATTGTCTGCACCGAGGTGGAGGAGGCCAGAAAGGCCATCAGAATGGCAGAAGGAGATCCCATGTTTGATGTGGCAGCAGCCTTTTATCCAAATGATATCCTGAAGGTGACAGACAGAGACTGGGAAGAGATGGAACAGCTGATACGAAGCCCTCAGATCAAAGTGGTGGGGGAGATAGGAATGGATTATTACCCCTATGATAATCCCGTCCCGAAGGAGATGCAGAAGCAGGCCTTCATTCGCCAGATGCGCCTGGCCAATGAGCTGGGAAAGCCGGTTTCCATTCATATGCGGCTGGCTACGGAGGACACCCGAAGCTATATGAAAGAATATCTGCGTGTTCCGGGAATCATGCACTGCTACAGCGGAGGATACCGGGCTATGGGAGATTTCCTGGATATGGGAATGTACATTTCTTTTTCGGGAAATATTACCTTTGAGCTGGAGGATGAGGAAACACAGAGAGCGGTGAGAGAGGTTCCCATGGACAGGATTCTGATAGAAACAGATGCTCCTTCTCTGACGCCGGCTCCTGTTCAGGACAGAGAGAATGAGCCGAAATATATCACCCATGTGATCGACCATATCTGCCGCCTGAGAGGAATCGAACGGGAAACGCTGATCCGTGCTTCTTCAGAAAACTATAAAAGACTCATAGAAAAGGGGAGATAACAGATGAATCCAATGGATATGATGAAATTTGCCGGAATGTGGGCCGGCTTTCGGGATAGACATCCAAAGATACCGATGTTTTTTAAGAAGGCCTCGGAAACGGGAGCCTTCTGCGCAGGAACCGTTCTGGAGCTTACCATCAAAACCTCTGAGGGAAAAGAAATGACAGCAAATATGAAGATACTTCCAGAGGATGTGGACCTTCTGAAGCAGATCGCGGGTGTGAAAGGAAAATAAAAGGAAGACAGAAAGATAAAAAAAGAATAAAACAAGACAGAAGGAAGGCAGTCAGCCGCTTCGGTTATGGAAAGACCGGGCGGCTGATTTTTTATGCTAATTTTTTGATTTTTTCTGTGTATTTTTGAAAAAGGTATAAAAGAAAGCTAATTATTGAAATATATCCAATAATTGATATGGTATAGTAATTTGGAAAAAATTTCAAGAAATGGAGAAAACTGCAATGAAAAAAATGAAAATGACAGAAGCTAAAATGGAAGCCTACCGCATTTATCTGATGGAATCAGAAAAAAGTCCGTCAACCATTGAAAAATATCTGAGAGATATCCGTAATTTTTATCAGTTTTTGCCAGAAGAAAAAATCATTGACCGGGAAGCAGTGCTCCTTTACAAGCGGCAGCTGATTCCAAAGTACCAGATAAGCAGCGCCAATTCCATGATTATTGCAGTCAACGGCTTTTTAAGCTTTATGGGGCTGGAAGAGCTGAGAGTAAAGGTATTCAAATTTCAGCGGGCCATGGTCAGTGATCCGGAGAGAGAGATCCAGCGGGAGGAGTATATTCGGCTGGTGGAAGAGGCAGAGCGGATGGCAAAAAGCAGGCTGAGCCTAATCCTCCAGACGCTGGGAGCCACCGGAATCCGCATCAGCGAGCTGGTCTGCATTACCAGAGAAGCAGTCAGTTCAGGGCGGGCAGCTGTAAACTTAAAGGGAAAGACGAGAGTAGTTATTCTTCCAAAAAGGCTGAGGGAGAAAATGGAAATATACTGCAGGGAAAATCAGATTTATTCAGGACCTGTTTTTGTCACAAGAGGAGGAAAGCCTGTTGACAGGAGCAATATCTGGTCAGAGATGAAAATCCTCTGCAAAACAGCAGGGATTAACGAAAAGAAAATATTTCCCCACAACCTCCGCCATCTGTTTGCAAGAATTTACTATAAAAATAATCACGATATTGTCTATCTGGCAGACATTCTGGGACACAGCAGTGTGGAAACCACAAGAATCTATACAAGTATCAGCGGATTTGAACATGAAAAAGTTCTTGAAGATATGGAGCTAATTATCTAAAAAATTGTCAGATGAAGAAAAAGTCGAGAAAATACAGCGAAATATGACAAAATAAGAATAATGTAGTAATAAAGTAACAAAAATTCCTAAGTTTCTCTTCAATATCTCATTGTATCAAAGGCTATCAGTAAAGTCAACAACGGAATAAGAATTATGTTGTAGCAGTTATGGCCACATTTTAGACAATTTATCGCCGCTTTCTATGATTATAGCATGAAAACTAGGTAAGTCAATCGTTTTGAACAGGGAAAAATGACTTCATGAAAATTAAATGTCCGTTTTGCGTAATAACCGTTTAACAAATCAACTTTTGAAGCTGCGATCTGACTTCCAATTAACAACATAATTCTTATTTTGTGGTAAAAGTGGAAACCGGCGAACTGAAAGGAAGAAGAGAGATGCTCAGGAGAAAGGTAAAAGCAGAACTTGCTGATGTGCATGCCCATATTCTTCCGGGAGTTGATGATGGTGCTGAAAGTCTGGAGGAAGCCAGACAGATGCTTCAGATGGCATATGACCAGGGGATCCGGCGTATCATCGCAACCCCTCACTACCGGCGGGGACAGGATACAGCGCGGCTCAGAGAGCTGGCCCGGGAGCTTAAAAAAGAGGCAGAGAAGATAGACTCCGATTTTAGAATCTATTTAGGGCAGGAGCTTATGGATTCAGAGGAGCTTCTGGAAGATCTGAAAGAAGGAAGGGCCTTTACCATGGGAGGGAGCAGGTACATACTGATAGAATTTCAGCCTGGGGTTTCCTTCAGCCATATGTGCCAGCGCCTCAGGCAGCTGCAGATGGCAGGGTATCTGCCTGTCATAGCACATATGGAGCGGTATGAGTGTCTGAAAAGAGGGGAAAGAGTCAGGGATCTGATTCAGGCAGGGAATTTTACACAGATGAATTTCTCCAGCCTTCAGGGAAATCCCCTTCACAAAAATACCAGGTGGTGCAGGAGACAGGTTTTAGATGGAAACGTGCATCTGCTGGGAACTGATATGCACCATATCAATCAGAGAACACCGGATATAAAGAAAGCAGTCAGCTGGCTGAGCAGAAACTGCACACGGAGCAGGCTGTACTGGATGGTCTGGAAAAATCCGGCTTACATCATTAAGAAAAAAGAAGGAATGGGCAGGTAGAGGGAGATGGAAAAAAACAGATATGAGGAAAACGACGAGATTGAGATTGATCTGTTGGAATTGTTTTATGAATTAAAGAAAAAATTGTGGCTGATTATTCTGGCAGCACTTATCGGTGGAGGAATATTTGGACTGTACAGTAAGGTGATACTTGTTCCCAAGTACACCTCCACAGCCATGATGTATGTCCTCTCAAAGGAGACCACGCTGACATCTCTGGCAGATCTCCAGATAGGAAGCCAGCTGACCAAGGACTATAAGGTGATGATAACCAGCCGTCCTGTTTTGCAGCAGGTGATTGACGAGCTTGGCCTTGAATACGGCTATAAGGAACTGAGAGAAAAACTTGTTATCGACAATCCGACAGATACGAGAATTCTTACGCTGTCAGTGGAGGATCCAGATCCAATTCTGGCAGCGGACATTGTCAATACAGTTGCCAAACGCTCCTCCGAATACATTGGAGAAATGATGGAGATGATTCCACCGAAAATCGTGGAGGAGGGGGAGACAGCCATAGAGCCTACAAGCCCCAACGTTAAGAAAAACGCCGCTATTGGAGCAGCTGGAGGAATCTTTCTGGTTTGTGCTTTCGTTGCAGTCCGCCTGATTATGAACGACACAGTGAAGACAGAGGAGGATGTGGAGAAATATCTGAAGCTGTCAGTACTGGCATCTGTTCCGGAGAAGGGAAAAGGAAAGAGAGGGCAGCACTGATTATGGGAACGATGATGAAGATGGTGAAGATTCACACAGATGAAAACAGGGATTTCCGTTTTGAGGAAGCGATTAAGACACTGCGCACCAATATTCAGTTCAGCGGACCTGGCATTAAGACAGTTATGTTTACAAGCGCTGTGCCAGGCGAGGGGAAAAGCCAGATTACCGTATCAGAGGCCATGTCCCTGGCAGGGCTTGGTAAAAAGGTACTGGTGGTAGATGCAGACATTAGAAAAAGTGTTCTCCTCACACGATACCAGGTAGAACAGGAGGTACACGGCCTTACGGAGTATCTGAGCGGTCAGAGGCAGATGGAAGAGGTGATCTGCACCACAGACATCCAGGGGATGGATATTATTTTTGCAGGCCCGTACTCGCCGAACCCGTCAGAGCTTCTGGCGGAGCCTCTGTTTAAAGAACTGATTCAAAAAAAGAGAGAAGAATATGATTATATTCTGATCGATACGCCCCCCATGGCAGGGATTACAGACGGAGCCATTATCTCTACGGTATGTGACGGAGCAGTTCTGGTGATAGCGGCAGGGACGGTCAGCCGCAGGATTGAAAAGAGAGTTAAGGAGCAGCTGGAAAAGAGCGGCTGCCGGATTTTGGGAGCAGTGCTTAACAAGGTTACTTCAGGGCATGGGGGCTATTACGGAAAGAATTACACGAAATACTACGGCTATGGTATAGAGAAGTAATCTGGCAGACAGAACGGACGGACAGCGCG
>OLVT01001359.1_pt1 | contig 21118 bp, 18 predicted proteins | sample 1673241 | NCBI WGS metagenome assembly OLVT01 (sample SAMEA3178936, study PRJEB25190) | human gut metagenome | biome: human gut; feature: human-associated habitat; material: faeces | place: Austria | collected 2013 | reverse complement strand
GGAATTGTAATTGATGGTGAAGGTTCAAAGGTTATTTGCAAAGACTAATTTGAAAATTCAAGTTTGTTGAACCAAATAAAAGTGGACTTGACTTATTCAAATCCCAAAAGCGATGTGTTTAAATTTTAAATGCATTGCTTTTGGGATATTCTCTTTAATGCTTTCTTCGGCTTGTTCAAGCCATAGTTCTTCGGTTTCTTTGTCAAATGCTTCCAGTTCGGCATGCTGTTCCGGCGATAAGCCCTTATATCGTTTCTCAAAATATTCTGCTCGTTCTTCCGGTGTTTCTTCTAGGTCTGTGAAGCCTGTAACATCTGTTGGGAAATAGTAAAAACTAATCCCTTAGCTGTGGGTATAAAACTCATAGCTAAGGGATTTTTGCGTCTTTACATATTTATGCGCTGGCCATATTCTGCTTTTTGTTTTACAATAATATCAAGTGATGCATAATTATTGCTTAAGAGGAAAAACTTTTCGAAGAAGCTGCAGCTAAAATGATTATAAGCATGCGAAAGCAAAGGAGGACGAAAAATGTCAGACAAAATGGAGGTTTACTATTTCAGTCCCACGGGAGGAACGAAAAAGGTAAGCGATATTTTTGCCGCTGCCGTAGGCAAAGATGCAGAATGGCATGATTTGGGAGATAAGCAAACGCCGACGAAGCAACCGCAGGGTGAGCTGATTATTGTTGCAGCACCTGTATTTGCCGGACGAATTCCTTCTGTCATGCGCGAAAAAATAAAAACGCTTGCCGGTGAGGGAAAGCAGGCTGTAACTATCGCTGTTTATGGTAACAGGGCCTATGAAGATGCTTTGCTGGAGATGAATGACATTCTGATTCAAGGCGGCTTTACGGTAATAGCTTCAGCTGCCTTTGTGGCGCAGCATTCTATTGTGCCAGAGGTTGGTGCCGGCAGACCGGATGCGGAGGATATAAAAGAAATCCGTGCATTTGCAGAGGCGGTTAAGAACAGTACTTCTGCAGAAAATGTTCATGTACCAGGCAATCGCCCGTATAAGCCGGAGATGAAGGTGGCGGCAGCGCCGCTTTCGTTGCCGTCATGCACAGCGTGCGGAGCATGCGCTAAAATCTGTCCGACGGATGCTATAGCAAATGAGGATGGCAAGATGGCTACGGATGCAGCAAAATGCGTTCTTTGCATGGCCTGTGTTCATGCATGTCCGAAGCAGGCAAGAATTCTTCCGCTACCATTGCAGCAAAAAACCGATAATATGCTTGCTGCATTCAAGGATGTCAGAAACAAGAATGAGGTGTTTTTCTAAGAGCTTTTGCTTATATGCGCTTTAACGGCTTTTTAACATACAGAAATGCCGTTGCTTTTGCCAGCAGGCGCAATTTATGCTACAATATAATATCATGATTATTTAAGAGCGGAGAGTAGCGATGATAGCTAAAATAATTATAAGCGCCAACGAAGACGAAACCCGTATGGGGTTGCTGGAAAACGGAATATTGATGGAATATCTGGTAGAGCGCAAGGAAGAGCAGCATCTGGTAGGCAGTGTGTTCAAGGGCAAGGTCTGCAATGTAGTCCGTGGCATTCAGGCTGCTTTTGTTGATATCGGCCTGGAGCAAAATGCATTTCTGTATCTGGGCAATAAAAAGAATGTTACAGAAGGCCAAAGTCTGATAGTGCAGATATCAAAGGATGCACGCGGTACTAAAGGTCCTACCGCTAACCGCGAAATCACCTTGCCCGGACGCTATGTGGTGTTGCTGCCACAGGCGGATTATGTGGGCATTTCGCGTAAGATTACCGATAAGGAGGAACGTGAGCGCCTGAACACTATTTGCGAGGGTGTACGTCCTGCCGGTATGGGAATTGTGGTGCGCACGGCGGCGACCGGTGTTGCGCGTGAGCTTCTGGAGCGCGACGTGCAGGAGCTGGCGGCTGACTGGAAGGTGCTGGCGGCTCGTGAGCGTGTAGCGAAGGCTCCCTGCCTGCTGAGGCGTGAGCTTGATTTGCCGATTCGTATTGTACGCGACTATCTGCGTCCGGAGCTGACGGAAATCGTGATTGATAATCTGCCGATTTATAAGCGTGTAGAAGAGCTGCTAGCCGAGATGCCGCAGGCACAGGATATCAGGGTAACGCTGTATCAGGGCCTGGAGGATATCTTTGAATATCACAAGCAGGGAGAAGCAGTTGCCGGCATCAGCGACAGACAGGTGACTTTGCCGAGCGGCGGTTACCTTGTTATCGACTACACTGAGGCTATGACTGTTATTGATGTTAACAGCGGCAAGTTCAGCGGACGCGAGAATCTGGAAGAAACGATTATGCAGATTAACCGCGAGGCGGCGCTGGAGATTGCGCGTCAGCTGCGTTTGCGTGATATTGGCGGCATTATCGTAGTAGATTTTATTGATATGCATACCGACAATCACAAAAGAGAGATTATGAACTCTCTGCAGCAGGCGCTGAAGGGGGACAAAATGCATCCTAAGGTGCAGGATATTACGGTACTGAATCTTGTGGAGATTACCCGCAAAAAATCGCGTCAGAATTTATCAAGCGTATTATATACTCCCTGCCCGGTATGCAACGGCAGCGGACGTGTGCAAAGCAGAGAAAATCTTTCCTTGGAAATTAAGCGTCGTCTGCGTAACTTGCTGAAGCGTCGCAGCAGTTCGAAAAATCTTTTGATTACCGCTAATCCCTGGCTGGCAGAGTGGCTTGTAAGCAAGGATTTGCGTGCTTGGGAACGGGAATTAGCCTGCACCCTGAAGGTTGAGGCAGATGCTTCCCTGCATGTAGAAAGTTTTATGATTTTAGACAACAGCGGTGTTGACAAATAGCAGACATTAAGGTAAAATATTCCAGTATGGACTGATTTGGTCCGTCCCCAACCGCGCAGAGAGGTTCTGAAAATCCCTGGCGTCAGGGTACCGTATTTGGCGAGTCTATCATTAAGGGAGGTGCAATAGATGTACGCAATTATCAAAACCGGTGGCAAACAATACCGCGTAAGCGAAGGCGAAACTCTGCAAGTTGAAAAACTGAACGCAGAAGTTGGCGCTGAAGTAGTTTTTGAAGAAGTTCTGACCGTTGTAAATGATGCTGATGTTAAGATTGGCAAGCCCGTAGTTGAAGGTGCAAAAGTTGTTGCTAAAGTTGTTGAACACGGCAAAGCAGACAAAATTTTCGTTTTCAAATACAAAGCTAAATCCAACTACCGTAAACGTCAAGGTCATCGTCAACCGTTCACTACTGTTGAAATCACCGCTATTAACGCATAATTTTTATGGTAAGTGTTGATTTATTCAGGAACAAGCAGGGTATGATTACCGGCTATAAGGTCAGTGGTCATGCTGGTTTTGCTGAAGAAGGCTCAGACATTGTCTGTAGCGCGGTTTCCGCTCTGACACAGGCTCCCTTGCTTGGCTTGGAAAAACATTTGAAACTCAATCCGTCCTATGTCGTTAATCAGGAGGACGGAATCTTCGAGGTAGCATTGAACAGTGCTCCTACCGACCTGACAGAGGCTATATTGCAAACCATGATTTATGGAGTGGAATCAATAGCGCGTCAGTGTCCGCAATATGTTCGCATTCAAGAACATAGGAGGTGAAAGTAATGTTTGAAATTATTCTGCAATTACATGCACATAAAAAAGGTACTGGTAGCTCCCATAACGGTCGTGACTCTAACGCACAACGTCTGGGTACCAAAGCTCATGACACCCAGCTGGTAACCGCTGGCAGCATCATCGTTCGTCAACGTGGTACTAAATTCCATCCGGGCAACAATGTTGGCATGGGCAAGGACTACACTATTTATGCTAAGGTTGAAGGTCGCGTTAAATTTGAACGCAAAGGCCGCGACAAACGCCAAATCAGTGTATATCCTGTTGAAGAAGCAGCAATGTAATCTTCATAAAAATTACTCCGTAACCCTTTGGTTACGGAGTTTTTTGTATTTCCAGCACTAGATGAAAAAATGCTTCCCCGCAAAGGGAAGCATTTTGGTTTTAGTAACAGATTATTTTGCCGCGCGGTAGATATTTTCCATATCTTCAATAGTCAGCACCTTAAACTGGCCGATGGTGCGCGTATTCATAAAGCTGCATTTATATGCCAGCTCTTTGATTTCCTCTTTTGTGAGGTCCTTGCCTGTCAGTTCGTGAATGCTTGTAGGCATACCGATATGACGGAAGAAGCTTTCCATTGCAGCGATACCTTCCAAAGCTGTGGCTTCGGGATTGCGGAAGTTATAGGGAATATGGAAAACGTTAGCTGCCAGCTGGGCAAAGCGGCCGATATTTTCTTTATAAACGTAGCGTGCCCAGCTGCCCCAGACTGCTGCCAGACCTGCACCGTGAGCAACGCCGAACATGCTGCTCAGCTCGTGCTCCAGCTGGTGGCAGGACCAGTCACCGAAGGTGCGGTCGCCGGTGGTTTCATTGTGTGACAGGGTACCGCTCCACATAATTTCAGCGCGGGCATCGTAATTATTCGGCTCCTTGAGTGCAATTTTGGCATAGCGCATAACATTGCGCAGCAATGTTTCGGCAATGCCGTCGATTAGTGCCAGCTGATGTGTTGTGGGAGCGGTAAAATAACGCTCTAAGGTGTGTACCATGATATCAGTGCAGCCGCTGGCTGTCTGGTAGGCAGGCAGCGTATAGGTAAGTTCAGGGTTCATAATAGCAAATTTACAGTAGCCGTAATCGGTAGAAAGGCCACGCTTGAGCATGCCGTCCTCGTTGGTGATAACGCTGCAGTTGCTCATTTCGCTGCCTGCTGCCGCGATAGTCAGCACAGCGCCGAGCGGAGCGCAGGCGGTAATCTCTTTTTTCTTAGCATAATAATCCCAAACATCTCCGGGGTTAGCCAGGCCGTAGCCAATGCCCTTGGCGCTGTCGATAACACTGCCGCCGCCGACTGCGAGAATAAAATCAACGTTCTCCTCACGGCACAGCTCTACGCCCTTCTTAACCATGGAAAGCTGCGGATTAGGCACAACGCCTCCCAACAGTATGTATTCCAGCCCTGCGTCCTTCAGGCTGGCGCAGACGCGGTCCAGCAGACCGCTTTTCTTGGCGCTGTGACCGCCGAAGTGTACGAGTACCTTGTGGGCACCGTAATATTTACACCATTTACCTGCTTCATTTTCGGTATTTTTACCGAAGATTATTTGTGTAGGTGCTTGAATCTGAAAATGATCCATAATATCAGCTCCTTGCCAGTAATAATTTATCATTGTTTAAAAGGTAATAGAAGAATAACAAAAAGACTGCCTAGCGTCGTAGGCAGTCTCTCTCAAAAACAAATCCGGAGAGGACTGACATACGGCTATCAGAAATCTCTCTTACTTTGCTTATTATAGGAAATTATTTTTTCTTTGTCAATTTATTTTAAGTGTAAGGCTTAGCGCTTCTTTAATCCCAGTATTTCTTCCGGCAGCTGCGCCAAAGTAATTGCCGCAAATACCAGAGCACAGCCAAAGATTTCACGGCTGCTCATAGCCTGTCCCAAAATAAGCCAGCCGCTTACCAGTGCGAAGGCTGATTCCAGACTCATCAGCATGCAGGCAACCAGAGAGCTGACATGTTTTTGGCCGACAATCTGCAGCGTGTAGGCTACACCGCTGGACATAATACCGGCGTAGGCGATAGGTGCCCAGCCTGCAATAATATTGCTCATGGATGGTGTTTCGAAAATAAACATCAGCACACCATTGACCACGGTACAGGTAATAAATTGTATGAGTGACAGGCGCACGCCGTCAAGATTTTTAATGATATTTTCTATGGCGATAATCTGTGCAGCGAAGCAGAAGGCACAGATGAGGGTATATAAGTCCCCTTTGTTGATAGAAAAGCCTTCGTTGATGCAGATGAAGTACATACCTACGGCAGCTACAGCGACGCTGATGCCCTGCAGCAGGGAAACAGAGCGACGGTAGAAGATATAGCTTAATACTGGCACAAGGATGATGTAGAGTGCTGTAATAAAGCCGCTTTTGCCGACGGTGGTGTACATTATGCCAAGCTGCTGGAAAAAGCAGGCGAGTGAGAGGAAAAGACCACAGGTGATGCCGCCCTTAAGCAAACGGTCTTTATAGACAGGGTCATCACTGCCTAAAACAGTAAAGCGCTTACCTGCCGCTTTGTCGAACAATAGGCAACAGCCGAATAAAAAGATGGTAGCCAAAACACTGCGCGCGCAGTTGAAGGTTAACGGTTCGGCGTAATCGCCGCCGACGCTTTGCGCGATAAAGGCAGTACCCCAGATGAAGGCACACAAGGTAAGCATGAGAACGCCGCGTGTACTATGATTATTTGTTGATGAATTATGCATAAACAACACCCCTATAACAAAACAATAAGATGAAAATTATTATACCATATTTTGCAGTGCGTGTACAAAGGTAACAGCTTGAAAAAACGCCGTTAGAGGGATAATTTTGAGTTGCTTTTCTGCGGAACATTTCCTCTCGCAGGACTTTTTTGTAAAGCAAATAGCTGAAAACAGAAAAAATAAAGCTAAGTGCTAAATTGGCGAAAAAATCGTCTACAATCAAATTTATCAACATATTGATGAATTTACCTTTGACACCCACGACATATTGTGGTAGAATAAAGCTACCGAAAATGCTACGCTGAACCGCAGCTGTTTTTTATGATTAAGACAAGGCTTTGACCGTTAAGGTCAGAGCCTTGAATAACGTATAGGTGTATTTTAAGAATAACTTATGGATTTTTGCTCTTAGTTCTTATACGAAGATATTGATTTATAACTTTAATTTTTACAGGAAAGGATGCTGAAAGGTTATGAAAGTAATTAAGCGCGATGGCACAACAGTAGATTTTGATGCCGCAAAGATTGTCGTTGCTATTCAAAAAGCCAATGCTGCCGTAGAACCGGAATTTCGTATTGAGGAGGATAAAATCCAGGAAATTGCGGATAGCGTACAATCTCGTAACCGTATGCGCCTGCTTGTAGAAGACATTCAGGATATGGTAGAGCATAGCCTGATGGATGCAGGTAAATTTGAGCTGGCTAAGCAGTATATTATTTACCGTTACAAACGTGCTCTGGTGCGTAAGGCCAACACTACCGACGATTCTATTCTGTCCTTAATCCGCAACAGCAATAAGGACGTTATGGAAGAAAACAGTAATAAAAATGCAACAATGGCTGCTACTCAGCGTGACCTGATTGCCGGTGAGGTTTCCAAGGATCTGACGAAGCGTATTATGCTGCCGGCCAAGATTTCCAAGGCGCATGAAGAGGGTGTGCTACATTTCCATGATGCCGACTATTTTATTCAGCCTATTTTCAACTGCTGCCTGATTAATATCGGCGATATGCTGGATAACGGCACGGTTATGAACGGCAAAATGATTGAAAGCCCTAAAAGCTTCCAGGTTGCCTGCACCGTTATGACACAGATTATTGCCTCTGTTGCTTCCAGCCAGTACGGCGGTCAGTCTGTTGATATCCGTCATCTTGGCAAATATCTGCGCAAGAGCTACGAAAAGTTTAAAAAGAGCATCAAGGAAACCTCCGGAGGCAACATTGATGACGAAACTTTGGAGCGTCTGACAAATGAGCGCTTGCGCTACGAGCTGAAGGGTGGCGTACAGACCATTCAGTATCAGATTAATACCTTGATGACCACCAATGGTCAATCTCCGTTTGTTACCCTGTTTTTGAACCTGCAGAAGGATGATCCGTATCTGAAGGAAAACGCTATGATTGTGGAAGAAATTCTGCGTCAGCGTCTGCAGGGCATTAAAAATGACAAGGGCGTTTATGTAACCCCGGCCTTCCCGAAGCTGGTTTATGTTCTGGATGAGCATAACTGCCTGAAGGGCGGCAAGTACGATTACATTACACGTCTGGCAGTAAAATGCAGCGCTAAGCGTATGTATCCCGATTACATCAGCGCCAAGAAGATGCGTGAAAACTACGAAGGCAATGTTTTCTCCCCGATGGGTTGCCGCAGTTTCCTGTCTCCCTGGAAGGATGAAAACGGTAACTATAAATTCGAAGGTCGTTTCAATCAGGGCGTAGTTTCTCTGAACCTGCCGCAGATTGGCATTGTTGCCAAGGGCGATGAGCAGAAGTTCTGGAAGCTGCTGGATGAGCGTCTGGAGCTGTGCTTTGAAGCGCTAATGTGCCGTCACAATGCGCTGAAGGGCATTAAGAGCGATGTCAGCCCTGTACATTGGCAGTACGGTGCTATTGCCCGTCTGGGTAAGGGTGAAACAATAGACAAGTATCTGGAAAACGGTTATTCTACCATTTCTCTCGGCTATATCGGCCTTTATGAGCTGACCAAGCTGATGAAGGGCGTAAGCCATACCGATCCTGCAGGCGAGGATTTTGCCCTGCGCGTTATGAACCGTCTGCGCGGTGCCTGCGATAAATGGAAGGCACAGACTGGCCTTGGCTTCGGTCTGTATGGTACACCGGCAGAAAGCCTTTGCTACCGCTTCGCACGTATCGACAAGGAACGTTTCGGCACGATTGAGGATGTTACCGATAAGGGCTACTATACTAACTCCTATCATGTTGATGTACGCGAGAAGATTGATGCTTTCAGCAAATTTAAATTTGAAAGCCAGTTCCAGAATATTTCCTCTGGCGGTGCGATTTCTTATGTAGAAATTCCTAATATGCGTCACAACACCGAAGCATTGGAAGAGGTTGTCAAATTTATTTATGACAACATCCAGTATGCGGAGTTTAATACCAAATCCGATTACTGCCATGTTTGCGGCTTTGACGGTGAAATTACCATTAATGATGACAATGAGTGGGAATGCCCCGCATGCCACAACAAGGATCACTCCAAGATGACGGTTATCCGCCGTACCTGCGGTTATCTGGGAGAGAACTTCTGGAATGTAGGCAAGACTAAGGAAATCAAAGCCAGAGTAATGCATCTGTAATTTGCGAGGTGAGGGCGTATGAATTACGCAGAAATAAAAAATCTGGATATTGCTAACGGACCGGGCTTGCGCGTATCGCTGTTTGTCAGCGGCTGTACACATCATTGCAAGGGGTGCTTCAACCCGGAGTCTTGGAATTTTAATTACGGTCAGCCTTTTACGGAAGCAACGCAAGAGCATTTGCTGGAGCTGTTGGAGAACGAACATATCCGCGGCCTGTCGCTTTTGGGCGGTGAACCTTTTGAGCCTGCCAATCAGGAAGCGCTGCTGCCGTTCTTGCGCAAAGTAAGAGAGCGCTTCCCCAAAAAGGATATCTGGTGCTACAGCGGTTATAATTTCGAAAAAGATATGCTGACAGGTAACCTGGGACCTTGGGAAATTACCGAAGAAATGCTGTCTTATATCGACGTATTGGTGGACGGAGAATTTAAGCTTGAGCTGAAGAATCCTAATCTGCGCTTTCGCGGCAGCGAAAACCAACGCGTTATCCTGGTGCAGGAATCGCTGAAGGCAGACGGCATTGTACAATGGGACGACGGCGAGGGCTTAAGCATCTGATAAGCAGTGCGTTTACAAATTTATAAAAAATAAAGCATCCCTGCTCGCAGGAGCAGGGATGCCCGGAAAAAGAAATAGCATTGTCGGTCTTAGCAGGACTGACAATGCTATTTTAAGTGTGTGCGTAAGGATTGCGGAATAACAGATTCGATAAAGGCTTTGACGATTGCCGGTTCAAAATCCAGACCGGCCTTGTTCTGCAACTCGATGATAGCGTCGGCGTGAGTTTTTTGCCAATGTTGGGTGCAGGGGTTGAGGTTGCGGTCATAATAATTGGCTACGGCGACTATGCGTGCGCCGATGGGGATGTTCTGTCCCTTAAGGCGTTTGGGATAACCGGTGCCATCCCATTTTTCATGGTGCGCGCGGATGATATCGCTGATGGTATCAAAGCCGGGAATATTCTCCAGCATGCTGGCGCCTGCGATGCAGTGACGTTTATAAATAGACTGTTCGCGCGTAGAAAGAAACGGCAGCTTAGCCAAAATAATATTGGGTACGGAAAGCTGACCGATATCATGCAGCAGCGCTGCTGTTTTTATCTGCGAAACCTCGCTGGCAGGCAGACCGAGCTTAGCGGCAGTGCTGGCAGAATAATTGGCAACCTGCTGACTGTGCAGATAAATTTCCCTGTTTTTAATTTCCAGCATTCTTAAATAGAACTCGCAGATATCCTTCGTCAGGCGAGCATCCGCAAAGTCCAGACATTGTGGTATAGCAATCATAAAGCGTGTTTCCTTTTTTTCCGTTCAATATTGAGTACCAATAGTATAGCACTTTTTGACAAAAGATAAAAGTATGCAGAGCTATTGACTTGCAAAAAAAATTTTTTCCCATTATAATAGATAGGACAACTCAGGTCTGTGGTTGCAAGTCGATGCCAGTTGCAGGCGAAACGATCCACGTAAGCAGCAAAATTTTGCTGTGAGCACGGTGCAGCTTAGAAGTAAGTCCTGCCGCAAAAAAATTATGGGCGAGAGAGGTAGTAGTGGGGAGCAGAATGCTTAGGAGCGAACCTTCCAGCAGGCGAGTGTGGGGGCGAAAACCAGGTCAGCTGAGTTGTTTTTTGTTACCTAAATTACAGTTTGCTGTATTTTGAAAAAAAATGCAGCAAATTTTTATTTTTATACCGATTTTTTTCATAAAAATACTTTACCTTGCGGGAATTTAGGTATATAATGTACCTATCTCAAAATTGGCTTACAATATCGAAGGGGGAAATGATGATGAAGAAGATTTTGTTTTTAGTTATGGCAGTTCTGGCTGCTGCTTCTATGATGATTGCTGGCTGCGGCGGTGGCGATAAAAAAGCTGCTGAACCGGAAAAGGTACTGCGCGTTGGTACAGAGCCTACCTTTGCACCTTTTGAATTCCAAAAAGAGGGCAGCAAAAGCTATGATGGCTTTGATATGGATCTGGCACGTGCTATTGGCAAGCAAATGGGCTACAAGGTTGAAATTGTCAGCATGGGCTTTGATGCTTTGATTCCGGCACTGAACTCCGGTAACATTGATGTTGTTGCTGCAGGCATGAGCATTAACGAAGAACGTCAAAAAGCTGTTACCTTCTCTGAGCCTTATTATACTTCCGGCTTGATCGTTATGGTAAATAAGGACAACAACGAAGTTAAGAGCGTTAAAGATCTGGAAGGCAAACGTATTGCCTGCCAAATCGGTACTACCGGTGAAAAGAATGCCAGAAACGTTGCTAACGCTAAAGTAACTGCTTTCAACACTAATGATGAAGCTGTTATGGAACTGAAAAACAAAGGCGTTGATGCGATTATCAATGATAGTCCTGTAGTTGGTTATTACCTGGCACAGGGTGGCAACACCAGCATGAAGACAGTTGGCGATATCATGGAAGCAGAGCAATACGGTCTGGCTGTTAAAAAAGGCAATGATAAGCTTGCGGGCGAAATCAACAAGGCTTTGGCTGAGTTGAAGAAAAATGGTGAATATGACAAGATTTACAAAACCTGGTTTGGTGAAGTAAAGAAATAATATTTTGTTCACTACGGAGCACGACAGGGTTTAATTGCCGGACGTGCTCCGTTTGATATTATAAAATTAGAAAAGAAAAAATGAGGGGGACCAACAAATGAAAAAGGTATTAGTATTTTTAATGATGGCTATTATGGCCTGCAGCATGCTGCTGACCGGCTGCGGCGGTGAGGAAAAAAAGGCGGCTGACAGCGCTAAGGTTTTGCGTGTCGGCACTGAGCCTGTATTTGCACCGTTTGAATTTCCTAAAGAAGGCAGCAAGGATCTGACCGGCTTTGATATTGAACTGATTGAAGCTCTTGGCAAGCAAATGGGCTACAAGGTTGAAATGGTAAGCATGGGCTTTGATGCTCTTATTCCGGCGCTGAATTCCAACAATATTGATGTTGCTATTGCCGGTATGACCATTACCGACGAGCGTAAAAAGGTTGTTGATTTTACTGAATCCTATTACACCTCCGGTCTGATGATCATGGTACGTAAAGACAGCAATGTAAAATCTATCGATGATTTGAAGGGTAAAACTATTGCCTGCCAAATCGGTACTACCGGTGAAAATAAATCCAGAACTGTTGAAGGCGCTAAAGTAAAGGCATTCAATACTCAGGACGAGGCTTCTCTGGAGCTGAAAAACGGCGGTGCTGATGCTGTAATCGGTGATGCACCGGTTATTGAATACTATATGACCAAAGCAGGCAAGGACTTTGCTAAAACTGTTGGTGAAAGAATGGAAGCCGAGCCTTACGGCATTGCTGTTAAAAAAGGCAGCAAGCTGGCTGGCGATTTAAATAAAGCTTTAGCTGAATTGAAAAAGAGCGGCGAATATGATAAGCTTTATACTAAATGGTTTGGAGAGAAAAAATAAGCAGTGGTTCTCTCCAGCCTGCAACTAAGAATTTAGAAGGGATTGGGAGAATATGAATTTTGAGCTTATGGCAAATTCGTTTCCGCTTTTGCTGGCCGGTGCCGCTATTACCGTAGAGATTACGGCGATGAGCGTTACCTTCGGTCTGCTGATTGGCTGCATGATCGGTATTGCGCGCTTGTGCAGTATTAAGCCGTTGCGTTATTTTGCCAATGTTTATGTAGATTTTATCCGCGGCACCCCGCTGCTGGTACAAATCTTCCTCGTGTATTTTGCGTTGCCTAATATTATCGGCAGCCGTGTTGATCCGTTTGTGGCAGCAATTTCCGCCTGCTCCATCAACAGCGGTGCGTATGTTGCCGAAATCTTCCGTGCAGGCATTCAGTCTATCGACAAGGGCCAGATGGAAGCAGGCCGCAGCCTCGGTATGACTTGGGCGCAGACTATGCGCTATATTATCATGCCGCAGGCCTTCAAGCGCATCATTCCGCCTCTTGGCAATGAATTTATTGCGATGCTGAAGGATTCCTCTCTGGTTTCTGTTATCGGTTTCGAAGAGCTGACTCGTCGCGGCCAGCTGATTATTGCCCGTACCTACGCTTCCTTTGAAATCTGGATGGCTGTAGCTATTATCTATCTGATTATGACCTTTGCTGTTGCAAGGTTTACCGGTTATCTGGAGCGGAGGTTTGACACGAAATGAGCAAGGAAATGATTGTAATCAAAGATCTGAAGAAAAGCTTTGGTGATCTGCACGTACTCAAGGGTGTAAACCTGACTATTGCGGAAAAAGAGGTTGTTGTTATTATCGGCCCCAGCGGCAGCGGTAAGAGTACTCTGCTGCGTTGCATCAACTTTTTGGAGGAGCCTACCGGCGGCAGCATTGTTATCGACGGTATTCCTCTGAACGGTGAGGCTAATATCAACGAAATCCGCAAGGAAGTAGGCATGGTATTCCAGCGCTTTAATCTGTTCCCGCATATGACTGTTATGCAGAATCTGATGCTGGCACCGATGAAGGTACGCGGCGTTTCTAAGGATGAAGCAGAAAAGACTGCGCATATGTACCTGAAAAAGGTTGGCATGGAAGATAAAGCCAACAATTATCCTGATCAGCTCAGCGGTGGTCAGCAACAGCGTGTTGCTATTGCGCGTGCGCTGTGCATGAAGCCGAAGGCTTTGCTGTTTGACGAGCCTACCAGTGCTCTTGATCCGGAAATGGTTAACGAGGTTCTGGACGTTATGAAGCAGCTGGCTAACGAAGGCATGACCATGGCTGTTGTTACTCACGAAATGGGCTTTGCCCGTGAGGTTGGCGACCGTGTATGCTTTGTAGACGGTGGCAAGATTTTGGAAGAGGGTACTCCGGAAGAAATTTTTGGTAATCCAAAAGAGGAGCGTACTAAAAACTTCCTGTCCAAGATTTTATAATTACTTGATTTTTATTAAAAGCACATCTGTAAAGGTGTGCTTTTTTCAACTAATCATCATTTATGGAGTGATAATTATGCAAATGCAATTCGACGGACAACAATATCCTTACGCTTCGCGCCGTCGCGTGGTTTATGGCAGACGCGGTATGGTCTGCACCTCGCAGCCATTGGCCTCGCAGGCCGGCCTGCAGATTTTGCAGCAGGGTGGCAACGCTGTAGATGCAGCCATCGCGACAGCAATTTGTCAGACCGTAGTGGAGCCTACGAATAACGGTCTTGGCAGTGACTGCTTTGCGATTGTCTGGGTAAAGGATAAGGTTTATGGTATCAACGGCAGCGGTTATGCGCCGCAGAACCTGACGGCGGAGGCAGTGCGCGCTGCAGGCTATACAGATAAAATGCCGTTCAGAGGCTGGCAGGCTGTGACTGTTCCGGGAGCACCTTCAGCTTGGGCGGAGCTGCACAAACGCTTCGGTCGTCTGCCCTTTGCGCAATTATTTGCCCCTGCTATTGATTATGCGGAAAACGGTTATCCTGTTTCCCCGATAGTGGCACGCTTCTGGCAGGAGGGCATCGAGGCGCTGACGCCGTATAAGGATAATCCTGCTGTTGCGCCCTGGTTTGCAACCTTTGCTCCCCAAGGCGTGGCACCACGCACAGGCGAGCTGGTGCGTTTGCCGGATCATGCCAAAACACTGCGCTTGTTGGCGGAAAGCTATTGCGAAAGCTATTATCGCGGTGAGCTTGCCGAAAAAATTGTCGACTTCAGCGAAAAGACCGGCGGTTGCCTGACGCTGGCAGATTTGGCTGATTATCGTGCGGAATTTGTTGAACCTGTGCATATTAATTATCGTGGCTATGATGTGTGGGAGATGCCGCCAAACGGTCATGGTATTACAGCGCTGATGGCTTTGAATATTCTGAAGGGCTTTGAATTCGACGGACGTGACAGCGTAGCAACATTGCATAAGCAGATAGAAGCTATGAAGCTGGCTTTTGCCGATGGCATGCAGTATATTGCTGACCCGCGCTATATGCGTACTAAGGTGGAAGCTATGCTGAGCGAGGAATATGCAGCCAAACGCCGTGCGCTTATTGGCGAGCAGGCCTTGCTGCCGGAAGCAGGAGAGCCCTTCTGCGGCGGTACTGTGTATCTGTGTACTGCCGATGATGAGGGAAATATGGTTTCCTTTATCCAGAGCAACTACAAGGACTTTGGCAGTGGCGTTGTGCTGCCGGGTTATGGCATCAACTTTAATGACAGGGGCGCAGGCTTTAGCTTAGACGAATCTTCGGATGATTTTCTGCTGCCGCGTAAGAAGCCTTATCATACAATTATCCCCGGCTTTTTAACTAAGGACGGCGAAGCTGTTGGTCCGTTTGGCGTTATGGGTGCCTATATGCAGCCGCAAGGTCATGTGCAGGTGCTGATGAATACGATTGATTTTCTGCTGAATCCGCAGGCTGCGCTTGATGCACCGCGCTGGCAGTGGATTGATGGACGCGAGGTGTGGCTGGAGGACCGCTTTGCGCCGGAGGTTGTTGAAGAGCTGCGCAAGTTGGGGCATGAGGTGCGTGTAATGAGCGATTACACCAGCTTTGGCAGAGGTGAAATCATCTGGCGCTGCGCTGACGGCGTACTGGCGGGAGCAACGGAGCCGCGTGCTGACGGAACAGTTGCTGCCTGGTAAGTTTATAAGTTTGGTGTATTAATATGATATTCTCTACTGTGGGAAGTACGCACGTAATTATGATCAAGCTGTGTTTTCAAGAATGGGCATACGCATGATACTACAATAGTAACCTTGCGGTAACTGACGCACGTGAAAGTGCGTACTTTACAGGAATGCACTTTGGTACTATGATATGTACATATGATGCGCAACGCATCACGAGGAGGTTAACAGATTATGAAACAAGAAACGTTAGATTTTGTTAAAGAAAAAACTGCAGCTTTAATTGCTGCTCCGAGCTGCAGCGCCGAAGCAAAGACTGCTGCGGAAAAATGGCTCGCTGCTGTCGGTACTGCGGAAGAAGCAGAAGTAACCAAGGCTTATATTGCAGAGCTGGAAGCAGATATCATGCCGATAGACGGCCTGATTGCGTTTGCCGATTCCGAAGCAGGTGTTAGCGTTTTCGGTGCTGAGCTGGCTAAAAATATTCTGGCACATGCTAAGGAAATCAAAGCTGCCGGTGCGGAGTATTGCGATTGCCCGGCCTGCGCTGCCTGCAAAGCAATTCTGGATAAAAAGGCAGAGCTGCTGTAATTAATCTTCAAAAATAACAAAAACCGCCCGTGTCTCAGGTGAAGGTGAGATGCGGGCGGTTTTTTTGTAAAAAGCCTTTTTTTTTTGGCACCGACAAGTCTGAAAAGTATAAGATTTCAACAACTAAAAATCTTGTCGGGGGGGGGCAGCAGTGCTATAATATTAATATAAGCAAACACTGTTATAATATGAATTTAATATTGATTGTTTGCTGAGATGATATTTTAGTGAGTGTATTCTTGTTATGTTATTATAATCAGAATTAACTGCTAAAAAAGAGAAAGGGCGTGCGGTTGTGAAAGTAAAGCATAATGACAAATTTTTAGCTAAAAAAGTGTTGCTTTCAGTTGTAGCGGCAGGCGTGATGAGCGGCTTCGTGCTGACGGCAGAGGCAGCTGATATTGTTCACGAAGATGGGCAAACGCATACTTATACTGCTGTAGAAGCGGGGAAAGTAACGGCAGATAAAGGCTCTGTAATAGAGCTGAATGGTGGCAAAATTACAGGCTATAAATATGATGATGGAAATACATTAGCTGCATCAGTAACGGGCAACTCCACTCTGACAGCAACTAACGTTGATTTCACAGGCGATTTTAAAGCAAAAGAAGGCTCTAAGATTATCCTTAAAGGTGGCAGTGTAACTGCAAGTGATTACTATGAAAATGGCAAAAAGGATGGATATACTGAGTTTGGCGCAATTGGTGAAAATTCCACCATTGAAGCAGAGGGCGTAGATATAAAATCTGCAACGCTTGCAACTGATGGTGCAAAGGTAACCATTAAAAACTCCAACATTAACACCGTTGAGGGAATTTGGGCAGCAAGAAAAGGCACAATTAATCTTGATGGTAAAGCAACCTATACAGCTAGTGGAGAAGGTGTTGAAGCTGTTGATGTTGGTGAAAATTCCATCATTGAAGCAGATGGCGTAGATATAAAATCTGCAACGCTTGCAAAAGATGGTGCAACGGTAACCATCAAAAACTCCAGCATTAATACCGTTGAAGGCATTTGGGCTTGGAACAAAGAGAAAGTTGGCAAAGGTTCAGTAATTGTTTTAGATGGCACAGCTGCTAATGTTTATACTGTTGGCGAATCCATCATTGCTTACAATGGCAGCAAAATTTATATCAACGGCGGTACGCTGAAGGAAAATGAATTAAGGAGAAAGATGTTCGGTATTGAGACTGAGGATGGAACAATTAATACTGATGCCAAAGGCATTGTCCTCGACAAAAACGGCGTAATTTCCACCATGTCTGACCAGATTTATGCTAACGCTGCATCCGCAAATCAAAAAGAATCCGGCGCAATTACTAACGAAGGTATTGACTTCAAAGGCGGCAGCCTGATTTTGAATGATGCTAAGTATACTCAGTCTTATACAGATTCTGCACAAGCTGAATTGAAAAAGCAGGGCGCAACCAAGCTGACTATGAGTGGCGAGCTGGTAAAAGAAGAAACCGGTGAAGTCAAGACTGAAATTTCAGTAGATGAAGCAGCTGATAAATTTGGTAGCAATACCGAGCTTGATAAGGTTACTGCTAAGGCTGAAAACAACCTTTTGGTTGGCAGCAAGGATTCTTCCTTAGCAGGCAAAGATATTGCAGGCGTTAATGTTAAAGATCAGGTTGAAAATGGCTTTGCTGTTGGTAAGCTTGACCTTGGCGCAGGCAGCAATGGTGTGGTAATCACTAATGATAAAGAAGTAACTCTTGGCGGCAGTCAGGGTGGCAGTGTAATTACTGTTGCTGGTGCAGATGCAAACGTTAAAGTAGTTGTTGGTACTGAGGAAGCTGCTACTGCTAAAACAGCTGGCAAACTGAACATTGGTAATGCATTGGCAACCGAAAATACAAATTATAAGTTGAACGGTGATGTTGTTGTTAATAAGGACAGTCATCTTAATATTAGTGGTCAAGCGGAAATTACTGACAGTGTATCTCTGAATGATGCAAATATTAACGTAAATAAGGGTGCATTAAAAACAGCGGATTTGAACGTTACTGGCAATAATCAGCTTATGGGTGCTGTGAATGCAGATAAATTAAATGCTGTAGCTGGTGCAACCTTAGCGATTGGTAATAAAGATGGCGTAGGCAAGCTCACTGTTGAAACAGCTGATTTAAATGGCGGCATGGTTTTCCTTGATCCTGCATGGAACAATGGTATTGAAGGTGCTAGTGGTTTGGCAGTAAAAGATGTAACTAGTGGCTTGAATGGCGCTTATGTAGCTGGTCAGAATTCCAAGCTTTCCTTTGGAGCTGATTTGGCGGCTGCTGATGCAGCTTTCGCAAGAAGTGGGGAAACATGGAACAGCAGCGGTGTAACAGCTGGTGCTTATGTTGATTCTACTGTTGATGTAGCCAATGGTTCTATTACTGTTGATGGTTCGTTGACCACTGCACCTACTACTGTACCTGCTAATGGTTCTGTGAAATTTGCAGATAATTCCATGCTGATGGTAAACGCTTCTAAGATTAGCGATACTCAAGCTGCTATTACTGGCGTAGCTACTGCTGATATTTCAGCTAATTCCAAACTCTATATTGATAACGCAGAAAAGGATAAAACCTATAAAATTATCGATGGTACTGTCGCTAACTGGAATGTTGACAATATCCTCAGCAATAACAAACTGCTGAAATTCACTGTTGATACAGATGCTAATACTGTAACTACTACTTCCCGGTCTGTAAAAGCTGCTTATGGTGATGCAGTTATAGCTGGTGATGTATATGATGCGGCAGTTCTTGTCGGCGGTGCTGCTGCTGATTTTGTAGCCAAGGCTGCTGATGAGCATGTAAATGCAGATACCACTACCCAAGTAAGTGCATTCAATAGTGCAGCTGCTTTGAGTGAGCTGGCAGGTGTAGAACACGGCACTTATGCAGCAAGCAACTTGTTTACTGATGCTATTAGCGAGCATATGTCCTTGACTAATGAAAAAGAGCATGATAGCGATATTTGGGCAAAATATATCCATAGCAAAGAAAACATTGATGGTTTAGCAGTTGCTGGCGCAGATAGCAAGTATGATGTAAATTATAACGGCATTGTAGTTGGCGCAGACCTGTATAAGAATGGCAAAGCAACCATCGGTGCAGCACTGAGCTATGTTGATGGCAGTGTTAAGGGCAATACTCTGGCAGGCAGAACTGAAAATGATGCGACTTACTATGGCGCAAGCATTTATGGCGGTATTCAGAACGAAGATAGCTCTGTAATTGGCGATATCAGCTATCTGCATGGTAAGAACGATATTACTCAACGTAACAGCGCTACTACTTTGACTGCTGATGCAAAATCTGATGCTTTCAGCATTGGTGTACGTGCAGAAAAGAGCCTGAAGGCTGGTGTTGGTAAGTTTGTTCCGTATGCAGGTATTCGTTACATGCATCTTGGTACCGGCAACTATAATAACAGCATTGGCATGAGTTATGATGGCGACGATATGAATCTGTGGCTGTTGCCTGTAGGCGTAAAATACAGCGCTGATGTAAAAGCTGGCGGCTGGACAATTCGTCCTATTACGGAAGTTGGCTATGTATGGAACATGGGCGATCGTGATGCAACGCAGACCGTAAGCCTGAACGGTGCAAGCAATGGCTTTGGCTATGATGTAGCTGATAATGGCAGCTATATTGGCCGCTTTGTTGTCGAGGCTGAAAAGGCTAATGTTACTTATGGCTTAGGCTATGAATATCAGAAGGGTGACAGCGTAAAGGCTAATAAATGGATGGCCAATGTAAACTGGAGCTTCTAATTAAAACAAATTAATCTTCAAAAATAAAACTGACCGCCCGTATCTCAGGTGAAGTGGAGATGCGGGCGGTTATAATTTTCTTTCAAAAAAATGCTGCTTGCGGTATAATATAAAAAATACTGAAGGAGGGAAAAGCATGGATAAGTATATAATTATGAATAAAAATATTCCTTTGGTTAAGACAACGATGTCCGCTGCAGGCTATATAACTGAAGTCCTGCAGATATACAATCCAGAAGCCTTTCCTGTAGGTATTTTTACTGATGATTTTAATAAGCTCGCAGACAAATTAAATCAGTGGTGGCGTAGCCGTATTATTCCTGCAAGTCGCGACGGATTGCGCTATATCCTGCATTTGTATGATGTGGAATCTTCTGCGGTTTTGAGCAAGCGCAGCTTGGGGTTGAGTCTGTCTGATCAATATTGGCTGAAGCCTGTCGGCAGTGAGCTTACATGGCAGGAGGTAAACTTTTTCACCCGCACACGGTTCCGGAGAAATAGTATGTTTGTTATGTAACGAATTTCAAAGCTATAAACTACTGGTATTTAGCTGCCGGATATAGTATAATAAACATAGAAAAAGTGCTACCGATAGACGGTTGCCTTTTAAATCATGTAGTTAAAAAATAACCGCAAGTTTGCAGACTGGGCGGTTATTTTTTTACTGAGTCGGCATTCTTGAAAGGGAGCAAACCTCCGCACACGGTTCCGGAGAAATAGCATGATTGTATTGTAACGAGATTCAGAGTTATAAACTGCTTGTCTTTAGTTGTTGGATATAGTATAATAAATATAGAAAAAGTGCTACCGATAGACGGTTGCCCTTAGAAAATGTTAGTTAAAAATAACCGCTCGTTTTCCTAGGACGGGGCGGTTATTTTTTTGCGTTTTTACCGAGTTCATAGCCGAATTTGACACAAGCCAAACCGAAGCCTAATAATGCGAGGACTTCAAGAATATTCATCGGCGCCACCCTCTTTCTTGTAGATTTCCATAAGGATATGGATTCTTGCAATAGGAGAGCCGCAAAGCCCTCCGAGGAGGGCAACCGCCTACCGCTGTGGTAGCACTAATTAATTTTAACATATGTTTGGGTAAAAGTGAATACACAGGAATATAAAACCAGTCGATAGTATCAGTGTATAAAAAATCCCTTCCCAAATAATGATATGTACCCAGTTTTCTGGACACCGCTAAAAATTTGAATAATTATATTTACATCATGGATGCTTCTCTGAATTTAGGTTCTATAATAAGTGTTGGGGTATTGACTTGGATTAAGTCAATACTTCCAACAC
>OLVT01001354.1_pt1 | contig 21190 bp, 16 predicted proteins | sample 1673241 | NCBI WGS metagenome assembly OLVT01 (sample SAMEA3178936, study PRJEB25190) | human gut metagenome | biome: human gut; feature: human-associated habitat; material: faeces | place: Austria | collected 2013 | reverse complement strand
TTCCATTTTTCGGAACACGAAAAACTCCAATGCCCTCAACAGGCTAAAGCCCATACAAAAAAGGCAGTGAACTTTTTCTTCGTTCACTGCCTCATTTTTACATCTGCTGTAACTGATCTACGATGTTTTCAATTCTCCGGATCGCCTCTTCGACCTGGCGTTTTGCGGTGCTGATTCGGTCCTGGACCATCCAGTCTACGAAGAAGCCGTCGAAGAAATAATCTGCAAAGGTGAGAAAATCTCCGATGTCAAAATTTAAGTCGCAGGCCATATTCACATCCCGCAGTTCTCTGCTGAAATTCCGCAGATCGTATTTGGCCTGCTCCATATTTTCTTTTGCCTGGTCGATTTTAGAATGTTTGATCATGGTGGTAAAGAATCCGCCGCCGAACATATCGACCAGGCCCCAGTTTTTTGCGCTGTTCAGATTATCTCTTGCTGTCTCCAGGCTCGAGATTGCTTTTCTTCCTGCGTCAATGGCTTCTCTTTTTTCTTTCTGGATATCATATGTCATATGTTTGTCCTCCTTATCTTGAGGAATGTGATGCTGCAAGTGCGATCACGCCGCCGATCAGTAATAATGGAAATGCGATGTGGATTAGTCCGCCGAGCACCATTCCGATTAAGATGACTGGTAAGAAAACAACTGTGCAAAGCAGTTTCAGGATTCCCCAGGATGCTCTGAGTCCAAATATAAAAAACTTTCCAACAAAACCAATCATACAAATAGTAAATAATAATGATAACATAACGTTCTCCTTCTGGCTTTATTCTATCATAAGCCGTTCACTTTTTCTGTTGTTTTTTTACAAATCCGGATGTATTTTTCACGCCAATCTTATTACTGAAATTGGGATACTTTTCTATTTTTTCAATCATCCGGATCCGCCTGATTCTCTGTGCTGGCTCCATCTGCTCACCTCGTGTTTCATGTAATATCCTGTCGTTGAGATGTAGTATAACTGAATGGATCTGTGAAATATAGACCGAATGCAAGGAATTGCAGCTGTTTATTTCCCGGATTTCGAGAAATACCGCCGCTGTCGACAGCCCTCTTCTGTCCTTCATCACAAGTGGCATCGTACGAAGAATCGGCTCTTCTACCGGAAGTACGGCAACATCATAGGCAGTTTTCTGAATCACCAGTTTTGCCAGAAGCGAATATCCAAGTCCCTGCTCCACCATCGATCAGCCCCTGCAGTTCTTCTTCCTTCTGCCGCAGTTCTTCGTACCGCCGGACCGTTTTCTGTATCACCGGAAAAAGTTTTTCTCCTTCTGGGTTGAAGATTTTGACCAGTATGCCATGGATCACGTCGAAGATCTGATTGCTGACGGCGCGATGGCTTTCTTTGCCCTGGACGAACAGGGTGGCAAGCTTTTTTCACAGATCACAACCGCCAGTGCCAGCAAAACCCCCAGCAGACTGCACAAAATTCCTGCCGTCCGTCCCGGCGCATGGTATTCGAGAACGATCTGGTGCTCACCCGCCGGAATTCTGGCACCGAGGAAGGATGTGTTGACGCGGAACAGGTTTGTTTTCCGTCCGTCCACTTTCAGTACAAAATTTTCATCGTATGGAATGCTGGTGATGAGATATCCGTCTTTTTCCACGGAAACTACACCCGAGATGCCGTCACCGCCGTATGTCTTTGTTGTTCCTCCAATTAACGTAAGTTTCTGCTGATACAGCCGTTCCACCTTTTCCAGCGGCTGCGCTGTGCCGGTCCAGGCCCCCAGATTTTTCAATATATAATGGCCTTTTCCCAGCCGAAGGGATGCCGTTCCGTCTTCCCGCATCGTGACAAGATAATGGAACTCTGTATTCTCATTCGCATACGTATGGTTGATGCCGGTCAGGCGGTTGGTCTGGCCGTTGATGCGGACGAACATGTCATGGCTGGCTTTTTGATTATCGACATCGAAGGAAACAGCAAGCAGCGTTGCTCCTTCCGCTGCATCTGGTAACTGCGCTGAAACGGTTACGGATTTTTTCGTTTCAATCTCATAGCCATCCGATGTTTTCTGAATACACAGGCCTTCCTGATCGGTCTCCGGAATTTCAAGTTCTGCCTTCTGGAAGCGGCTGTGAAACAGAGATTTTATAGAATCACTGTTTGTATCTGAATCGGCGTTTTCTCTGGATCCGTCCAAAGATTCTGCCCATCTTTCCCGATCCGGGATCACCGCGGTTGTCTCCAGGAGTTCCTGATTCTGCGGATAGCCAAGAGACTTGTATTCCGACTCTGAAACCACCTGATCTGCCACGCAGGCAATCGGTGCGGCAGAGACGGCGCGGTAAACCTGAAATGTTCCATAATTGCGATACAGTTCATACCCTTCCGGCTGTGTGTCTGCCAGAATATATTTCACACCCATGAGCTGCCAGAACAGCGGATCATCCGAAACGGTCTGCATCATGCGGTTGCGGAATGCTTCGTTGATGCCGTATGTCTCGTCCCGGAACTTCTTGTATTCTGTATTGTATGCCGAGGAATAGATCGTTGAAATGTTCTGCCCGATATCCCAGATCCGGTTGACGTTTGCGATGTTCTGTCCTCCGTCTCCATACTGCTCGATGCGATACCAGCCGGGATCTTCCGCACGGATTTCGCGGATCGCCTCAGCAATTTTTTCATCTGTCAGGGAATCATACGTTTCGTATGGAATCATCACATTTTTTTCCTGATTGATCACTTTTCCGGTGAATAAAAGAATCACTGTGCTGAAGATAAGCGGCAGAAATGGAAGCGCCCTTCCCCGAAGCAGTTTTTTTGCCGGAAACCAGCGCCACACCAGATAGCATACTGCTGCACAAATCACATCCAGCATGCCAAGATGCCAGTATTTATCAAAATAGGTTTCCTGCTTTGCGTTCCACATCAGAAACAGCACGATGAGATACGGCAGAAATTCCCGCAGCTCTGCCATGGCTTTCCACGCAAACCTTCCGGCAGACCCATTTTTTCCACACTCCCGTTTCCTGATAAACTGGTTTTCCACATAAAGACCGACTTCTGCACAGAGAACCGGGAGAAACGGGATAAATACTTTATCTTTGCTGTACAGTCCGCCGTTCAGCAGGTAGCCAAAGATAGGAATACAGAAAAAGCCAAGCAGAAACAGCGACAGCTGTTTTTCCCGGAACCAGCTTTTTCCAAGTATCCGTCCAAAGAGAGCTATTGCTGCAAAGGAAGAAAGACCGATGCCGTACGGCGTATAGCAGAGACGCAGGATCAGAAACTGCGGTTTCCACATCGCCGGGTCGGTAAAGAGTCCTGCGATCCCGCCCTCTGCGCTGCCGCGTCCGCCGCTGCTGCCGCCGAACAGTGCAGCAGCCGATGGAATCAGTAAAATGCCGGAAAGCAGGATTCCCGCAAGAACTGGAAGTGCAAACCGGATTGCTGCGCGGAAAAAATCTCGAACCGCCATTGCCGTTTCACTGTATCCGGCAGCTTTTTCACATGCCTTCTGATTTTTCCCTGCTGCACCATTTTTCTCCCGCGGCTCATTTCGCTTTTCTTCTTTTGCTGCATCTGAAGCATTTCCCACATAGTATTTAAAATATTCCGTCACCGCATACGCCGTAAGCGCAATCAGCCCGCCGACGGCAAAATAAAAGCTGGTCAGGATCATGGCGACAATGGCGAGGATCAGAAGACCTCTTTTTTTCTTCTGAAAATGGCGGTCCACGCCCAGCAGAGCCAGCAGCAGAAACGGCATATAATTGACAAACATAAGCTGATTATAGGAATGATACAGAAGTGCGGTAGAACACGTAAAGAAAAGTGATGTAAAAAGACAGTTGCCGTAATGCAGACCCTTTTTGCTGATCCAGCGATAAAAAAGCACTGCATCCGCCGCATACAACAGCGCGGAGGAACCCATCACCCACAGGTCCATCGGGATGAACGGGAAAAGGTAGGATAACAGCACGGTCGGACTCAGCAGTCCGTAGTAGGCAAAATGGTAAATATTCTGACCTCCTCCCAGATTCCATGCGAAATCCGGGAAGAGGTTTCCGGTCGCGTAAAACCGCTTTCGGAAGTAATCGGCAAGGGTGCTGTGCTGGCTGATCCAGTCAATCGAGGAGCCGAATACGCCGTATTGCAGGACGAACAGCCGGCACAAAAGCAAAGAAAAGAAAAACAGACCAGCCGCCGTGAAATCCTTTCCGGTAAGACCTTCCAAAAAGCCGTTCCGCCGTCCTTTCGGCTGACCTTTCTTTTTCCGTAATTTCCCCGGCTCTCTTGTTTCCTTTAAGATTTCCTTTTTCATGCCCGGATTTCTCCTCTTTCAGAAGCATGGCGTTTGTCGGCATACTCTGGAAAATACACGTTTTTCTTTTCTGCCGTATGGGCATCTTTTCTTCTCTTTGCAACACTCTCCTGCTTTTTCACCGGCTGCACACTGTGCATCTTGACCGTCTCTTCACTCGTCTCCTTTAAGAGATAGATCGGACGGTGCTTTGTTTCAAGATATGTCTTGGAAAGATAAATGCCTACAATGCCCGTGCAGAAAAGCTGTACACCGCTCACCAGAAAAAGGATGCATGCCATCGACGGCCAGCCCGCAACGGGATCGCCAAACAGCAGCGTTCTTCCGATGATGAACACGATCAGAATCATAGAAATCAGGAAAAAAAGCACGCCCATGACAGATGCAAATGACAGCGGAGCTACGGAAAAACCTGTGATGCCGTCGACCGAGTACGCGAGGAGCTTTCGAAGCGGCCACTTCGACGTTCCGGCGCAGCGGTCCTCGTGCTCAAATTCCAGCCATTCTGTGTGAAAACCGACCCATCCGAAAATCCCTTTGGAAAAGCGGTTGTACTCACTCATTTCCAGCACGGCATCCACCATTTTGCGGCTCATCAGACGGTAGTCCCGTGCACCGCTTACAATCTCTGTTCTGGAAAGGCGGTTGATCACACCGTAGAAGGCATTTGATAAGAAGGATTTGATTTTTCCCTCGCCCTCCCGCGAGCTCCGGCGTGCCGCCACACAGTCACAGGTACCGCTCTGCAGCATCGCGTACATTTTCGGAAGAAGGGACGGCGGATCCTGAAGGTCGACATCCATCACTGTTACGTAATCGCCTTTGGCCGCCTGCAGTCCGGCGTACATGGCTGCCTCTTTTCCGAAATTTCTCGAAAACGAGAGGTAACGGCAGCGCATATCCTTCTGCGCAAGCCGGCGCATCTCAAACAGGCTGTGATCCTTCGAGCCGTCGTCAACAAAGATCAGCTCGAACTGAACCTTCTGCTGTTCTTCCATCTCATCCATCTGACGTACCATCGTCTCGTAGTAAACCGGAATTGCTTCCTCTTCGTTGTAGCATGGTATGATAATACTGATTGTCTCCATTTTTTTCCTCCCGGGGATTACATACTCTCTCAGAATCCTTCTGCTGATCCTTCCTGCTGCAATCCCGCTTCTGTCTCATTCTTATGCAAGTCAGGTTTTTGTGGCTGTTTCTCCCGCTGCAGAATCCTCGCCTGCCTCCGGGAAACGCAGGATGACTTTAAACAGATCGCCGTCTGCCGCAAGCTCCATGCGGCCGCCCATGTTGGCCGTGTAGCTTGATGCAATCGCAAGGCCAAGGCCGTGCCCCTCGCTCGTCCGTGATTCGTCGCCGCGCACAAAGCGTTCCATCATTTTCTCCGCTTCAAAATTCATCTCATAGGCGGAAATGTTTTTCATCGTCACGAAAATCTCCCCGTTTTCCTTCCCTGCGTCAATGTAAACTCTCGTTCCGCCCAGGCTGTATTTCAGGATATTTTCCACCAGGTTTTGTATCACGCGGTACATTTTCCCATTATCCCCGAGGAACGGAAGCGGCTCTTCTCCGAGTGCCGTGCGAAACGACAGATTGCTCTGCGCAATCGCATCGTCCATATCGGCGAGGGTCTGCTCGATCAACCGTTTCATATCCATTTTTTCCATCTGGAATTTTTCGGTTCCGCTTGTCGATTTGGAGAGCTCGAAGAGGCTTTGGATCATCTCCTTTAGCTGTTCCTGTTTCACAGAAATCACTTCGACGTAATCCTGTGCCGCCGGTGTCAGATCCTCTTTTTTCAGAAGATCCGTATAGCCGACCATCGAGGTGAGCGGTGTTTTCAGATCGTGCGATACATTGGTAATCAGGTCAATTTTGAGACGCTCCGCCTGCATCTGTTTTTCTACGCTCTTCTGCATAGCGCTCTCAATATTTTCCAGCTCTGCAAACGCCGGATACAGCAGGGATTTTTCGGATATTTCATGGATCCGGCTTTCCATGCTGCCTTCTGCCATCGTATGGATCTGTTCCATCAAAAGCCCCATCTCCCGGTTCAGGCGACTGCGGTATGTTTTCCAGGCAAACAGAATTAAAATCAGCGTGGTTAGTCCAAGAAGAATGACAAACAGTACCTCGCCATCCATTCCGTTTATCAGTCCGGTGATCATGGTAATCACGATTAGAAGTTCCGCAATCAGTGCCACACGGAACGGCCATTTACTCTGACCGGCAAGCTGCCGTTCCAGGCTGGTCCGATCTCTGTAACGCTTCCTTTCTCTGCAAAAAAAGGACATTTCTCTCAGTTGTTTCTTTTCATAGCGACAGACAAGAATGCCGGCACTGAGAAGGAAAACGCCACAGATTCCAAAAAACAGAAGACCTGTCTGCACACACTCTATTACAGTACCCCATTCGGCAACAATGCGGTATCTGGCATAGCTGTGCCGGAGCGGCTGAAGCCATCCGAAAAAAGCAAATCCTCCGACAAGAACCAGAAGCTCATTTGGCACCTTTTCGGATTTTTTCAGAAACAGCTGCTCTTTCTCTGCTTCCGCAGCGGCTCTTGCCTCAAACTGCATCTGCCGGGATTTTTCTATTTCATCTGTCTCGGACTTATCTGCGGCTGCCCCTTCGCTGCTTTTTGCTGTTTTTCCCGCTTTTTCCGGTTCGCTGCCGGCAAAAGCAGTCATTTTCGAGTTCCCGGTATTTTTTCGGAATTTCCATACCAGATACAAGGCTGCGGCTATGCCCAAAACGCCGACTGCCGTCACTCCGATGCCGATACCCCATTCGATGTTGCGCCACATTCCCCATTCGAATTCAATGGCCCATTTCCGCAGAAGCTTTCCGCACAAAATCAGTACCATAGAAAGATCGGTAAGCATCCACAGCAGGATGCGTTTTTCAGTTTCCGTCAATTTTTTCAATTTTGTATCCAATTCCCCACACCACCTTTAAATATTTTGGATTTTTCGGCGTAATTTCGATTTTCTCACGAATGCGCCGGATATGAACCATGACGGTATTTTCTACGCTGTAAGCATCCTCCTGCCAGACCTGGCTGTAGATTTCTTCGGCTGAGAATACGTAGCCGGGATGCTCCATCAGAAGCTCCATAATTTTGTACTCGGTTGCGGTCAGGCGGATAGGTTCACCGTCCACCAGGAGTTCTTTGGTGTTTCGGTTCAGCAGCAGACCGCCGTTTTTCAGGATATCCTGGCTTTGTGTGGTTCCGTTTGCGGCGCCTAAGGAGAAGTAACGGCGGAGCTGGGATTTAACACGGGCCATGAGTTCGGCGGTATTATACGGCTTTGTCACGTAATCATCGGCGCCCATCGAAAGTCCGATGACTTTATCGCTCTCTTCGGTTTTCGCGGAAAGCATGATAATCGGGATGTTGTTTTTTTCTCTTATTTTCATCAGGGCGGAAAGGCCGTTCATTTTGGGCATCATGACATCGAGCAGGATCAGATGGATCTGTTCGGTCATGAGGATGTCGAGTGCCTCCATGCCGTTGTAGGCTTTTTTTACCCTGTAGCCTTCCAGTTCTAATAGTTTGCCGAGAGATCTTACGATTTCCCGGTCGTCGTCTACGACTAATATGTTGTATTGGCTCATCTCGTTTTTCCCCTCTTGGTTCTATGGTGTTTATCATAGCAGAGAAAACGGAGATTATTTGGATAAAAAACTGACATTTTTCTTAAAATGTAATCCCCCATTACGTTTTCCTGCTTCTTTTACAAAAAAACACTGATTGGTAGAGTTGTAAGCTGGTGTAAAAAATAAAAACAAACGCATATAAATTAGTAAAAATGCCTGCCATAGCAACTGAAAATGTGGAAAAAGATAAAAAAAGTCAATATAAGTGGACAAAATACACAATATCAAACGGGGATTTTATTTGATATAGTGTAAATATCACAAATAATCAAAGAAAATGCGTAATAAAAACGCACAAAACAACGGAAAGGATGGGGAGTATGGCGAAGGAAAAAATGAAAAAGAAAAAAGGGCATAAAATCGCCCCCGCAATTTTATGGAAACAGCGCTGGCTGCTTGTGATGTCAGTACCATTTGTAATCTGGCTGATTATCTTCAAGTACATTCCGCTGTGGGGATGGACCATGGCATTTCAGGAGGTAAAACCGGCAACGTTCGCACTTCCGATCTGGGAGAGAACCTGGGTTGGATTTAAGAACTTTACAGATGCATTTAAAGACCGTCTGTTCACACAGACATTAATCAACACATTGGGAGTAAGCTTCCTTGACATCGCGGTTGGAACGATCGCAGCAATCGCATTTGCGGTTCTTCTGAACGAGATGTTCTTTATGAAGTTCAAAAAAGTAACGCAGACCATTTCTTATCTGCCGCACTTTGTATCCTGGGTTATCATTGCAAGTATTGCAAAGAATATTTTCAACGACGGCGGTGTTGTTGACAGTATCTTCGGCAAGAACCTGCACCTGATGAGTTCCAACTCACCGCTTATCTGGGTAACCATTATCCTGATTAACTGCTGGAAAGAGGTTGGCTGGAACGCAATTATTTATCTGTCCGCCATGGCAGGTATTGATCCTGGTCTTTACGAGGCCGCTGATATGGACGGTGCAAGCCGTCTGCAGAAGATCTGGCACATCACTCTGCCGGGTATCCGACCGACCATCATCGTACTGCTGATTATGAGCATCGGTGGCGCCCTGAACGTAGGTATGGAGCGTCAGATGCTTCTTAGTAACCCGCTGGTTGAGGATCACACGATGGTACTTTCCTGGTTCTCTTATAAGAGAGGTATCGGAAACAGCAACTACGGTCTTGGTACCGCAATCGGTGTATTCCAGTCTGCAGTCAGCGTTACCCTGCTGCTGATCGCCAATAAGATTGCCGGTCTGGTAGGCGAAGATAAACTTATGTAGGAGGACGCGAATATGAACAAGAAAGCAAAAAAATTTGACTACGTACTGGCGGTAATCTTCGTATTCCTCGTCATCATCACCATTTATCCGTTCCTGAACGTACTGGCGATTTCGTTCAACGATTCTACGGATACCATTAAGAATGTAAACTTCATCATTCCGAGAAAGTTTACATTAAGCAACTATAAATATGTATTTAAAGACGGCGGCATTGCAATGCCGGCTGTGATTTCTGTAACAAGAACCATCATCGGAACAATCGTAGGTATTGTATGTACCTCGATGGTTGCTTACACATTAAGCCGCAGAGACTTCGTACTCCGCAAACCATTCCAGCTTCTGTTCGTTGTTACCATGTATGTCAGTGGCGGAATGATTCCGGAATACCTTCTGATTATCCGTACCTTAAAGCTGGGCAATAACTTCATGGTATACATTCTGCCTGGTCTGATGTGGGTTTATAATATGATTCTGGTTCGCTCTTATATCGACGGACTGCCGATGGCTCTGCAGGAGGCAGCAAAGCTCGACGGAGCAAACGATTTTCAGATCTGGTATAAAGTCGTTATGCCGCTTTGTAAACCGGTTATCGCAACCGTAGGTCTGTACTATGCAGTAGGACAGTGGAACTCCTTCATGGATACTTACCTGTATGCGAAAAAACTCCCGACTCTGCAGTACAAACTGTATGAGATTATGAACCAGGCGACCATGAAAATGGACGTTCATGCAGGAACCAATGTACAGACGGCCGTAACACCAATGTCCGTACGTATGGCCGTAACGATTGTAGCAACTGTGCCGATCGTTATTGTATATCCGTTCCTTCAGAAATATTTTATCGGCGGTATGACACTTGGTTCTGTTAAAGACTGATAAAAAACAGTATTAAAAAATTTTTAGAAAAAGATGATGTTGATTCCTGCCAGGCGAAAGAAAGAGTGCAGGATGACATAAACCATTTTAAGGAGGGTTTTTATGAAGAGAAAAGTAGTATCACTCATGTTAGTATCCGTCATGGTAGCCGGAATGCTCGCAGGATGCGGCTCTGACGGCGACAGCAGCAAGGGAGGTTCCAGCACAGAGACTGGATCAGCGGCAGAGGCAAGTTCTTCAGGCGAGACAGCAGATGATGCAGATGACAAATCTCCGATTACCTTTGAGTATTTTAACGCTGATGGTAAAAACGGCAACTGGGATAACCCGGTAGCAAAAGCAATCACAGAGGCAACAGGCGTTACACTTGATGTTTCCTATCCGGTAGCATCCCAGGGTGATGCAAAAGAAGATGTTGCGCTGATGATCGCAAATGATGAGTATCCGGACATGATTTATGCAAAAGGCTCAGCAACGGATTTGTATCAGGCAGGCGCGCTGATTGATATGACAGACCTGATTGAAAAATATGGTCCAAACATCAAAAAAATGTACGGAGCAGAGCTGGAAAAACTGAAATGGAGCCAGGATGATCCTGGAATCTATCAGCTTTCCTACGCAGGTGTAAACCAGAAAACCCTGACAACAGGCGGAAGCTGCCAGATTCAGTGGGCTGCATTAAAAGAGAACGATTATAAATATCCGAAGACACTGGATGAGTATGAAAAAATGATCAAGAGCTATCTTGCAGCACATCCAAAAACAGAAGATGGTCTGGATATGATCGGTATCACCATGAGTGCTTCTGACTGGCACTGGATGATTACCCTTGGAAACCCGGCAGGACTGATCGCTGATGCATCCCCGGATAATGGACAGTGGATCATTGACGACGAGTACAACGTACATTACAAACATGTAACAGATGAAGAGAAAGAATACTTCAAATGGCTGTGCCGTATGTACAACGAAGGTATCCTGGATCCGAACTTTGCAACGCAGACAGATGATGACTATATTGCAAAAGTTGCCAGCGGCCGTGTTGTTGCCATCACCGATGCTGAGTGGCATTACAACCAGTGCGAAGCTACTCTGGTAGCAGACGGAAAAGTAGATCAGACTTATGTTGGACTTCCTGTAACCTTAAGAGAAGATCAGGTAGAAAAAGCCCTTCTGTATCAGGGAACTACCGTTGGCTGGGGTATTGGAATTACCAAGAGCTGTGAAGATCCGGTTCGTGCCATCAAATTCCTTGACTATCTGTGCTCCGATGAAGGACAGATCCTGTATCACTGGGGTATCGAAGGCGAGAACTACTTCCTCGATGATGACGGACAGCCATATCGTACCGATGAAGAAGTTGCAAAAGCTCAGTCTGATCCGGATTATGCAAAGAATACCGGTATTGACAACTACACTGGATTCCCGATCTACGGAACAGGTTCCTACTCTGAAGACGGATTCCCATACACTCCAACTACCAAAGAGTCTGTTATTGCAAACTACAATACAGCAGAAAAAGAAGGATGCGAAGCGATGGGATTTGAGATGCTGACCGACATGTTTGCACAGCCGGAAGAGTTCGATCTTCTTCCATACTCTGCACTGTGGGCATATCAGCAGCCACAGGAACTTGCTGAGAAACAGACAATTCTGGACGAAATTGCTTGGCCGGGACTTGTTAAATGCGTAACTGGTACCGAAGATGAGTTTGATGGAAACTGGGAGAGCATGGTACAGGAGCTGACAGACAATGGTCTGGCAGATGCAGAAGAAGCTATGACAGAGTTCCTTGCTACCAAACTTGTTGATGTAGAGTAAGTAAAGCAAAAACATAAGGTTTTGCCGTTGAACGGAAGGCGGCATAAAAACATGGTCTGATATTATTAAATGTCAGGCCATGTTTTAAAATACAGCGACAGTAATGGGAAATGTGAAACATTGTAAAAAGATAACAGTATATGGAAAATCTGCAAACAATTTCATGAGACAAAATCATAGGGAGGTTTTTGGAAAATGACAGAAAAGAAGGAGTTTCAGGTAAACAAAAACACACCGTTCTGGGATGCATCACTGACGGATCAGGAAAGAATCGACTGGCTGTTAAAAGAAATGACGGTCGAAGAAAAACTGGGATACCTCGCCAGCTCTTCCCCGGATCTGCCGCGCCTTGGCATTCCGGGAGTCTCTGTGGGCGGTGAGGCGGCACACGGCGTTGAGGGCAGAAACGATCAGAACGGTCTTGGAAAACCGGATGTGACAACATCCTTCCCACAGCCGATCGGTATGAGTGCATCCTGGGACCCGGAGCTGATCAGACAGGCCGGTGAAATAACAGGAACCGAGGCGCGCGTCGTATGGCACCGCCATCAGGGCCATGGACTCAGCAGATGGGCTCCGACCGTTGATCTTGAGCGCGATCCGAGATGGGGAAGAAACGAAGAAGGTTACGGAGAGGATCCTGTGCTGACCGGAAAAATGGCCGGTGCTTATATCCGGGGAATGCAGGGCGATGATCCGAAGTATCTGCGCTGTGCAGCGACCTTAAAGCATTTCTATGGAAACAATACGGAGGTCGGCCGCGGATGGAAAAATTCTTCCATTGACCCGCGGAACAAATATGAGCTGTATCTGGAGCCATTCCGCAGATGTATTGAGGATGGCGGCGCAGAGGGCATTATGACGGCATATAACAAGATCAACGGAACGATCGGTATCCTGAATCCGGAAGTGACCGATATTCTGAAAAAACAGTACGGTCTCCGTCACGTTGTCAGCGACGGCGGTGCGATGGGACTTGTCGTGAATCTGCATCACTATTTCGGACAGCATGCGGAGACGATCGCAACGGCGCTGAAAGCCGGTGTGGATGCCATGTCTGACGATCCGCGTATGGTAGAGCAGGCGGCACGCGAGGCATATGAGCTTGGCATTCTGAAAGAAGAGGATATGGACCGCTCCATTAGCTGTATGATGGAGACGAAGCTTCGTCTCGGCGTTTATGATCGGGAAAATCTGAATCCGTATGACCGTGTGACCGAGGACGATATCGATTCCCCAAAGGCACGTGAAATCTGTAAAGAGCTGAGCCGCGAATCGATCGTACTTCTGAAAAATGAGAATGGAGCGCTGCCACTTGACAAAGCCCTGAAAGCAGAAGATATTGCCATTGTCGGACCGCTTGGTGATGCATGGTATCAGGACTGGTACGGCGGAACGGCACCATACCGCACAACCTTCCTGCAGGGGATGGAAGTACTGAAGCAGGAGAACATTACATTCGCGGATGGTCTGGATCGCGTTGTTTTCCGCTGTGATGGAAAAGGTCTTGCCGTAGCAGAAGACGGAACACTTCAGATGGCAGATGAGCCAGATGTGTTTATCAAGGAATACTGGGGTGAGGGAAGCTATACGTTCAAGAGTGTCCGTACCGGAAAATACCTCGGCGCAAGACTCTCAGAGTCGCAGGGAGAAAAGCCGAAAATGGGACAGATTGCGGCAGACCGGGAGGAAGCCTTCGACTGGTTCGTGATGGAGATTTTCCACGTGGAGCCGCAGGAGGATGGCAGCGTTGTGCTGACCAACCGTTTCCATTACCCGGTTTATAGAGATGCGGAGGGATTTTTCTCCTTCGAGCAGACGGAGGGAATTCCGATTACGATGGAGGTTGTCGAAAACGGAATTGAAAAAGCAGTTGCTGCAGTCCGGGGCAAAAAGCAGGTTTTACTTGCGCTCGGCTGTAACTCCGTGATCAATGCAAAAGAGGAGATCGACCGCAACACACTGGAGCTGCCAGAGGAGCAGGAGATGCTGCTTGACCGGATCGCAGAGGCCAATCCGAATACCGTTCTGGTGTTGTTTACGAATTATCCGTACACACTTCAGAAAGCGATGGAAAAACTGCCGGCGATCATCATGTCTGCAACGGGAAGCCAGGATATGGGAAGCGCAATGGCAGAGGCTGTGCTTGGAATCTATGCACCGGCCGGTCGTCTGAATATGACCTGGTATGAGAGTATCGATCAGCTGCCGGACATTGACGATTACGACATCATCAAAGGAAAAAGAACGTACCGCTATTTCGACGGGAAGGTATTGTATCCATTCGGCTATGGCCTGACGTATACCACATTTGCGTATGAGAACTATAAGGTTTCCTTAAAAGACGACCGTCTGCTGCAGATCTCTCTCGATGTGAGAAATACGGGCGATACCGCAAGCGACGAGGTCGTCCAGATCTACGGTTCCGCTTTGGAATCCTGCGTGAAGAAACCAATCTGCCAGCTGCTTGATTTTGTCCGTGTGAAAAACATTGCCCCGGGCGAGACGAGACACGTTGCACTGGAAATCCCGGTAGAGGAGCTTCGCTTCTACGATGTCATCAGCCGCAGACTGATTGTCGAAGAGGGAACGTATGAAATCTATGCAGGCGCATCCTGCAAGGATAAAGCCGTTTCCACAGAAATCTTTATTCCGGGCGGAAAAAGGGGAGTACGCGATCTGAGTGCATTTACCGCGGCAGACCATTATGATGATTACGAGAACATGTATCTGACGGAAGGCCACTTCAATTTCAAGGCAGTCCGCGTGCAGGATGAGACGAAAGACGGTGTTCTCGTTTACCGTGACTGTGATCTTTCCGATGCTGCTGTTCTGGCACTTCATGTGAAGAGTGAACGCGGCGGCAGTGTGGAAGCCTTTGTGGACGGTGTTTCAATGGGAAGCTTTACCGGTGACACAAGAACCTGCGAGTTCCGCAGTGCTCCGAAACTGGACCGCTATGCGGAGAAAGAAGTAAAAGAGCGCAACCGGTACCGCGAGCCGGTTTATGAGGATATCGAAATTTCCCTCGCAGACAGACCGCAGACGGACGGCGCATCTGAGATCCGTCTCGTCCTGAAGGGAGATATGCGGATCTGCTATCTGCGTGTGCTGAAAAATAAGAGCACAGGAAAAATTCAGATGGGCGTAGCAAACTAACCAGATAATGTATTGTCTGAAAAAAGTATTGACAAATTGTGTGAATATGAATAAGATATTCCTGTAAAAACAAAATACGGAGATCTTCAGGGCAGGGTGTGATTCCCTACTGGCGGTATAGTCCGCGACCCGCTGCGATATCAAACAGCGGCTGACTCGGTGCAACTCCGGGACCAACAGTTAAAGTCTGGATGAAAGAAGATGAAATAAAGTTTATTTGCATGGAAATATTTTTGGTGCCCTGAATTCAAGAAAAGGAATTCAGGGCACTTTTTTTCGCGGGCAACGAGCCAAAGTCCGTGCTTGCACGAGACCTTGGCGACTGCCGCGAAAATGAGTTCAAATTCGTGGAGCGTATTTGGACTCGTTACTTCCTGCAGAACCGGTCAAGATCTCCAGAAAAAAGGAGAAATGCAGTTATGAATGCACAGACAACAGCAAAACAGACATCAAAGATGTCGCAAATCGGAAAAACCCGTTACATGGTACAGGTGGCAATGCTCGGCGCCGCCGCAGTCGTATTGATGTTTTTTGACATCCCGCTTCCGTTTGCCCCGAGTTTCTACAGGATTGATTTAAGCGAAGTTCCGGTGCTGATCGGAGCCTTTGCGATGGGACCTCTTGCCGGAGCTGCGATTGAGCTGATTAAGATTCTGCTGAACCTTGTTATGAAAGGAAGTACCACCGCAGGTGTTGGCGAAGTAGCAAACTTCCTGATCGGCTGCGCGTATGTTATGCCGGCCGCATGGATCTACAAAACACAGAAAACCAAGAAAAATGCCATGATCGGTATGGCAGTCGGAACCGTATTTCTGGCAGCAGCCGGCGGTCTTCTGAACGCTTTTGTACTGCTTCCGGCTTATGCAGCAGCCTTTGGAATGCCGATGGATGCCCTTGTGGGAATGGGATCCGCAGTCAACAAAGCAATTACAAGCCTTCCGACCTTTGTTCTGTTTGCCGTTGTACCGTTTAATATCATCAAAGGTGTTGTGGTATCACTGGTAACCATGCTTCTGTACAAGCACATCAGCAGACTGCTGAAGGGTGAGGCGATGAATTAGTTCATCATTTCCGAAATCATTTCCGTAAACGGAGAATCCAATAAATACGTTGTAGAGAGACGGACAAAATGCAGAGAGAAATCCTCTGTTTTTTGTCCGTCTTTTAAAATTTTCGGGGAATGGCGGCAATGGATTGCCCACACAGGTCTTTTAGTAGTACAATGAAGCATAATCGATAAAAGAAAACGAGGGCAGAATATGAAGGAATTATATGAAATGATTGAAAAGAAAATCCGGGAATCCGGCTATCCGCGTCCGATCGTGGGAAGCGATGTTTACGATGACATCTGCGACCAATGTCTGAAGATCACTCATAGCGCGTGTCACGGAACCGGCATACAGAAGAACATCCCCGATGGGGAGAACGCCGTACAGAGCCCTGGCGCCGATCACAAGGTACGCAGCGAAATTGGAAAGGAGCGCAAAAAAAAAGAGATCCGCACATTGGCTGAAATCTCTTTTCTATCACATTTTAATATTGTTATTATGTCTCGAAACTGTTAAACGCTTTCCAGATGTTCCATCACTTGAACGCCCCATTTAAAAAGGGCGGTTCGCATGGCGAAGGTCAGGACTGCGGTAAGCAGAATCATCACGCTCGTGGTGATGTGGATGTTGAGCTGAAGTTTTCCGTACAGCAGGTAGCCGGCTCCGATCAGGATTGCGCCGACAGTGAGGTCGATGAGGACGGAGATCAGGGAGCGGTTGTTGGATTTTATGGCGGCGGTTTCGTTTTCCCAGTTTAATTTCGGAAATGCAAGGTCAAAAAGGAGCTGTTCATAGTTGACGAACAGGGTAAATAAAACCGTGATCGCCGTGGTGTAAAGAAGGGTCGCCGGGTGCAGACCGAAGACGACAGCAATCATGTTGAAGACCAGAGAGTACGGCAAGGTGCCAAGGAGACTGATCAGGATGCCGCTTACCAGCATGGCACGGATCTGGTCGTGATAGCTCATCGGAATGCATTTCATATAGATGTATTCGCTGCCCTTTCGGGACATCGCTGTGGCGGAGATCACGCAGAACATGGACATCATGACGGCGATTCCGGCGGCGGTAAGGACGGCAACTGCGACGGGCAGTTCCCCTTTCAGGAGGCGGAATATAGTGCCATCGGCGACAAGCCGGGTCCAAAGGCCGGTGGTTTTAGCCATGCCAAGGCTGGAAATGATTGAAATGAGGGCAATACCAAGCATGAAGACCGGCCAGATGAGAGGCATCAGAACACAATTCATGAACCAGGCCGGTGTGCGGTACAGTTTTTTCCATTCAATCATCGCGTAGGTGCGGACCGGATTTTTGCTTTTGACGGTTCGGGTCACTTCTTCTTTGGATAAAATGCGTTTTTCGCTGGTGGTTTCGCTCATGCCGAGGACAGCCGGGAGGTAGATTTTCCAGGCGAGGGCGAAAAAGACAGCAAGGATGACGGCTGTTGTAGCGATGTAGAGTATCATTTTGAGAAAGGATGCATCTGCAAGGCTTCCGGTCATCAGGGGCAGGTTCGGAAAAATGGTCCGGAAGGCGCGCAGAGTGCCCTTCTGGCTTTCCATCAGGTTCATGATATCCTGCATTTCAAAATTTCCGATACTGCGCGAAAATACGTTGATGCCGATCGCAAAAATCAGGGATGCGGCGAATCCGAGGTAGCTTAAGAAATCCTTGTTTCGGATATTTTTGAAAAGACGCATCACGAGCATCGTCAAAACTGCGGCGTAAACGAGCGGCACAACCGGGAAAATAAGGCAGGCGAGGATCATATTGATCCAGTAAAAAATGCCCATTTTGGCGCTGATCCCGTACCCTAACAGAAACGGAAAGAACAGCAGTACAATAAGATAGTATTCGTTCAGCAGACAGCAGAAGCCTTTCGCACCGACAATCTGCGCCGGGGTAAACGGCAGCGGCAAAAGCTTTACGAGGTCAGAGTCCATGTAATACTCGCTCAGAAACAGCGGCAGGCCATAGAAGAAAATGACCATCATGCCGATGGCACAGACAAACTCGATCAGCAGGGTTTCCAGCCCGAGCGGCTGCAGGAAGGTATAGCCGGAATATCCCAGAAGAAACAGTAAGACCGACACGGGAAGGAGGCAGACACCAAGCAGAAGGTATACAACGATACGTCCTCCGTCCGAAAATGCTTTCTTTTTTCCGCTCTTCTGATTGCTTTTTCCTGGTCCGCTTTTCAGAAGAAAACGGGTGAGAATCCATAAGTTACGCATGTTCAGTGATCTCCAGAAAGATATTTTCAAGTGTCTGATCCGGATAGGCCGCTTTTAATTCTTCCAGGGTACCCAGGTATACCTGGCGGCCGTGATGGATGATGGCGATGCGGTCGCAGAGTTTTTCCGCTACTTCCAGCACATGGGTGGAAAACAGCACGGCGTTTCCGGCATCGGCGTGTTCACGCATCATCTGTTTGAGCTCGTGCGCGGAGCGCGGGTCAAGGCCGGTCAGCGGCTCATCGAGAATCCAGACCGGCGGCTTGTGGATCAGTGCGCCCATCACCATGATTTTCTGACGCATGCCATGCGAGTAGCTCATGATACGGCTCGAAAGGTTCTCTTCCATCTCAAAGCGTTTTGCGGTTTCTTCGATAAAACGCTGACGCTCTTCCGTTCCGACACCGTAGATATCTGCCATAAAATTCAGATATTCAATTCCCCTAACGCGAAGAAACGCATCCGGGTCGTCGGGCACAAAACCGAACTGGCGCTTGGCTTCGAGCGGATCCTTCTGGATATCTTTTCCATTGATTTCAATCGTTCCCTCGGACGGTGCCAGGATGCCTGTGATCATTTTTAATGTTGTCGTTTTCCCGGCTCCGTTTGGGCCGATAAATCCGGTGATCTTTCCATCTTCGATATCCCAGGAAAGATCATCGACGGCTTTTTTGCTTCCATCGCCGTAAATTTTGCTGACGTGGTTCAGACGAATCATGTTTTATTCCCCCTCTTTTTTTCTTGTAAAACGAAACTGTGATTCTCTTGCTTCGTTTCTAAAAACAGACTGCCCTTTTCTCACTCCGAAAGCTCTTATCCTTCCCTGCGCAGGAAAAGGAGTCAGGCGGATCTTCGCAATCCGCTTCGCTACTTGCTTGATTCGGTTAAATTTCGAAGCACGGGCTGTGATCTTGTGTTTTTTTCAGTATGCATTCTTCTGCCAGAACTGTCAATCGTCGGAGCGAAAAATACAGAATTTTGTAAGAACTTGTAAGACTTTTAGAGCGTATCTGAAAAACGGTTTTCGCAAGCTGCGAGTCCCAGTTTGTGGGAGATTTTGTCCGAATGAAGGCGGCTTAAGCCCGCTACGGCAACCGAATGAGGGCAAACTATACCGCAAAGTGGGGCTTGCAGCTTGCGGAAATGCTCTTTCAGACACGCTCCAGAATCAAATCCGATTTTACGCGACAGGAAACTTCAGCGAACTTTCCTGCCACGCAAAAAATCAGCCACAGAAACCCTTTCGGAAAACTGTGGCTGATGCTTTACCCTCTACTTTTTCAGAATCACATCGATGACTGTATCGACTCCATCCGGCAATACCGGGTCTTCGCCGAGATCGGCGAATGCCATGGTCGGATAATCGCTGTGTACCCAGCTTGTGGAAACCGGGATTTCCGCGCCGGTTGCGACGTAGCGGATCGCCTGAATTTCTTCTTTTTTCACGCCGGGCAGCGGCAGCGGCCCAACGGTATTTTCATAGACATGGAAATACAGATGGTTTCCGCGGCGCGTCACACGGCCAAAATCCGGTTTCTCAATACCGGCTTTTCCGCAGCCGTAAATGCTCGTTCCGTTTTTCTTCATCCACTTTCCAATCTCAGCCAGCCGTTCGATCGACTCCTCCGGGATATTTCCCCTGGCGTCCGGGCCGACGTTCAAAAGCAGGTTTCCACCCTTCGATACGCACTCGACCAGCTTTTTGATCAGCATCGGTGCCGGTTTGAAGAAGTGGTCGTTGGCACAATAACCCCAGTGATTGTTCATCGTAACGCAGGATTCCCAGGCGATATCGTTTCCATTTACATCCTGGATGCCGTTCGGCGGAATCATCTGCTCCGGGCTCACAAAGTCGCCGTGGTACGGGGTCGGATTTCCGGCCGCCAGAGAACCGTAGCCCTCTCCGCTCACCTCGAGACGGTTGTCGATGATGACATCCGGCTGGAGCTTCCGCACCATATTGATCAGCTCCGTCGCTTTCCATGCTTCGCCGCGCAGCGTATCGTAGGAAAAGTCAAACCACAGCACATCGAGCTTTCCGTAGTTTGTGCAGATCTCGCGTACCTGATTGTGCATGTAGGTCAGGTAGCGGTCGAAATCGCGGTCATCGTTTTTATATGCCGGGTTGTTCCGCATCGGGTGGTTCCGGTCGCCGTAATGTGGGAAATCATCGTGGAACCAGTCGAGCAGGGAGAAATACAAACCGACCTTCAGTCCTTCTGCGCGGACGGCATCAACGTACTCTGCAACGAGGTCGCGGCCGCATTTCGTGTTGGTGGATTTGAAATCGGTATACTGGCTGTCGAAGAGGCAGAATCCATCGTGATGCTTGGCAGTCAGAACCACGTATTTCATACCGGCCTCTTTCGCCGCTTTTGCCCATTTCCGCGGCTCGAAATCAACGGGGTTGAACTCCTCGAAATATTTCATGTAATCTTCTTTTGGAATCTGCTCGGTACTCCGCACCCATTCTCCGCGCGCCGGGATGGCGTAAAGCCCCCAGTGGATAAACATGCCGAAACGGGCGTCGCGGTACCACTCCATCCGCCTGTCATAGGCTTCTCTGTCAAATTTGTACATCGTTTTGCTTCCTCCTGTTTTAGTTTTATATTGGTAATGATTCAGAGTACCATTTCGCATGGCTCTGAATCGTTACGTCAAGCGGATATTCGCAATCCGCTTCGCTGCTTGATTCGATTAAATCTTAATTTTCACCCATTTTCCCTGTTTGAATCGGATCGTCGCAAAGATAAACCGTGACATCTGATCCGCCAGCACGCCGAACCAGATTCCGACGATGCCAAGCCCCAGCGTGTAACCGCCGAGATACGAAACGATCGTACGAATAAATGTAACGCTG
>OLVT01001351.1_pt1 | contig 21208 bp, 19 predicted proteins | sample 1673241 | NCBI WGS metagenome assembly OLVT01 (sample SAMEA3178936, study PRJEB25190) | human gut metagenome | biome: human gut; feature: human-associated habitat; material: faeces | place: Austria | collected 2013 | reverse complement strand
TTCTTAATAACCAGGATTCCTGTAATGATCACTCCGATAATTGCAAGAAGTACCGTAATTCCGACATCACTGAAAGCAGCCTCTACTCCATTCACCTGATTATATCCATCCAGTGAAAAAAGCTCGATCAATGTAGATCCACCGATCACAATATGAGCATTCTGCATACCAACGAAAGCGATGAAAAGTCCGATACCTACACTGACTGCTGACTTCAGGTTTCTCGGAATCGCATTGAAAATTGCTTCACGTACATTTGTCATGGAAAGTACGATAAAGATGATTCCTTCTGCAAATACGGCAGTCAGGGCATATTGCCAGCTATAGCCCATTCCGATAACGACCGTATAGGCAAAATATGCATTCAGTCCCATTCCAGGTGCAAGTGCGAACGGATAATTCGCCAATACTGCCATCAGAAGTGTTCCGACAAAAGCAGCCAGTGCCGTTGCTGTAAAGACTGCTCCTGAATCCATTCCTGCTGCGGAAAGAATACTTGGATTGACTGCCAGGATGTACGCCATCGTCATAAATGTAGTAACACCGGCAAGTACTTCCGTTTTCACGTCCGTCTTGTTCTCAGACAGTTTAAATAATTTTTCTAACATTTTGTTCCCCTTTCATTCCATTTTTGGTGCTTGTCTACTCTGTTAGAAGACAACAGAATCATCATACCATATCCGCTCTGAAAAAACAGTTTATTTTTTCTAATAACCGTTTATTATCATCTCGGTCATCACGCATCAGCGGTTTCCTGACCGGCATTCTCCAGTTCTCCCAGCATCTCCCGCACCGTCTTTCCTGTGACCGGATGCCGTTTATAGGGAGCGATTTCTTCCAGCGGCTTCAGTACAAAGCTTCTCTTATGCATCTCAATATGCGGAATACACAGATCGTCCTCCTCGCAGATCAGATCATCATAAAAAATAATATCCAGATCCAGTGTCCTTGGTCCCCAGTGTATGATCCGTTCTCTTCCGGCTTCCTGTTCAATCCGGTTCAGCTCCCGCAGCAGCTCTTCCGGATATAAAAGTGTCTGCAGCTTCAGACAGCCATTCAGAAAATCCGGCTGATCTGTCACTCCGTAAGGTGCCGTCACAAGAAAAGAAGAAACTTTTTCCACCCGGCTCGTCGGCAAATGATCCAGCTTGTCAATGGCTTCTTTCAGATAAGCTTCACTGTCCCCGATATTGGATCCAAGTGCAATATATGCCGTATGCCATTCTCTTTCAATCTCCACGCTGACCGTCTCTAGCGGCAGACCGACCGGTGCCCAGGGTTTTTTGATCTCCAGCCGGATCTTCTGAAGCCCTTTTGTCTGTAAAAGCAGTTCTTCTGCAAGACTCTCTGCCACCTTCTCCAGTAATTGAAAAGTATGTTCTTTCAGATAGCGGTCTATAAAAGCACTGACTTCTCCATAATGGATCGAAGCAGTCAGTTCATCTGTCTGTCCCGCCTTTCTTGTATCGGTATACAACACCGCACTGACGACAAATTTCTGTCCCAGTACATTTTCTTCCGGAAATACACCATGATTGGCAAACACCTCCAGGTTTTGTATTTTTATCTTATCTGCTTTCATAGTTACATCCTCATCAGAGCTTTCGTCATTTTGATCGCACGCAGATTTTTTTCCACATCATGAACCCGTACAAACGCACTGCCCTTCTGCACACCATAAACTGTTGTCACCATCGTTCCCTCTTCTCTCTGATCTACCGGAAGATCCAGCGTCAGACCGATCACCGACTTTCTTGAAGTACCAAGAAGAACCGGATATCCCAGTTCCTGAAGGATTTTAAGATGTGCAATGATCTCCAGGTTCATCTCATACGTCTTCCCAAATCCGACACCCGGATCTAAAATGATCTTTTCATCTGCGATTCCGGCCTCCTTTGCAAGACGGACACATTCTTTCATATCTTCTATAAAATCTTTTTGAAACTCTTCATACTCGGCCTTTTCACGGTTGTGCATCAGACAGCAGGCAGCATGATATTTTGCAATGACCTCTGCCATTTTTTCATCATATTTTAAGCCCCAGATATCATTTACAAGGTCTGCTCCCGCCTGAAGTGCCGCTTCTGCCACATGGCTTTTATATGTGTCGATCGAAATCGGAATATCAAACTCCTTTTTCAAAGCTTCAATCACCGGAGTCACCCTTGCGATTTCTTCTTCATCTGAAATCTGCACATGTCCCGGACGGGTCGATTCTCCACCCACATCGATCAGATCTGCACCTTCTGCGATCATCTGCTGTGCATGCCTCAGTGCCTGTTCCATTCCGTTGTATTTTCCACCGTCGGAAAAAGAATCCGGTGTCACATTCAGAATTCCCATAATATATGTATTCTTTTCTGTATCAAACTCTCTGTTGCCTATGATCATATGATTATCTCCTTGTTCTTCTCTTCATCCTTCCAGTTGCACTCTTTTTCTGCCGGGCAGGAAAAACAGGTACGGGAACGCTTGTCACTGTCATAAAAAAGTGCAGCGATCTGCTCTGCCCCGTCTTTTTTTTTCCGGTGTCCCCGGACTGCCGCCAGGATCAGGCGTCTTTCTTCCGCCGAAAATGCCAGTCCCTCCGGAAGGGTATCCAAAATCTCTGAAGCTACTTTTTCCCCGGCGATCTCATGCGGAATCCGCTCTTCATACTGAAAGGATTTTCCTATATCATGCAGGATCGCAGCCGCGTAGATCACTTCCCTGTCATACCCAAGATTCCGCTCCAGATTCGTGATATAAGCGATCCTCGCCACATCCAGCAGATGAGGCATCTGATGGCGGCAGAAAATCCTGTCCTTTTCAATTTTTTCAATCTGATCGTAATACTTTCTGTAAGTCTTATGCTTTAAAATTGCATTGACACGATCCATTCTGATCCGTTCCATCCCAGTCCTTTCTGTCCTGCTCTGCTTTATTCTGCCACCTTTATCGTCCCAGCATACGGAAGAATCGTTCTTCCAGCGACGGATCTGTCTCAAAAACACCTCTCCGTGCCAGCGTCACCGTCTGACTTCCCGGTTTTTTGATCCCCCGCATCGTCATACACATATGCTCCGCTTCGATCATAACCAACGCACCTTTCGGCTGCATATATTCCATCAGTGCATCTGCAATCTGTCCGGTCAGTTGTTCCTGCAACTGAAGTCTTCTTGCGAATACTTCTACCGTTCTTGCCAGCTTGCTCAGTCCCACTACCTTTCCATCTGGAATATACGCAATATGAGCTTTTCCATAAAACGGGAGCAGATGATGTTCGCAGGTAGAATAAAAAGTGATATCCTTTTCGATGACCATTTCCCTGCTTTCTACTGTAAATGTCTTCGACAGATGAATCCCCGCATCTTCTTCCATTCCGCCATAAATCTCTTCATACATCCTTGCGATCCGGTCCGGTGTCTCCAGCAGTCCTTCCCGGTTCACATCTTCCCCGATTCCTTCCAACAGCAGTCTTACCGCCTGCTCTATCTTTTCATGATCTATCATTTTTCTTCCTTTCCTGTACCTCTCGTCCGGGTTCCGTAACTTTTTTCAACCAGCCGGATCACATCTCCAAGATAAGATAATGAACCACATGCCAGGATCACCGGCTCTCCGTCTGCTGCTGAAGCTTCACTGTCTGCCGTCCTCTGTCCTGCTCTTTCTGCTGCTTTCATCGCTTTTTCCACGGCATCCTCTATTCTTCCTGCCGCCGCTGTCTGCCGACAGTATTTTTTTGCACACTCTGCAAGCTTTTCTGCCGGCAGTGTACGTTCCACATTCGGAAGATCAACTGTATAAACCTGCTGTGCCAGCGGGCAAAGAATCGATGCGATCTTTTCATATTCCTTGTCCTTAAATACTCCCAGGATAAGGATCAGCCGTCTTCCCGGAAAATAGCGTTCCATGGACATCCGAAGTTTCTGTGCGGCATCTTCATTATGTGCCCCGTCAACCAGAAAAACCGGCTGCTCCATTAAAAGCGTAAATCTGCCCGGCCATCTCGTCTCTTCCAGACCTTTTCTCACCGCCGTCTCCGGTACGGAAATTCCCAGTACATTCAGCGTACGGATCACTTCCAGTGCCGTTGCAAGATTTGCGATCTGACACTCTCCTGCCAGACTTCCTCTCAGATTTTTATATTCTTTATAAGAAAACCGGATTCCATGATCGTCTTCTTTTTCTACAAGAAACCGGCTCAGATCTGCCTCTCTGTAGCTACAGTCAGATGCCTCTGCCCGCTTCTTCAGAATCTCACTTACAGTTTCTTTCTGCTGTGCTGAAACGACTGCACAGCCATTTTTTATAATTCCGGCCTTCGTCTGTGCAATCTCTTCCAACGTATTGCCGATCACACCCAGGTGATCTCTGCTGATCGTTGCAAATACAGCACAGACCGTATTTTTCACGATATTGGTCGCATCCAGTTCTCCACCGAGTCCTGTCTCCAATACAACAAAGTCACAGTTCATTTTCCTGAAATACAAAAAAGCTATTGCCGTCTCTGTCTCAAAAACTGTCGGGAGATTCTCCCCCGCAGCTTTCAGCCGGGCAATAGCTTCTTTCACTTTCTCTGTCAGTTCTGCGAACTCTTCTTCCGAGATCCATCTGCCGTTCATCTGAATCCGCTCCAGATAGGAGATTACCGTTGGTGAAACATACCGCCCGATCCTGTATCCTGCTTCACTTAAAATCGTTGAAGTGTATGCAAGCACAGATCCCTTGCCATTCGTTCCTGCAATATGTATGAACTTCAGACTCTCCTGAGGATTCCCCAGTTCACGCAACAGACCTCGAATTGTATCCAAGCCAAGTACACTTCCGTATTTCGACATCTCGTCCAAATATACCCTTGCTTCTTTATAGGTCACTTTCTTTTGTTCCCTTCTGTCTTCCTTTTTCACTCGGTCTTTTCTGACCGAACAGAACCATCATACCACCATTCGCTCTTTCTCACAAGATACATTTCCATATTTCAATCAGCTTTTCCAATGAAAAAGCTGCATTTGCCGGGCTGGTCGACGGAAGAACTGTCGCTTCGATACCGGTTCTGCTCTCCTGATATTTCTTATAATAATTTCCCGAGGCTTTCCCATTACAGAAGATTCTTTCCACCTCTGACTCTTCCAGAATCCGGTTCAGATCTGTCGGTACTACATTTTTAATACTGCTGTCGCTTGAACCGATGATGTCGCAACTGTAGATCGTATCCCACAGGGCAATGTGATTCCGATGCAGAAGTTCCTTCTTTTCTTCGATGGTCTCAGGAATCTTCTCTCCCAGGACCGCTGCCAACATCTTCCAGAACCTGTTCTGCGGATGTCCGTAAAAGAAGTTCTGTTCGCGGGATTTTACGGATGGAAGACTGCCAAGGATCAGAATTTTTGAATCAGCATCATAGAGTGCCGGAAACGGGTGGATCACATGGGTATAATTACTCTCTTTCAATCGTTTCTCCCTGCTCATAAATTCACTTTCGTACTCCCTCTTTATTTTGAAAAAATCGATACAAATCTCACTTTTTTATCCATTCCTTCCCCTATTTTACCAATTACTTTTCCCATTGTAAATGCCGCAAGCACTGTTCCGATTCCAAGTCCTTTGATCTGTCCCAGGCATACAACCGTCAGCAATGCTGTCACGGACAGACAGATCACATCATAACTGATCTTGATCCTTGAGTACGCTGCCTTCGTGATATCTGCCAGTTCCCTCGGGAAAAGATCCGTTGGGATGATCGGCATTTTACAACGGTTGGAAAGGGCAATTCCTGTACTGATCAGCAGGTATCCTGCAAAAAAGTATACAAACCGGAGCGGCAGTGTCACCGGCAGGGTATGAACCCAGGTTTCATGGATATCGATCCCGGTTCCGAATCCTGCCCCTACAATAAAGCTCAGCAGATACTGCGGCACAAATTTCTTTCTGAGGATCATCAGGCTCAAGACCAGAATTGTCTGAAAAATGTCTGTCCAGACTCCCAGTGAAACTTTGGAAAAAACTTCTGAAAATGCATACGGCACACTGGAAATTGCCGAAATCCCCGATCCTGAATACAACATCAGAACAACTCCAAGACTGTTGATCACCAGTACAATTAAAAGTGCCAGTTCTCCTCTGGCTGCCGGAAGTGCCTCTGTTGCAGTTGCCTTCACACGTTCTGCTTTTCCATCGGTCAGTTTGTTTCTTCCGGAATTTTTTTCTTTTCCTGCCATTCGATCTGTAGTGATCAGTTTATTTGTGGATATCGTCTTATCTGCTGATATCATTTTTATACGCTCCTTTTTATTCGCTTATTTACCGTCGGTAAATCTATCACATGCTTTTTCATTTTACAAATAACAATCTTCTATAATTCTATAGACATTTTCTATTTTTGGAGTTAAAATTTTAACAGAATTTATTACGAAGAATCATCTGAACGGAGAAGCTTATGAACTTATATCAGCTAAGATATTTTCTTGAACTGGCGGAAAAAAGGCAGTACACCAAAGCCGCACGCCAGTTAAACATCACCCAGCCCAGTCTGAGCTATGCCATTTCCCAGCTTGAAAATGAACTGGGAGTAAAATTATTTGAAAAGGATGGACGCACGATCCGCCTCACCGATTGTGGGAGAGATCTCGCCGGATGTGGTTCTGAATCCCTTGCGATCCTCGATAAAGGGATCGCCAACCTGAAGCGTAAAGCTACCGGTGCGGGGAAAATCCGTCTTGGATTTCTACGGACACTGGGAACAGATTATATCCCGGATCTTGCCTCCCGTTATCTGAAGCAGAACCCGGACAAGGAAACAACGTTCAGTTTCCATACCGGCTCTACAGGTGCTTTGCTTGAAAGTCTGAATGCCGGAGAATATGATATTGTCTTTTCATCAGAACCGCCTGAAAGCAACGATTTTCATTATACACCGGTTATGAAACAGGATCTCGTCCTGATCGTACCGGACGGACATCCTCTGGCAGACCAGTACCGGATTCCATTGAGTGAAACACTTGCATACCCTTATATTTATTTTGATCAGAGTGCCGGTCTCCGCTATGTGACCGATCTTCTTTTCGAGCAGATCAGTCAAAAACCGAAAATCGTATATGAAACTGACGAGGATCAGGTAATTGCCGGACTTGTTGCACATGGATTCGGGATCGCCCTCGTTCCCTATATGGAGCTTCTGCTCAGACTGAATGTCCGTATCCTGCAGATTTCTTATCCTGAGTGCCAGAGAGATATCTATATGGTTACAAGCCGCAGACATGAACTTTCACCCGCAGCACATCATTTCCGTGAATTTGCCCTTACCGGACTGCATAAATAATCTCTTGATCCATACATACAAAAAGAACGATGTCTTATATCGTTCTTTTTGTATCAGTAATAATCCGACCGGTAATTATTATAAATATTTTCTATAATATCATTCAAAACTTCTATTTTCTGTTTTCAGATTTTTTCAGCAGATCTGCTTTATATCTGTTCCTGCTCTGCACTTGTCACCCTCTACATCTGATAAAGCAGGGCATTGCAGATACATGCCGCGATATTGCTGCCACCTTTTCTTCCCCGTGCCACGATTGACGGTGTATCTTCCAGACTTAAGATCAGTTCCTTTGACTGAACGACATTTACAAATCCCACCGGAACTGCAATGATCAATTCCGGGGCAATCTTTCCTTCTTTGATCAATTCGTAAAGACGAACCAATGCTGTCGGTGCATTTCCAACTGCGAAAATTGCTTCTCGCCCAAGTGCAGCAGCCTTATCCATACTTGCAACTGCTCTTGTTGTTCCATTCTTTTTCGCCATCTCTGCCACGTCTTCATCCGACATAAAGCAAAGCACTTCACTGCCATACTCTGCCAGACGTTTCTTATTAATTCCTGCTTTTCCCATCTGTGTATCCGTAATGATCGGTACACCTCTACGGATAGCATTCTTTGCTTTTTCCACAACACCTTCTGTAAAAACGAGGCTATCCGCATACTCAAAATCCGCACTTGTATGAATACAGCGTTTTACGATCAATTCGGTCTCCGGACAGAGCACCTTTCCCATCTCTTTTAATTCTTCTGTTATAATCTCAAAACTTCTCTTCTCTATCTCAGAAGGAAGCACCTGTTCTATCTCTGAAAGCATTTCTATTTTCCTTTCACTTTATTCTCTGAGGAATCCCACATACAACACGTTCTACACGATCTGCCCGTTCTGCAAGTTCTGTCATGACACGCCCGTGAAATTCTCTGTATTCTCTTTCAAAATTATCGATAGGTACAAGACCATATCCAATCTCATCACTAATTAACAACTGAAGATTTTCATTCTTTCCAAGTATCGTCAGTAACGCTTCCTTTGTTCTTCCTTCCAAAAGCCAGCGTCTTGCAAAGGAATGGAATTTATTGATTGCCACACAATTTCTAATTTCATCCAGCGAACAATTGATCCCATCTGTCAGCCCAAGTTCTGGATAAATTTTCGTTGCATATTGTGTTTTTCCCTGAAATGCACCACCTATAATTATATGAGCTCTATTTTCTTTCTGACACATCACCGACTCTCCTGATTTGTTACTGTCCACGCCCGGTTTTTCTGTTCTATTGACCATCGTATCCGGTTCCTTTTTCTGCTTTGCAATTCCATAAATGACTTCTGTCACCTGATCTGCCATCGCTGCAATTTCACAGTTGATCCTTCCTAGAATCCTTTTGTATTCTTTCATCTCCGGCGAATCCGGAACTGATTCGGAAAACACTTCATTTGTCACAATCACCAGATTCGAACACTGTTGATTCAATTCTCGGATCCCTTCCAGAATGGCTTGATCCGCATGACATCCTGCACCGGATTCCATATACATTTCATTTGCCACGAGATTCGACATACATTCGAGAAGCACATCTGAGCCTTGTAATGATCCCTCTTCCAAATGTAACTTAAGTCCTGTATACCACTCTAATGTCTCAAACCCTTTTCCTTTACGAAGCATCCGATGTCTCTCAATCTTCTTTTCTGTCTCTTCCCCATAAGGATACATGGTTGCAATATAAAAGAGAGGCTTCGGATCCTGCCTGTTCCATTCACAGATCCGGCTTTCCGCATAAGCTGATTTTCCGCTTCCGCTGCCTCCTGTTACTAACTCAAGCATTCTCCTTCACCTCTCCCTGAATTTATCAATTCAACCTGATCATAAACAAAGTATAGCATATAACAAACTTGCTGTGGGATTAAATTTCTTATAGTTCTATCACATCCAGATCATCCGGCACAAACAGATTTCCGTCATAATAAGCTTTGCCTTCTTCCAGATACAGTTCCTGTCTGTGTTCAATATTCTTATCTTCTGCATGATACAAAATCAGATTCTCCACATTCAGGTCTGCTGCCATCTCACATGCATCTTTTACTGTGGAGTGATGCTTCTCATATGGCTTGAATTCATCCGCCTGTCCGTAGAGACAGAATGCCTCATGCAAGAGCCATGTACTGTTCTCAGCATACTTCTGCTCTAATTCATTGTACGGCTCATCTCCACAGCAAGTCAGTTTCTCATCCTCATCTAACCGCATACAAAATCCAAACTGTTTTGCCTTTGTAGAATGAATATCGAAAAATGTTACTTTCTTTCCAATAATCTCACGTTTTTCTCCATCTTCTACTACGACCATGTGAAGACGATCATCTATATATTTCATCTCCTTCGCCGAAAGAACTTCACCTGCCATCTCTTTCAGAATACGGATCACTTCTTCGTGTCCGTAAATTGTAGCTTCTCCTTCGTATTTTCCTCTATTCATATTCTGAAGAATCATACGCATCATCCAGATAATTCCAAGAAGATGGTCGATATGCTTGTGTGTTACGAAAATATCTCTCATATCCATCCAGTTAAGTCCTGCTGCTTTTAACTGATGAAGAATCGTATTTCCGCCACCACCGTCTACCATAAAATGACGGTCGTTATCACTGATCACAAAGCATGTGTTATAGCACTCCGTAACGGTTGCATTTCCTGTTCCAAGTATTGTAAGCTTCACTTTTTTCTCCTTTTTGTCTGACCTGACAGTTATTTTCCAAATCCAAATTCTTCATAATCTTCCGGCAGGAATCTATGGTAAATGATATGGCATCCTTCATCTTTAAAGCAATACCGGTAAGTATCCTCCGGATCATTTTCAAAGCAGATCATATAATCAAATTCATCGCTGTGCATCTCTTCGATCGTAATCTGATCCGAATGCTGACGGAACAGTTCAAAGATATCTTCCATCTTGCAGCCATGATGAGAGATCAACCCGATCAGGTCTTTGATGAATTCATTCTCTTTCATATTATTGTGTACATATTCTGCACCTTCCTCCGGAATATGAAAACAGAACCGCTCCCCCTTATTTGTCACTTCAACACTTCCAAGCTTCCCTTCTTCATACTCAGAAAACCGGCTCAATTTTTCCTGCATTCCTGTCTCATCCACATCTAACTGAAAGAAATGATTCAGAGAACTCAGCGGATAATACAGACGAATCTTCTCCTTACGGTAGCCCAGCTTCGCCTGTTCTTCCTTTATTACATCTATAATATTTTTCTCAAGTCTTGCAAAATCCATGATTTTATAATCCTTTTCATCTGAAATATATTTGGCTTCAAACAGTTTCTATTCTTTTTCTTCCGGTCTTTTATTATAGAAGAACATCCATGCCGCCATCGCGAGAATGATCACATATCCCAGCACACTGTACTTGTCCGGAACCTGTCCGAAAAGAAAGTATCCGAGAATCGTAGAGAAAATAATCTGTGAATAATCATAGATCGATATCTCTTTCGCAGGCGCATGATAATATGCTGCGGTAATTCCAAATTGTCCTCCTGCTGCCGCAAGCCCGGCACCAAGCAGTGCCAGCATCTGCGTTCCTGTCATAGGATGATAGTTAAACAGCAGATACGGGAGTGTCACGATGCAGGAAAATCCTGAGAAAAACAGAACAACAGAGCTTCCTTTCTGACCTCTCTGCCCAAGAATCCTTACCATTGCATACGCAATACCGGCACCGATTCCTCCGCATAGACCGATTACTGACGGAAAGAGTTCCATGTTCGTAAAGGTTGGCTTAATGATAAACAGGCTTCCGATAAATGCAACAAAAATTGCAATTGCCTGCGCCGGTTTTAATTTCTCTTTCAACAGAAGAAACGAAAATAAAATAACAAAAAACGGAGACATTTTGTTCAGCATAGATGCATCCGAAAGCACCAGATGATCCACCGCATAAAAATTACAAAGGATTCCCAGCGTACCAAATGTTGCACGCAAAACCATATAACCTAAGTTTCCCTTCTTGATTTCAAATCCGTCACCACTTCGCACGATCATTATAAGTGCAACAAAGAATGCAACCAGATTTCGGAAAAAGCTTTTCTGTATGGACGGCACATCTCCCGCAAGCCTGACACAGGCACCCATTAACGCAAATGAAAATGCCGATAATATAATAAAGCAAATTCCTTTATTTCTGGAACTCATGATTTCTAACCCCTTTTCTCTTATTACAAAACTACAATTTCAAACAATTTCATCTCCTATTAGTATAATTTTCGTCTTACAAACTGTCAATCCAAAATATTGTAACTGTTCAGAGCCAAGCAAAATTTCAAAAAAAGGTATAAAATGCTTGCATTTTTTAGACTGTTTTTGAAATTTTATTTGGCGGATACGCCAACCTCCAAAATGCGTAGTATTTTGGAGGTTAGCTCTGAACAGTTACAAATTGTCTACAGAACGATATCATCTATCTTCTCAAATCCATTCATAGAATACGATTCTATCATATTTCCGCTCATAAGATAGAATACGTCACCAATATACAGTCCTCTGCTGCCTTCATATCCGCTCAGCTGTCTGCTCATCACTTCTTTGAATCCTTCTGCCTCATCATACGTATACAACTGATAAGTCACTCCATCATGATAGGTAACAAACCCGAACAGATTCTTCTGAACATCTACAAATACGCCTTTATAATTGTATCCTACATCTGTGCCATAGCTTTCTTCAATCGTATACTTATTTTCCTCTGTTACATTGGATGGATCTGTAACATTAAACATCGAAAGTTTCACACCTTCTGTTGTAAATCCATCTTCACTTACATCCATCCCTATGCCAAGCAGTTTTCCGTCTCCATATGGATGCAGATATTCGGAAAATCCAGGAATCTTAAGCTCTCCAAGAATCTTCGGATTCTCCGGGTCTGAAAGGTCTACCGAGAACAATGGATCCACCTGACGGTAAGTAACGAAATATCCTGTATCTCCCATAAATCTTGCGGAATAGATTGTTTCATCTTTTGCCAGATTGTGAATGGAGCCAATGATCTCCAGTTTGTCATTCAGTACATAAAGTGAATTTGTACCAGGTACCGCATCCTTTACATTTTCTGCCACAGCCTTCTCAGTCACCTTACTTGCATCTGATTTATCCGTTGTTCCGTTCTTATCAGCCGTCTCATCTGCGGTCTCATTCAATGGCATAATATCATCATTCGAATAAATTTCATCAATTGTTGTAACTAATCTAAGGTTTCCTTCATACTCGTCAATGCTGAAAGAATCGTTCAGCATTCCCTTGATCTTCGTCTGCGCAACACCAGCAAGCTTTCCGTCTGTATAAGAAATCTTGCGGATCAGCGTTCTGCTCACATCTGAATCTTCATAATAATTACTTGTAATATAAATATTATTTTCGCTTACATAGCACACATCTGAATAACCAAAGACTGCCTTACTGTCTGTTTTTTCTGACGGATCATCTAATGAAAATGCTGTAATGATCGTATATTCATTTCCTTCTGCTTCCTGTGGCATATAAATATTTTCTGCTTCGATAGATTTTCCCTGCACTTCCGGAATATACCACAGATCTCTTGCTGTAACATTGTCTTCATAAGGATGGAACTGACTAAGCACATAGACATATCCATCTACAATCCTGGATGTATTATATCCTCCGCTCTGTTCCATGTTACCGATCTCTTTCGGATTGGATGGATCTCTGATGTCATATACCTGGACATACGTATTGTTCTCATAATATCCATCATAAGCTTCTGAATCCTCTGAATTTCCTACCTCTCTTCCTAATGTTCCAAACAGAACTAATTTATCATCCTGTACATAAATGTCTTCTACATAGCGTTCTGCATCCTGTTCGATCGAGGCCAACTTTTCCATGGACCCATTGTCAATAGCTGTAATCGTCACAACACTCCGACACAGTGTATAAATGTTTTTTCCATCGGTTTTGACAATATCAGCTTCCCCCACGCCATTCTCACGGACATTCGTGTCCGAATAACCCCCCCGTGTCACTAACATTACTGCTTTCTGCTGTTGCTGCGTCTGCCGAAGACGCACTTTCATACAGTCCAATGGCCATACTGTTGTTATCCTGTGCCATCTGCTTATTATATTCTTTGATACATTTTTCAATTTCTTTATAATCTTTCGCTGTTGTAAGTGTCTGGGTTGTCTCTGTCTGATCTGCTGCTGATGCGATAGTCGCTGCATCTAATGTTTTGTTGTTTCCTTTGTTGATCTGCTTGATTCCAACTGTCGCTCCAACTATCACACAGGCACATGCCGCCGCTGCGATCGGCACGATACGTTTCCAGTTCTTCTTTCTATTTTTGGCTTTTGATCCCTGCTGCTTTTCTTCCTGTCTTGCCTGAAGCATTTTCTGAATTGCCTCCGGTTCCAGTGAGTCCGGAAGAATCACATCATCTGCCATCTGTCTCAAATCCTGCTCTAAACGCTTTTCATCCTCAATCTTCTTGTTGTTCTTTTCTCTATTTTCTTCCATCTTTTCCGCCTCCTTCTTCTATTCTTTTTTCAAATCCATCTCTTATAAGATCATCCTGTACGATCATCCTGCTTCCAACATCTTACGCATCTTTCCAAGTGCCCTGCTTTTCTTTGATCGAACCGTTGCAGCATTCATCTCAAGCATCTGCGCGATTTCTTCACTTCCATATCCAGCGAACACAGAATACGAAAGTATCATACGCTCTTCCTCCTCAAGTCTTGCAAATGCTTCCTTCACATCAAAATGCTGCTCATAGTCCGGTTCGTGCCCAGCCTCTGGTGTCTCTTCCTCTGACACATGATTTCCACGCTTTCCCAACATTTTTCTGCATTGATTTCCTAAAATTGTAAAAATCCAGCTTTTAAAACTACTCTCATTCTTGAGATTCGCAATATTTTCAAATGCAGATATAACGGTCTCACTACCGCGTCTTCTGCATCTTCTGTATGCTTCATCATATATAATGCGAATTTATACATTTCCTTGCAAACGCCGGCATATAACAGGGAAAATGCTTTCGTATCTCCATTCTTCGCCTTGCGAACCAATTCCTCTTTGAATTGTATTTCCCTTGAATTTTCTTTATCCTTCATTCGTTCCCTCCTCTCGAATCATCTTTTTCATTTGAAGATTCTTATAACCATTTTTATGAATCACCTGTATTGGTTCATGAAGTCTATGAATAGTTTCACATTATCTTTATTATAGGTTATATACACTAGAGTCTACAAATAGAAAAACTGTTGCAGATAAAAACTAAGAATTCCTTAATATTTTCATATGCAAAACAATAAAAAGACAGCGAGATACCGGTATTTTGTGTGTAACGCACAAAGTGAATTGACTTTTTTTGTACGCAAGAATAAAATAAAAGCGTTGATTTTGCATTTTATTGACTGTATTCTGACCGGATGCTATGATTTGTGCGTAAAGAACAAATAGCAACCTAACAGTAATAATATTATTTCAAATCATTACTGTTAATAAGAAAAGAGGAATACGGTATGAAGGGTTCAAAATTATTTAAGAATGTAAGGCTAAAAGGTCAAAAAGAACTTGTTTCTATATTAGTTGAAGATGGAATTTTCAAAAAAATCGCAGCAGATATACCACAGGAAAAAACTGTGGGATGTGAAGAAGTAGATTTAAATGGACAACTGGTGGTTCCACCATATGTAGATCCACATTTGCATCTTGATTATGTATTTACAGCCAGCCTTGGTGAGGAAAACGGATCGGGAACTCTTTTTGAAGGAATCCAGCGTTGGAGTGAATCAAAAGGAAATATGACTGTTGAACAGATGAAGGAACGTATTTACAGTGGAATAAGAAAAGAGATGCTGCATGGTGTTCAGGCTATCCGAACACATATTGATGTGACAGATCCGACATTTACAGGTCTTAAGGCAGCACTGGAGGTAAAAGATGAAGTAAAAGATATTCTTGATCTGCAGATTGTTGCATTTCCTCAGGAAGGAATGTATGCATACAAGGGCGGTGACAAACTGGTAGAGGAAGGACTTAAGATGGGGGCTGACTGTGTTGGCACGATACCTCATTTTGAACTGGCCCGAGAGTTCGGTGAAAAATCAATCCACAAGACAATCGAACTGGCTGTCAAATATAATAAGCTTATCGACGTACATTGTGATGAGACGGACGATACGCAGAGCCGCTTTTTGGAGTTGTTGAATGCATTGGCATTTATGGAAGGTATAGGCACAAGAACTACAGCCAGCCACACATGTTCCTTTGGTTCAGCAGATAATAGTTATGCATTCCGAATGATGAAGCTTTTCAAAAAATCAGGCATCAATTTCATCTCCTGTCCTACTGAGAATGTATATCTTGAAGGACGTCAGGATACCTATCCGAAGAGACGAGGAATCACAAGAGTAAAGGAACTTTATGACAACGGAATCAATGTCTGTTTTGCACAGGATTCCATGTCGGATCCTTGGTATCCGCTTGGAAACGGAAATATGATGATGATACTCGATCACGGAATCCATCTGGCACAGATGATGTCACCTGAAGAGATTACGAATGTTCTTGATCTTGTGACAACGAACGGAGCTGTGACCATGAATATTACAGATCACTACGGAATTGAGGAAAATAAGCCTGCAAACTTTATCGTGCTTGATGCAAAATCAGAATTTGAAGCAATATGTGAGAGAGCAGGAATCACTGCTTCTGTCAGACACGGTGAATTTTTGTTTAAAAAAATTCCTGCAAAGGTAACAGGAGCTATTGACCTGCTGAAATAAAAGGTGGGAAAACAATGTTTCAGTGCAAGGATCTTCTATCACTTACAACAATGTCACAGGCAAATGTAATAGCAGGATCAGGTGGCATGGGAAAGGGCATACGCTGGTCTTATAAGGCAGAGAATATTAATTTTGAGAAATGGGTACGTGGGAACGAACTTTTAATAGTAAGTGCTCCGGTAACACAGAGAAAAAATTTTGATCTGTATCAAACAATAAAAAAGGCAATTGAACTTAATATGTCGTGTGCTCTTTTATTGATGGGGGAGAATTATGTAACACAGATTAACGAAAAGGTAATAGATTTAGCAGAAAATAATGATTTTCCGCTTTTCACCATGCCTTGGAATGTGCCACTTTTAGACTTTTTTGAGGAACTGGGACACGCTATATCATATCTGGATGACAGAAAAGATATAGAGGACAGTCTGCTTGCAGAGATTATTTTTGGAAACTGTACCAATACATCCAGTATCGAGCAGAAATGCAGGCAAATGGGAAATGATCCAAGGATGTTAGAACAGGTTTTCGTGTTACATCTATGTAAAAAAAGTTCAGAAGAGACATGCAATGAATTAAATCAGGGAATTACAAATGACAAGATAAGAAACTTTGCACAGACTCTAAAAGAATATTTTGCTGAATGTGATTATCCTGCAATCATTTCCTGCTATGGTGACAGGATCATAGGTTTTATGAAGGACTGTACAGATGATCGCAGGAAGATAATAGAAATTTTTGAACAGTTTGGTGAGTTTTTGCAAAATGACCTGAACGGAATTGAATACACTCTCAACATAGGTGAAAAATGTGAGAGCATATCCAAATTACAGAAGAGCTTTCATGAGACATCTAAAACAAACTCCGTATTGGAGCATATTAACAGGAAAAATGAAATCATTTTCTATGATGAGATGGGATTTTACCGTATGCTGATGTCGTATGAAAATACTGCGCCAATGCAGCGATTTGCGGATGAAGTGCTTGATCCTATCATACAGTATGAGAAGAAAGCTCATACACAGTTGATGGAGACGATGTGGGCCTATTTCGAGTGTGACTGCAATCTACAGCGAACGGCTGATAAACTGTTTTCGCATAAGAACACTGTAAAGTACAGATTACAGAGAGTAGAACAGCTTACAGGAAAGAGTTTTGCGAACAGGTTTCAGAGTCAGGAGCTATACAATGCACTGATGATCTATTATTTTCTTGAGTAAGGGGATTTTCAGTGGAGAATCTCTTTCAGTGAATGATACTATATAAGCAAATATCAATTTGGTATATGAGAACAAGCAGATAGATCTATATTTGTTTATAAGAAACGAAAATATCGCAAAAATGTCATTATGCATTGACGTGCAAGGGGGATAAATATAATATAATTTCAACGAAAGGCAAAGGGGCCGGAAGAGATACAATCTTCCGACCCTTTTGTAGTTTACATAGAAAAGTAAGATATGACGGTGAACTGTGAAATCACATAAGCAGTTGAAGTAACCATCACATCTGGAAAGAGAGGAAGATAGAATTATGAGTTATGGACTAATTGCAACGCTGATCGTACTGGCAATCGTAATAGGTGCGATCACAACAAAAAAATGCGAAGCATTTCTAATCGCAGGATCGATGGTGGGAGCAATTGTTTTGTGGAAACAAGACTTCCTGACAAAATGGGTAAGCACACTTGAAGGAGTAATAAGTGATGAGGCCTATGTTATATTGATATGTGGACTTTTTGGAAGTCTTGTAGCACTTCTCACAGCATCAAGAGGAAGCTTTGGTTTTACAAAGATTGTCACAAAGATCTGTAATACGGAAAGAAAAACATTGTTTGCTACATTCATTCTCGGAATACTGATCTTCGTTGATGACTATCTTAATGTGTTATCAATCGGAACAGCAATGAAAGGCTCTTATGATAAAAAGAAAGTACCAAGAGAGTCACTTGCATATCTGCTTGACAGTACAGGTGCTCCTGTTTGTGTATTGATTCCTTTTTCATCATGGGCAGCATATTTTGGAGCTATTTTCTTAAAGCAGGATTGTGTAAAGGATCTTGCAGGTGGAAGCCTTATGAAGACATACCTGATGGCTGTTCCATATTGTGTTTACCCAATCGTGGCTCTCATAATAGTATTTCTTTTCTGCATGGGCTGGTTTCCAAAGCTTGGTGGCATGAAAAAGGCATACGAGCGAGTTGCCAAAACAGGGAAAACATATAGCGACGTCAGTAGAAAATACAATATTGCTTCTGAATATGGCGAGGACGAAGGACGAAGCGTATGGTTTTTCATTATTCCACTTGCTGTGCTCGTTGGAATAGCAGTGGCAACCGGTGATCTGGTAGTAGCTGCGATTATTGCAATCCTTGTTTCTATGGTATTATATATTGCAGGAAAAATCATGACATTCTCAGAATTCTGGGATACATTTGTAAAAGGGTTTTCAGATATGTTACCAATCATAATCTTGCTTATCTCCGCACTTACATTCCAAAAGATTGCAAGTGAGATGCAGATGACAGAATTCTTTGTGGATCTTTGCAAACCTTTCATGGCAGGAAGTGTTTTCCCTATGATCACATTTATCATCGTGGGACTTCTCGCATTCATGATTGCAAATGCATGGGGCGTATGTACACTTGTTGCACCGGTACTTCTTCCACTTGGAGCGAGTGTTGGAGCAAATATCGTACTTGTAATGGCAGCCATCCTCTCCGGATGTGCATTTGGAAACCATGCATGCTTCTACTGCGATACAACAGTTCTTGCATCAAATGGAGCCGGAATAGATAACCTCGAGCATGCAGGATCACAGCTTCCGTATGTACTGATCGGGGCAGGAATTTCAATCGTAGGATTTTTGATCTTAGGATTCGTTATATAATCAAGAAACATCAATATGTAATTGGCAGAAATATAGCATACAGATTTATCAGTATATAAAAGCATATAAACATAATGCAGTCTGCCTGAAAGGAGAAAATATGAGCGAAAAAAAATATATCGTTACAATAGCCAGACAATTTGGCAGTCTTGGACGACCAATTGCCATGCGCATGAGTGAAAAGCTCGGTGTGGAATTTTATGACAGGGATATCGTAGAGGAAGCGGCCAAGAAACTAAATCTCCCTGTATCAAAAATTGATGAAATAGAGGAAAGCGCAAAGAAAAAAGTACATTCCAACAGTTTCCGACGGATGATGTATCCACTCGGAACACAGGCTGATGATTTACAGGATAAACTTTTCGAGGCACAGGAAAATATCATAAAATTTCTTGCAGAAAGAGAATCCTGCATCATCGTAGGACGTTGCTCCGATTTCATATTGGCAGATGAAACAAATCTGCTCCGAATCTATATTTATGCTCCATATGAAGAACGCGTGAAAAACTGCGTGAACGATCTGAAGATGGACGAAACGGATGCCAGAAAAATGATAAGAGCGGTTGATGAGGCAAGAGATCATTATCATATGCATTACGCGGGATTCCTACCAAATGATCAGAGATTTAAGGAGATAATGATAGATAGCAGCATGCTTGGGACGGAAGGGACGGCAGATTATCTGGTTGATGCTGTAAAGATGAAGTTTGGATTGGAATAATTCGTCTTATAAATATGCCGTACGGCGAAATCGTCTTTGCATTTCCAAAAAATGCGCCGTACGGCAAAATTTCTTTTTGCCGAAAATTCTACAAAAACGAATTCTAGCACCAAAGTTAACGCCAAGTGGTAACAATAACCCCTTAAGGGGTAGCGACGAGTTAAGAGCAATATAGCTTGAACGGGAGCTGTAGGAAAGCTGTGTAAACAGAATTTCCATAGCCTAAAAGAGGAAGGGCTTATATAGCCCTAGAATCCCCCGTTGGACGGGTGGTCCTGATTATAACCATCTCTTTGTAAAAATGTTGATTTAATTTCATTTTCCACTCATTTTACTTGCTTTTTATAAATGACCATGCGTATTCTCTAGAATCTACATTTTGTGCAGAAAGCGCTTCCTCTCCATGCATCGTAATATCATAAATGATATACGTATTTTGTAGTTCTTCTTCTGACACTTCTGACATCGATTGATAATTTTCCTGCCCATTTCCTTCATATTTTTGAGATAACACGATAGAGTATCCGTTAATTTCCCCTATATACCCTGTATATATTGCACCAGATGCATTATATGTCCAGTATACTTTACCATCTTCAAAAATTTCCACTTTTCTTCCTGCCTTAGCTTCCCAGGTTCCAATTAGTTCATCTGGAACATTATTTAAATCATATCCACTCTCTAATTCACTATTGCTGTTTTTATCACTTAGTTTCATTAATAATACTACATTTCCTATAAGTGATATTACCAACAAAACACTTAGCATTAATACAATCCTCTTCTTCATTTATTATGTATCATCTCCTAGTATATTATCAACATTAATTCCATCTCATTTTGTTTATAAAATATTATTTTTCCACAAGTTCCCAGTTTCTTATACCTTTACTGATATCTAAAATATACTTTCTCTTACATTTCTCACAAGAAATATATACATCGTGGTCACGAAATCCAGGTATATTATCATGTTCTTCCACTACTTTTCCACTACCACATGGACATTCATATTCATACCTTTCAGTATTCCCTGAGCCAGCTCCATATCCCAGCGAATCTTCAATACTTGAATATACTAATTTTGTTCTCACAACTACACCGCCTTATCTAACTTTTCTTTTTCTACAAATAGGGCAATATGCTCTACTAAGTAAATGATCTGCTCTTGTTGTCCACTTATAGCTGCACACAACACATTCCGCATCTACCAAATTCTTAGACCCTGTATAGTTATATGCTTTTAGCTTTCCGTTACTCACCTCTATAACTTTGCTATAATATTTTATTTTTCTTAAACGTGTTCTTTCCTCTTCACTTACTTTATTAGTATCTTTAGCAATATGTTTTACTACTGGATTACAAAATGGACAAATCGGATTTTTAATAATTGCTGAATATGAAGCTTCCCATTCATGCTCACATAATTTGCATTTCAAATTCACCTTTGTATTACTATTCACATACCTTGTAACTACAATCTTTTCATTTTTA
>OLVT01001349.1_pt1 | contig 21212 bp, 20 predicted proteins | sample 1673241 | NCBI WGS metagenome assembly OLVT01 (sample SAMEA3178936, study PRJEB25190) | human gut metagenome | biome: human gut; feature: human-associated habitat; material: faeces | place: Austria | collected 2013 | reverse complement strand
TTCATTACTATTTGTGCCGCCAACTGAAAGGCGGCGGAATGGAGATTTTTATGAATCAAGTCAAAATCACTGTTCTGAAAACCACGTTGGATAAAGAGCTTGCTGCTCAATACGGCGCATCGGGACTTACCGCCTGTCCCATGATGGAGGCAGGACAGGTTTTCTACGCTGATTATGCCAAACCCGAAGGCTTTTGTGACGAAGCATGGAAAGCCATTTACCAATATGTTTTCGCTCTTGCCCATGGTGCCGGAAAGGATGTATTCTATTTCGGCGACTGGATTCGTCAGCCCGGCGTTGCCATCTGTTCCTGCAACGATGGTCTGCGTCCTGTGATTTTCAAACTGGAGGCGACCGATCTGCCTGCCAAACTTTCTTATGATCCCATACCCCGAAAAGCCTAAAGCAAAAGGAGGAGCACTATGGTTCGCATGACAAAATGTATCACCGTATCCACCGCGGCGGAAAAAGAACGTATCCTCAATCTTCTGGTAGAAAACAATATCCCTTACCGCGTCAAAATGGACAACGTCAACCAAAGCATGACCTTCAGCGGCTTTGGCGGCGTCAATTCCGTAAAAATCTCTTATACCTTTTATGTGAAAAAAGATCAGGTGGATGAAGCCCTTTTTCTGATCCGAGGGGGCACACTTTCCTAATAGAAAAAGCACGAAATCTCTTAGGGGCATCTTCATAAGAAAACAGAGAAAGCCAAAACCCTTATGATACAAAGGATTTTGGCTTTCTTATTTTTTATTAACATTTTTGTTATGTTTTCTTATGAAGACAGCCGTCGCAATTCCCCTTAAGAAATCAATGAAAAGAAAAATCAATGTTTTCTTAAGGGGAATTTGCTTTAGATTTCGTGCTTTTTTAATCTCAGTCTTTTTTCTGTTCTTCTTCCATACCGTAACGAGCTTCCAGACGATAAATAGGCATACCCTGAGAAGAGAATTTTTCTTCATACTCTGTCATGATATTGCCTTCGTAGTCACTGTTGTGCAGGTCTAAGGAAATGTTGGACAGTTTCCAGTTATCGGCGCAGAATTCATTGAGGGAGAACTCAAAGAGATTCCGATTGTCGGTTTTGAAGAAGATTTCCCCTTTGTCACCGAAGGCTTCCCGATAGCTCTGCAAATAGCCTCTGTAAGTCAGGCGGCGTTTATACTGCCGTTTTTTTGGCCATGGGTCGCTGAAATTCAGATACAGACGCTGGAATTCTCCTACTTCAAAGAAGTCGGACAGTTTTTTCGCATCATCCCACACCAGTGCCAGATTAGGCAGTTCTTCTGTTGTGCGTCTTGCCGCCACTGCCACAACACTCAGATTCCGTTCAATGCCCACAAAATTGATATGGGGATATGCTTCGGCATTTTTGCGGATGAAGCCGCCTTTGCCGCAGCCGATTTCCACATAAATGGGATTGTCATTGCCAAAATATTCCCGCCATTTGCCTTTCAGGGCTTCGGCGTTTTTCATCACATGGTCGTTCTGGGCAAGTTCTTCCTCTGCCCAAGGTTTTTTCCGTATTCTCATGATGTTGCTCCTTTTTTTCAGATTCGCATTGTATTTATCATACTATCGAAACGAAAATTCCGCAACGGTTTTTTGGAAGTTCCTAGCGGGAAAGCAGCCCAATCCAGTAACCCATGTCCTTTTGTCCCGGCAAAGGACGAAATTCTGTAAAGCCCAGTCCTTCTGCCCGGCGGCGGGCACTGCTGTCATAGCTGTCCGGCAGACCTATCTCCATGCCGTCTTTTCCTTCATGGAGGATGAGATGCCCATAGCGATGATAACACAGCAGGAAAAAGAAATCCCGCTGGCGCTGAGAAGGAATTTCCCCAAAATAAAGAAGTTCTTTCAGAGAAATGCAAATCCACGGCGTTCCATCACCAAAAGGCGTCATGCGGCGATTATTCGCAAAGAAATCCCATGCCACCTCTGTTTCTGGTTCCTGTTCTTCTTTTTTCTCACATTCCTCTGCCTTCTGGGTTTCTGTATGTAAAGCTTCTTCCTGTTTTTCATCCGGTGCCAGCTCATCTGCCTCCACCCAGGAAACCCGCTCCTGCTCTTTGGGCAGTTCTTCCTTCTTGATAATCTCTATGGGAACCTCTCGATAGTCCTCTCCGTTCTTTGCGGCTTCCACAGACTTTTTCCCCAGTATTCTTGCGCTTTCCTCCGCCGTCAGGATGCCCATTTCCTCCAGTTCCGCCATTTCCTGACGGAATTTTTTCAACAATCCACGGAAATTTCCATGGTAGGAAAAATCCGGCTGTTCCTTTGCAGGTGCTGCCTGCTGGGTGATGTCCGGTTTTTCTTCTTTTCTTTCCACTTTCAGTTCTGGCTCTTTCTTGGGTAATTCAATCACTTTGGTTTTTTCTTCCAAAACGGGGCGTTCCAGCACAGCTGTTTCCGCCGCCTGCAACACAGGTTCCTCCTCCAAAGGAGAAAACAGAGCCTGCCACTGCCGTTTTTCCCCTACATAAGCAGTCAAGGGCGCAGACAGGGTGTTTCCCGTTTCCGTTGTCACGGTAACGCCAAATAAATCCTCAACAGTATAACCGCTGCCCAAAGCATCCGGGTCAAAATCCCATGCCATCTCTCCGTGCCCCTGTTTGTTCACAGCCAATTCACCGCAGGAAATCCCTTTACATTCCCCATCCTTTGCCAAAAGTCCATAGACCTGATACTGACCATGGATAAGAGGGCGCAGTCCTTCCACCGCCACCGTCAATTTTCCCTGTCCGTTTTTGATTTCCAGAATACAGCTGCCCCAAGGTCCCCGACTGCCCATGCCATAGCCTGCCGTTTCCTGCCGCAGCATCAGATACACTTTATCATATCGCCGTTGATACACGTTTCTTCTCCCCTTTGCTTGTCTTTCCGATACAGTCTATGCTGGGGGAAAAGAAAAAAGAACGCAAAAAAAGCAGCCTCCCCTTAAGAAAACATTGTTGTCTTGATTTCTTAAGGGAAACTGCTCAGGCTGTATAAACAGCCATTTTTTCATTCCCGTTCTTCCGGTATGCCATATAAAGACAGACTGGTATTTTTATACCGATGGTCAAAGGAAACGTCTTTCCCAAACCAGTAGGGCGGTTCATAGGCTTCCGCTTCTTCCAGCGTAGGAAATTCCACTTCCGTAGTCATAAGCCCTGTCAGCTTTCCTTCGTACACATCCACTTCCGCTGTCAAACCATCCTCCAACGGCACCAGATACCGCACTTTTTCCACCGCGGGACTTTCTGCCTTTGTCAGTAGATGGTCATACTCCTCCTTGGTGATTTCCAGTTCGAATTCCTCTTTCGCCAGCAGTCCTTTTCCCTTTACGGTCAGGATATAACGGTCATCCCACTGCCGCAGACGGATGGTGGGGGACATGCTGATATAGCACTGGGATATTTTCCGCGCGGGAAAATCCGCCAGAGAAAAAGGCACTTCCTTGGTCAAAAACTTCCGTTCGATTTCCATAACACGCCTCCTTTTCCCTTAGGATACCCGCTCGCAAACCACCTGTCAATCCATTTGAGATGCCCTTCTTTTTGTTCCATTGAAAAAAAACAAAAAAACGCATATAATAAAATCAGTAAACAATCATCACAACATTTGGCTATGCCAAAAACAGTAACGGAGGTGTTTTTCACATGAAAAAAGCATTGGTTTTTCTGGCAGACGGCTTCGAAGAAATGGAAGCTGTGACACCCTTGGACTTTATGCGCAGAGCAGGCTTGGACGCAAAATTTGTTTCTCTTGCGGGCACACTGTCTGTAACAGGTTCTCACGGGGTTACTTATCGTGCAGACATGCTCTTTGACGAAAAAGTGGCATCTGAAGCAGATATGCTGATTCTGCCCGGCGGACTGCCCGGCGCTCAGAATCTGCAGGACAACGAAGCACTGGGAAAACTCCTGCTGAAATTCCATGAAGAAGGCAAATTTGTCTGCGCTATTTGTGCCGCTCCCATGGTACTGGGACATCTGGGTATTTTGCAGGGCAAAAAAGCCACCATTTATCCCGGCATGGAAGATCGCCTCATCGGCGCAACACCCGTTGCTGACAAAGTATGCCGCGACGGCAATGTCATCACTGGCAAAGGTCCCGGCGCAGCCATGACTTTCGCCATCACACTGGTAGAAGCATTGGCTGGCAAAGAAGTGGCTGACAAACTTAGAACCAGTACTGTGTACGACTAAGATCAATGGCAGAAAACAGACGAGACAGGCTTTTCCCCTGACAGGGATTGAGTCCCGTCTGTTCCGCTGCCTGTTCCACCTGCTCCAAATCTAAGTCATAGATGTAGGAAATCTGTGCCGGTGTATAGGCAGCAGGCAAGCCGCAGCTGAGTTCCCGCTGAAACATCCGGCAAATGACGCTGTCACCCTTTTGGAGCAGCGAAAGGAACTGGCTCCGTGTGATGCCCCTGACAAGGGCTGTTTCCAGCAGACCTTCCGCCTGTTCTTTGGATAATTGCAGGCAGGAAAGCATCTGCGTCAGATCATAAGGCTCCTGTCCGGTTTTCAGTATCAGGTCTGCCATGGTCAGGCGGGACATGATCTCCCGCTCATAATATTCCAAAAATGTTGCCATAAAACCCTCCCCTTTTTTGTCCATTGTAACAGGACAGGAAGGGTCACACCATAGGGAATGGCTGGGAAAGAGGTTGGATTCATGAATGCCATACAAAAATATTTCAAATACCGCCAAAGTTTGATCGACCAATATGCCAAGGGCGATATGACCAAACGGGAATATTTGCAGCGCAATTACGAAGCCGTCATCTATGGCGACATCGGCCCCTTTCGCAACATGGATACTTTGGAAAAAGCGTTGTTCAACTATCAGTATTACAACGCGCTGGCAAAGGAAATGAAAACCATCAGCACCACCCGTGACATGGATTATGAACTGAAACGGGATTATATGGAAAAGAGCAATTACTATTACAGCAAAAAAGACAAAGCCACCCTGACAGCCCTGCGAATGCTGGACTATAAAGGGGTAGTGGCTTATTTCATCAAGATTCGCAGCAAATTTCTCAAAGGAAAGCTTTTTGAAATCGTCATTGAGGAAGAAGGCATCATCCTTCACTCCACCAGCACACTCATCTTAAAGTGTCTGCGGGAAGAAGGGGTGTTTCAGGAGGAAAGTCGGAAATCCGTCATTGACGATTATGTGAATCGGAGATATTAAAAGATAAGAAATATATAAAACCCTAAAAATATCACATTTTTTGGGGTTTTTATTTTTATAGAAAGGATTTATTTTTAGATTTTGTCCATTATTTGTCCATTATGGAGTAAATTTCAGGCTTTTTTATCTCTCAAAAAGAGATTTTCCAATGCGTCTGCCGCAACCGCATCTGCCTCTTTAATGGCATGGGTATATATTCTCGCTGTAATGGAGGTATCCGCATGACCAAGGCGTTTGGATACTGTCGCCAAATCAATGCCATTGGCAATCATCAAACTGGCGTTTGTATGACGTAAAGAATGGAGGGTAATAGGCGGCAAATCATTTCGTTTTACAAAATTACTGAACCACTGATACAGGCTGTCAGGGTGCATGGGAGAACCATCCCATTTGGTAAATACATATCCTGTATCTTTCCATCTGCCACCCAATTTTAATCTATCTTCTGTCTGCAAACATTTATGTTCTTTCAAAACAGATAAGGCTGTTTTTGGCAATTTGATAGATCTTTTCCCATTTTCCGTCTTTGGCGCCTCCTGATACAGACCAATAGACGGTAGGTATTCCAGTCCACCATTTACATTCAGAATTCCCTTCGCAAAATCGATATCTGTCCATTTCAGCCCACATAACTCACCTTTCCGCAAACCTGTATATACCAGAACCGTAATCGCTGTCCGATATTTTTCAGGTGCATCTGCCAGACAAGAAAACATACGAATGGTTTCTTCACTGCTCAGTGTCACGCCTTTTTTTGTTGTAACTTTAGGAGCCTGCACTCTACGACATGGATTATCCAATACATAACCCCATTTGACCGCTGACTCCATAATAGAAGAAATCAAACGATGGTGCTGGGCAACTGTACTGCTGGATAATTTTTCTTGGTTCTTAATGATCTGAAAGCTTTTTTGCCATTGTAATCCCAGCGCCTTCACAATCTTTTCCGCACTGTCACGACGGATATTCAATCCCTTACAGGCACTGACTACGGAAGAATATGATGCACCTGATTTTTGGGCAAGCTCTGTCTTTGCTATATTCTGCTTCTTCCTTTCCATGTCAATATCCACCAGCGGCTGACATATTTCAGCTCTTTTGATACCGGCTTCTCCCAGATTGTTATAAAATTCCATCAAATGTAGTGGCTGCAGCTGTTCTAATTTGATATGACCAATTGCCGGATAAATTCTGCTGAGCAGCATCTGATACCGTGCAATGGTTTTGGGTCTAAGGTTCTTCTCTGTATATTCCTTCATCCATTTTTCCGCAAATTCTTCAAATCGAATAGAACCATCTACATAATGACCCGTTGTCACATCTGTTTCAAATCGCACAGCAGCTTTATTCAATTCCTTTTCAATACGTCTTCCCGTCCATCCCAGTTCCGGTTTCCATGTTTTGGTTTTGATAATCTGCCTGCCATGAACATCGTATCCTACAGATACTCGAATCTGATAAGTATCACCACGTTTTCTGATCGATGCCATAAAACCCCCTCCTTTCGTTTATTCTAATTTTGCTTATTTTCCTTTCTGAGCCTCCTGCCGTGGAGGAATTACTTTCCACTCACGCAGTTCATCCAGAAATTCTTCTATATCTGCAATTTTAGCATGCTTAAGCAATTCATTCATCTGAAATTTTGCATAAGAAATCACATTCTCTCGTACCTTCTCCAATTCCTCCCAGGTAACAAAATATGCTTTGTCATCTCTGCAATCATATAAAATTCTTTGGTTCGTAGCATCCTCACAGACCATATCGTCTATACGAGGGTCATTAAACATTTTATAGCCCAATTCATCCAAAAAGAAGAATGCTGCCATGCTTTCTATTTCTGCTCCGTCCTCCATCTTGGTATATTCAGACGAAACCCCCTCATTTATAACAACCTCTCTCGACGGCAGTGGTTTCGTTCCCAACAGTTCATCCATATGAACTTTCATTGCTTCCGCAAGCATACTTAATTGTTCCAGTCTTGGCTGTCTCTTCCCTGTTTCATATTGCTGAATGGTAACTTTCGCAACACCCGATGCTTCTGCAAGTTCTTTTTGTGTCAAACCCGCCTTTTTTCTTGCGTTTTTAATATTTTTTCCGTAATCATTCATCTGCTTTCGCCTCCTGACACTACAGTATCATTCTTTTCAAAAACATTCAAGTGAATTATTAAAATTTATTGACACATTCATCCGAATATCTTAATATATATTCAAACGAATATCTGGAAAGGATGTGTTTCTTTTGAAAATCAACAGAAGAAAAATAGAACTTATACTAAGCGAACAGAATATGACCAAAACTGCTTTGGCTGAAAAAAGTGGGATCAGCCGTCAAAACATCAGTACCATTTTGGGGAGAGGAACCTGCGAACCAAAGACTGCAGCCAAATTGGCAAATGGGTTAGGAGTTCAAATCTGCCAAATTATAGAAAACGAATTTTAACCTCGAGGTGATGATATGAGAAGAATGAGACTGATTTCAGAAGCCTACGCAGAAATCAAAGAAACCGACCCAAACACAGCCATTACCATGACAGCTTTCCGTAGATTGGTTCTGGATGGACGGATTCCCAGTATTATGATTGGCAATAAACGCTTAGTTTCCATGGAAGATGTAGAAAATTTCTTCCAGCACGGAGATCGGCAGATGCCCGAATCCGAATCTGGAAAAATCCGTCCGATTATACTTTAGAAGGCGGTGAAGACATGATGGACTATCAAGATTTTCTGGGGCTCTTTGGTGGTGTGAAAATGAGGGACAGCAACAGGGCTATGTGCCAATGCCCCTGCCATCCTGATAAAAAAGCCAGCCTTTCTATTGACAAAATCGGCAATAAAATCCTCCTGCACTGCTTTGCAGGCTGCAAATCCGGCGATATTCTGGCTGCAGTAGGTCTGACTTTTTCGGATTTGTTCGATCAGCCCAGAGAACAAAGTTATATTGAAAAATTAGAAAAACACCGTGGAAAACGTATTGCTGCCATATATAAATACACCGACGAAAACGGGAACTATCTCTACGAAAAAATCAGATTTCAAAACAAGGATATGCTTATGGGTGTCTATGTGCAAGAAACAGAATCCTTTCTTTACGGATTGAGCGGAAACCATAAAACACTTTTTCATCTTCCACAGCTGCGCAAAGCTGTTTCTGCAGGCAAAAAAATATTCTATGTGGAAGGCGAAAAAGACGTCCTGACCTTAGAAAGTCTAGGATTGGATGCCACAACGGCAGGAAGCGCCAATGACTGGAACTCCTCCTATGCTTCCTATTTCAAAAATGCGGATGTTGTAATTCTGCCCGATTATGATGAACCCGGACAAGCTCTGGCGGCAAGGATTTCAAAAGATTTGGAAGGTCTTGCGAAAAGCGTTAAAATCATAAACACTTCTACCATTCCCAAAGGTGATGTCAGCGATTACATACAGGAAGGACATACAAAAGAAGATCTCCTCCGACTCATTGAAAAAGCAGAAAGCAAAAATCAGAAAAACACCAAAAGCAGCATTGATGATTCTCTGGAACTGACAGCCATGGAAAACGCCGAAGAAAAAGAACTTGAGTGGCTAATTCCACACTACATCCCAAAAAGAAGCATTACCACTATGGCAGGTGATGGCGGCAGTGGCAAAACTTCTATTTGGTGTGAAATTGCTGCAAGTATCAGCATAGGAAGACCCTGCTTTCTTATAAAAGAATCCATTGCGGAACCCACACAGCAATATCATGGGCAGAATGTTCTATTCTTTTCTGCCGAAGATTCCTTTGAATATACGCTGAAACGAAGGCTGAGAAAAAATGGATCCAACTTAGCAAATATCTTTTCCATCAGTATTTCAGATGATCGCTTTCAACATATTCGTTTCGACAGCGATTTTTTAGAAAAACTCATTGCAAAGTACAGACCTGTTCTGGTCATTTTCGATCCTTTGCAGGCATTTGTACCTCCCTACGTCAAAATGTGCGATCGAAACGCAATGCGTACCTATATGCGCCCTTTGATTGGTCTGGGTGAAAAATATAACTGTACCTTTCTGATCATTGTCCATAGCAATAAACAGTCTGGTCTCTGGAGCAGAAAACGTATTGCAGACAGTGCTGATATCTGGGACATTTCCAGAAGCGTTTTAATGGTAGGCGAAACCAAAGAACGTGGAATCCGTTATATTTCTCACGAAAAATGCAATTATGGTGTCACAGGCGATACGGTTCTATTCTCTTTGGACGACGAAAAAATTATTTTTCGAGAGTATACCCATAAAAAAGACAGAGAATTTATCACAGAGGTTGACTATTCTGTCCGTCAAGCACCTTTGCGAGAAGAAGCAAAAGAATTTATATTGGATTTTCTAAAAAACGGACAAAAAGAAGTTTCTGAAATGGATGAAACCGCAAAAGCCATGGGTATCAAAGAGAAAACTCTGCGCCGAGCTAAAGAAGATCTGAAAAAAGATGAGCGTATAAAGATCTTCTCTCAAGGCTTTCGTCCGAAAAAATGGTATGCTGTCCGAATATCTCCAGATGATAAGGGCTAATACCATAAAAAACCAATAAAATCAAAACATATCCGTATTTGCCCACTCTGGACAAGTACCGAAATGTATTGGTCCAAAAGGGCAAATACATCACGCCATTGAAAATACACACTTTTCTGTGTATTTGCCCTTCTCCTCAGAGAATGTCGCTCCCATGCCTGCGCAGACTGTTTCGTCGGATATGGGTTCAACCCAATCCTCCTAAACTTGGTCAGATCTTACATAGCAAAGTGCCCTGAAATCCTTGAAAACACTGGTTCTATCCCATTTTAGACATACTCCCAAAAGATATGTCTAATTTCTTCTATTTGGGGACACCAAATCTGACCAATGTTTTCACTTTCTCCGCTATCCAATTTCTTGCTCATCATCCAACAAATACACATTTATCTAGGAGATTTTCAAAATGATGGAAAAAAATTCACAAGCATATCAGTTACTCACTCTCATCTGTATGTCTGGCGAATGTTCTGAAAAAGCTGTTTCTATTTTCATTCCAGAGCAAGACCAGCGTAACAGACTTTTGGCAAAACTAATAGCAAATAAGCTAGTCAAAAAATATCAAAAAGACAACATGACCGGATTGCGGCTGACAAGAAAATCCAAAGAATTTCTGTATACGTCTGAACCGGATCGATTCAGTCTTTATTTATCAAATGGTGCCGATTATTCTATGCGACGATCTTCCATCACGACTCGAAATCGTCAGCATGGAATTTCTGAAACCATTGCAATGATACAACGTGTCTGTATGGAAAAGTATCAAAGACAAGAAAATAAACCCAACATTTCCACATTTCTTTCTGCAAAAGAAGTAAAGTCAAACGGAACCATCATCAACTCCAAATTAACAGGGGTTTGGTTAAATGAAAACATCCCTTGGGTGTGCTATCATACTGCTGAAGAATCATTTTTCTGGTATGAAAACGTAGAAAAACGAGCTGCTGCATTGGTGCATTCTATGATAAAAACGGCTGACACAAAAACCTCCTCTGTAAACGCATTGCTTTTTGGCAACACCATGACACAAGCCAAAATGTGTTTGGAAAGTCCAAAAATGCCAATGGCTCTGCAAAACAGTAATTTGCATCGGTTTTGTTTTATCCCCTTAGACGAAAATGGTATCATGCTGTTGCAGCTTTTGAAGAATAGAGAATTGTATGAAAATCTGTTTTCCATTCTAACCGAAGACCTGCATAAAAAAGAAAAGAACTATATCCTAAATGATGGCTATAACAAAGACAGACTTCCTGTTCTTGTTTGTATCGATTGCGACCTAAAGAGGTTAATCTCTTTCAAAACACATCTGGATTATGCGAACTGTTCTGGGGAAGTCATCTGTTTCGATTTCCAGAAAGCAGCTATCCTAGAATTTTGCAATGACAATATTGAGATTTCAACTGTTGATTCAGAGAAGGTCAGAGAACTTTTCTTATCTTAGTAACAAAGAATCTAGTGACCAAAATACTCGAGGTATTCCATGCTCATATGAACAAAAACCTCATCCGAAAGCAAACTAAAGCTGTGGTACACCTTCATTCTATAAAGCTAAGTAGCAATGAAGAACGTATCATCCACAAATTCTGTGATCGGATGCAGATTCCCTTTGATAAGATTGCCTTTGAAAATTCCCCAGCGTTTATGTGGATACTTAGCCTGCCAAAACTACCAAAAAATTCCAACAACATGAAGAGGAAGGCACGGCCACAGGCGCATCACAGAACGAAAAAGAAAAGCGTAGATAAAGTAAAAGACCGTTACCCCAATGAGTGGGTAGCGGCCTTTTATAAATGGCAGATGCTAAAATTCTAAATCCACATTTTAAGATCATATATATAAGTGTTGACTTTTTTGGAATATTCCGCTGCAATAACGATTCCAACAGAAGATAAAATGCAGTTTTTTATTACGCTATTGTTCCAATATTCAAAGACTTCTTTCATCTCGGGAACTAATTTTTCGACAAGTTCTTTGGCTTTATCGTTAGGCAAAAGATTATCCTTAAAGGTCTTCTGCAATAATTCTGAGTGCTCTGGAAGTATGGACATTTCCTTGATTTTTACCAGTAAATCAGCTTTGTTAAATGCAGCTATCTGTATCTTGTTGGAATCATATGTACAAGTTGTAAACAGACAAGGATATAAGGTATCTAAACCAATATTGTTACTGTCTTTAGGAACCTCCTCAGGCATAAATCCCTGCATAAAAACGCCCGAATAAGACTCTTTGAACCATTCTATTAAATCCTTTCCAAATGTTTGCTGTTGACAACAACCCGCAAAATACAAATGCTGGAACTCTGAATAGTTTTGGCTGACACCCATTTTAAATATAGGTAGAATTGCCCCTTTCAAGTAAAATACAAGTCGATCATAATGGTCAACCTGTGGTGTATGAGAATACCTTATATTAAAAATCAGTGCAAGCGTTGCCATTTGCGCTGGAATCAGTTTTGGCGCAACCCGAATGGCTTCGCCAAGCGCAATTTGCAGCAGACTTCTTGAAGATTCAGAAATGCGCTCCACCAGAATATCAGACAGCATTTCCGCCAGCTCTGGCGTACCTGCCTTCATATAGGCTTTCTGTGCTTCAAAATAATCAAACTGCATAGCAGGATTTCTAAACTCAGCTAAGGCTTGAGCATCGGTCATTTTTTTATCATCTAATTTCCGTACAATACTTTCAAAAAGCTCTTCACTGCGTCTTTGTGCTTCAATCAATGCCTCGGCACGATATTTTGCTATCTCATCATGAACGATATCAAGGCAAAGTGCTTTTGTATCACTGTATCCAAGCCCATATTGATTTTGGGTCATAGAACCATAGTTCGCTCCGGTTATCATACCCTGGTTTTCGCCATTATTTTCAACAGTAACAGATGAGTCATTTCCGAATTTCACCTGTGTTCACCCCCGAAATAATTCCCTGATTGTTTCCCTTATTATTGACGCTGATTTTTCCAGAATTCTGGACATTACTATTTCCGGTTATCTGGTTTTTCAGCTCTTTCACTTCATTCCTTGCCGATATAGCTGCAATAGCAGACACAACGGCCGCAATCGTGCTGATAATCGTTAAAATTAAATTTGCAATTTCCATGTTGTACCTCTCATTTTATAAGTTCATTCCATCGGCTTAATCATAGACTCAATAAAGGCAATTTCTTCTTCCGTCAACCCATACTTCTCATACAACTCAACATCTGTCCAAGATTTTGAAAAATCCTGAACTGGTACAAAAGAGAATGTAGTCTTTGTCAGATGAATAGAACTCAACGCCTGTAAAATTAAAAAGCGCACAAATTTTGTTTTCAAGTAACCCAACAAATTTTCAGCTTCATCTCTCGTCGGAAATGCTCCCGCTAAAAGATATGAATGAGTACAAACATCTCCAGGTTCCAATACCCTCATCGAACTTGTTAAAATTCGAAAAGAGCCATCTTTCCCTGGTTCCCCAGCATGTTCTGCACTGGTTTGACTAACCAAAACTTTATATTGATTTAAATATTCATTTCCTTTAATAATTTCTTTAGGATTAATAAAACCTTTCCCTGCACTTGAATAAAGAACTAAATCTGATGAGCTTTTACGTTCGTTCGTACCTCGGACTTTTGTGGGCAAGCCAAATGGGCTAATTGAACTAATTATGCTTTCCAAACTCTCCTCATTTTTAGATAGAACCAAGCGAAGTATACTTACAGCCTGATTATAGCGTACCAAAACAGAAAACTCTCCTAATGATCTTGTAGCAACAGAACGCTTATTTAAATATATATTAGAAAAATCACACAAACCATTATATTCAGAATCCCACAGAAAATAGCAAACACCGCCACTAATACTAATTTGCGGAAAGCAATCTTTAGCATTCACATAATCTACCAGCTTGCTAATTCGGACATCTTTCATCATATCGTTTCTAAATTGATCAAGACCCATTCCTCCTGCAAACCATCGAGATGGCATAATCATTGATACATATTTGGGAGAAAGTGCTTTAGCTTGCTCCACAAAAATATTATAAATCGGAGTAGCTTGGCGACTATTACTGCCTGTTTCCAGTTGATAAGGTGGATTGCCTACTACAGCATCAAATTTCATAGTTTTCACTCCTTCCTGTTTCCAATAGTTAGGCTTTAAAACTCGTTCAACAAACTGCCGAGGCTTGTTTTTCATCATATTAATTAGATTATCAAAATAATGGGCATTCACTGAAATGTCCCGATATCCAACAAGCGTACGTCTAGTAATCTGCTTAGCCATAGGAGTTTTACAAATCACAAACACATTTTCCCGCACGGCTGCATCCCAAAGCTGCTGCAATTTAGCATCATCCAGTGCTTCCTCAGAACAGGCAGCGCACCGGCTGCGGAAAATACTGTAGGTCACATACAAAGGATACAGACCGGTTTTGGAGTTGATCTCCAATACACGGGCATCAGCGTTTGCAAAGGTATCCGCTGTTACATTTCCATGATTCACAAAGCGGGGTTCATCTATCATCTGCTCGTGAGCCTCATCGTAGAAGTCATAGCCACCCAAACAGTCGCTCATGTGCATATTCACTACCCGCCACGGAGTCAGAACGGTTTCCTTGTCCGGATTTTTAAAGCAGGTAAACAGCTGTGCAATTCTCTTGACTCGCTCCGTGGGAGAAAGTTCATCGGCGCTGAGAACCGTGGTGCGAATCCGGCGACCAGCAGCCACAAAAATTTCCGGATCATAGTATTTGATGAAACTTTTGAATATCTCTTTGGTGACGCCAGAGGGCATAAATTCCTCCCAGGAGGAATCGTCCACAATGTCCATCAGCTTTTCCATGGTGATATCCTCGTCAATGGGAATATCAGCGCCATAAATCAGCAGCGGCATACGGATAGAAATACCACGTAGGATGGAAATCGCATTATTTTTGAGCTTTTGCTTTTCCTTCATCTCCTGCAAACGCTTTTCTTCCTCTGGTGTACGTTCTCTCTTGGGCTTTTTCTCAATCCGCCCTAGTTCTTCATATTCTTCATCCGTAAAGCCTTGAGCGTTTATGTCAATCTCCTTGATCTTGGGGACAGCCTTGGATGTGCCAACAATGCCTTTCAGCTTATTAAAACGCTCAATGTCTAGCGCTTCCAGTCGTAGCAGTTCATCGTTATAGAGATTTGTATCATCAAAACCGTTCTGCACAGCTCGTTCTGCATAAGCTCGCTTCAGTTGCTGGAGCAAGCGATTGGTGTCGTAGGCTTTCATCACCGTGCCATCCACTGCAATCACCGGACAATAGTTCAAAAACTCACCCATGATTCGGCGGTCGGATTCATTAGCCTTGCCTGCTTTGGTAGATAAAGCTGCCGATTCTGCCACCATCTTCAATGTACGGTCGGGGGCAAAGTCGAACACATAGCAACAGCGTTTGATCTTGCCGTCCTTATTGCAGGGTGACTGTACCCGGAAGATAGTTTGCAGATAGTTGGCAGCAGAAGTGGAGAACGATCCAGCCAGCATAAATACTGCAGTCCATTCCGGTACGGTGACGCCAGTGGTTAGCTTGCCGCAGGAAAGAGTAATAGTGTAGCTGTCGTTTCCGGCACTGTTGATAGCCTGCCGCACTTTCTGGAGTGCATCTTCAGATCGTTCCTCTTCGTCGCCGTCACCAGCCACATTGACAATATCAAATACACCACAGCCAAAGACCGGATGTTTCTTCATCAGCTTGCTCAAAGCCTTAGCCTCTTTAACACCAGGAACCATCCAGAGGGCATGGCGGAACAGGTTGCGGTATTCCTCATTGGCATAAGGATAGTGGCTGTCCGAGTCATCTTTGGTAATCAGGTTCAAAAAGCTCCAAACATCGTTTTCGTGGACAAAATCGCCCACCTGTGCAGTGGCTGGCATAGCCTTGTGGGCGTGTTTGATATCACCAGTCCAGACACGGAAAAATTCCCGGAAATTGAATGCCTTGTCCTCCAGCTCCACATAACTTTTATCAGTAAGGATTTTCCCCAGGTCGTAGGTATAGATTTTCAACTCCGGCAACTCGTCGTAGGGGTTGGAATCACCAAAATGCAGCTCGTTCCATTCCGCTTTGCGCTGTTGCTCCATCACATAGTCCCAGATATAGATGTTGTCATCAAATTCTTTGAGGATATTGAACGGCGTACCAGACAGTGCAAGGAACTTAGTATCGTAGCCATTTCCTTCCTTAACCAGATTTTTAATGACATCGTCGCCCAGAGCGGTAGTAGTTCCTTCATGGGCTTCATCCACGATAACCAAATCCCAGTCCAGTGAGAATACTGCATCGTTCTTATCGAATTTGCCTCCAACAGTGGAAGAACCACGCAAATCCTGAATAGATGCAAAATAGACAAACTTTTTGCCGATGTTCAGCAGATCCTCGATGGTAGCCCCATGACCCTTGGAGCCGTAGGTGTAATCATCGGTATCATAGAAGATCTTTTGAAAATCCTCATACCAACCATCGTCCACCACAGGACGGTGAGTCACAATAATGGTCTTAGCAAAGCCAGACTTCTTAACCACCTGAAGGGCAGAGAGGGTTTTACCGAAACGCATCTTTGCGTTCCAGAGCATCCGGCTACCGGTTTTGAACTGTTTCAACGTTTTCTCAATGGCTTCTTCCTGCTCCGGGCGGAACACGATGGGAGTAAACCCTGTACCCACACTCATACCTGATAGGTTAGGTTTGCATTTCTTTACTGCTTCAATAGCTTTCAGGACAGTGGACAAATCAACCTCAAACCATTCTCTGCTGGTAGAGTTTTTTATCTTTTTCTTTGGAATACCGGAGTTTTCCAGAACCCGATGTACATCATGGTCACGGAAGGCTTTCAACACCTGCTGTCCACCCTTGTCTTTAACAAGCCGAATAGCTAACTCGGTATGTAATAATTTAGTAGAGACACCTGCTGTATTCGTGTACTGCTTAATCCGGCTCAGTGCCGCCTGATTCAGCACTTTACAGTTGGGGAACAGGGCATCAATGGACGCGTTTGACTGAATCGTCGTATCACCAATTTTCAAAAGCCCTTTATGAGCCTCGTCATTGATGGCAAAAACATAAATCAATTTGTACTCAAAAGAAGTTCCAAATACAGTTTCCATTATCGTTCCCCCTTCACTAAAGAGTAGTATTCCACAGTCACTTTGGAGCGCCAATCTTTGATTTTGCACCGCGACTGTGCAGCTTTTTGTACAATCAGGGTTTCTGGTTCTACAAAGTCAAATAGAGAAAGCTGGTTCATCTCTTCCTGAATATCACAGAACGGCGGTCCGTAGGTGAGCCCATCCATCTGCCACAAATTCCAGGAAATGATAGTAGCCACTTTTTTAAGTTCATTGAGCGTAGGCATGCGCTTCAGTGCATATCGCATATAGTCAATAAACGTATACAGCAGATTTTCTCGTGCAAGCAATAAGTTGTCGCCTTGGAACTCATAACCATACACACTTTCATAAGCTCGATACGCCCATTTCAGCCATTCACTTTCGTCGGTGGTATTTTCAGTAACAACACGCAACTTGCGATCCAGTAAGCCGATCCTGGAAAGAAGTTCAATAGGATCACCAGTTACTGTATCATATCGACTTACTAGATAAGGGGCCTCACCGCAGGAAACCTCAATTCTCCGTGCATCTACATAATGCTTCCAAGTGCGCTGCTTATCCTCAGGAAATATGATCCGTTCCGTTGCCGTCCAGGTGTTGTCTTGTGAGATATTAAACACATTAGACCGACCAAACCAATGCTCGTCCACCAAGTTATTTTGAGCATTGCAGATCCAGGAAGGGGTAAACACTTCCGCTTTATCTCTGGTACGGCTGTTTTTTTGCTCATGTGCCTTTGCTACACGAGGTTGTATCAAATTAGAATAATTGCCTGTAATCAAGTTAGAAAATATTTGCTCTGTTGCAGTAAAAAATTCTCCGTAGGAAACATAGTCATTAGTTGCCCAAATAATATTTCTATTTGTTGTCCTATCTTTCAGAAGAATATCAAGCAGTTCCCTACTATATTGAGCAATATTTTCTTCTAACACATCCAGCTTTTCCTCAAATTGCATGATACACCTCCTTTTTCAATTATCTTCATAATTTATTGCTTTTATCGGAAGTAAACTCTAGAATATCATCCACTCCACAGTCCAACGCAATACAAATTTTTTCAATAGTTTGCAGAGCAATATATTCATCTCTTTTTAAACGAGTGATAATGTTTAAACTAACCCCAGCCTGCTTAGCCAACTGGTTATTACTTATTTTTCTGTCAATGAGCATCTTAAATAATTTATTATATTGTACTGTCATAAGTATCCTCCAGTCTTTTACTGGTTCATAATTTTTAATAATTCTATCACGAATTCGTGATAGTTTCAATGAATATTAGATTTCCATTTAGTAACCTAGCAATAATGGTCCAATAAAACATCCTTAACTATTGATAATTAATTGCATTACTTATATCCTTGTTTAAATGAATTTATTTACATTCATAAAAGACAAAATATCACCAAAGCTATATCAAGTACATTTTCAATACATCAATTCTCCTTAAATCAAAAACACATTTAAGCAGACTCCTTCATATTTCCTTTCTAATCTTGGTTCAGATATATCCATTTTTTTATTCAATGCAAAAAAAGTATCCATTGGACATAAGTTAACCAATGGATACTTTTTTATTTCCTAAACAAAAATCAGGAGCGAAACATCTGACGATGAGCCACTCCCTACAAAAGCGATTGCTTTTCAATAGTGCTATTATTATATGCTTAATTTGCTAAATTGTCAATTACTTTTTTATGAAATTCATAAATACTTGTAATCTGAGTGTGTTTTTCAAAATATTCTTTATGTCTAATAACCCTTCCTTCCATAAAATCTTTTAATTGTCCATATCGTTTTTTCTTCACTACTTCTGGCATCAAATTATCATACACACATAATAAAGTAATAAAACTATATGTAAATTTATACTTGAGATTGTTTCTTCTAGAGTCCTTAGATATATTTTTCATATTAGAAATAAATTGTGTAACCACTATATGTGGTTGTTTTTGTGCATCTATTTTTTCTGTCATTTTATTAATTACACAATTGCTGTGTGCTGCCGCATTTCTAAGGTCTCTAATTACATTCATAAGGTTATTATTAACAATCGCCTTGTTATATTCTTTTTTATATGTATCACACAAGTGCAGCAAACTACCAAAAGAAATCAACTCTACAAATACCCATATTGGAAAATCTGGATAATACTTTTTTATTAAATCTTTGCAATATTCTCCCGCCTTGTGCCTGCTAATTCTATTTAATACATGACTATCTTCGGCAATATATTTTTTTACTATATTGTACCCATCCTCTTCAGAATTTTTCTCTATATCATTTAAAAGCTTTACCTTGATTGCATGCTCTAAATCTAAGCACATTTCAATGATAATATATCTTAAATGCATATCAATCGTTGATAATTCTTTTAGATATCCAAAATCCAAATTTATATATTGCCCTTTTCTTTCTCCGAACATATGCTTCTTGTAATTTGCACGGTAAGAAGCAAGTTTCATATAATAATTATGTTGTGACAAGAAAATCTTTGCATCTTCTTCAGAAACTTCATTAAACATGATTCCCTTAGTTTTCATATGCTCAATTAATTGATCGACGTTCAATAGCGTTTTCATACAGCACTTCCTTCTACACAGCCTTTTTTGTCATGATATTACATTATACCAAAAATTCTATAAAAATAAAACATGAGGTATTCTTATAAAACCCATGGTATAACGTAACATAGTTATAAAACGTTCTCTACATAATCACCACATATCATTTTCTGTCCATTATTTTCCTCAAAACAGATCCAAACAAACCATACTCCATAACCATCCTTTCCTATAAAACGTTGATTTTCTGCGGTTTATCAAATCCCATAAACACATGTATCAGCCCTGTAACAGAATATGCCCTTAGACAAGAGAAAAGCAGGAGACCATAAAGGTTCCTGCTTAGATGCAATATTCAATTACTTCGGTATATTATTTGTATGGTAAGGACAATCTTCACACTTAATAGTACATTCCTGCATTTCAAAAACATCTGGATTTCTTGTAACTCCAACGTAAGGGATGCTTTTTTCATGGCAAATGTCGATTACTTCTTTTCGTGCAGTGTGTGACATCCTATTACCTAAAAACACTTTGGTAATTGGAAAAAATGAGACACAGTAGTCTTTTTCTGTCCGATTTCGCTCCATAGGGAGCAATAATCTCCATTCATTCTGAAACGCCCAATCAATACTTTTTCTCAATACCCCATGAAAATAAATATCCCATAATAATTCCATTGTTGGTTCTTTATCTTGAAATTTTACAAGTTTTTCGGTCATGTTCGGTCTTACTTTACAGTAAATCATGGGGAATAAATTCAAAAATAACTTCCGGTATTGCGGATCATTAGGAAGCACCGTATATTCCACACAAAATCCCCTATGGCAATCCGCATAAGAACCACCCCACATTAACTGAGAGTATGGAGTCGTTGCAAAACAAGTCGCTCTAAACGAATCCTGTAGATACTGTAAATATCTATTAAAATCCGAAACAATGACATTTCGTAAAGATTCCCCTAAATCTTTTCCTTTATATAATTGATTTTTTAGCTCGAGTAGGAAGCACTGGTTGGATAAATCCTCATTTTTTGTAACAGTGGTGTTTTTGAACAAGAAATCAATATTTCCAGTAGAGTTAATCATGTCTGCTATGGTCTGCATCAACGCATTTGCAAGCTCTGGTGTTTCCATTGTTTCTTTTACATCTATTTCGCAACGAATGCAGTATTCAAGCAACCGAGCCTTTTCATATTCCAAATAATTCAAGCCAATATCAGAATCATACACATCATCAAATAAACTTGGGGATTGCATAAACACCGTATTATCTCTTAGTGCTTGTATACTATAATTTATAGTTTTTGTGTTCCCAGTAATTTCATCCTTTATAGGCTTTCCTGTTTGCTTATCAATTAACTCAGTTGGTCGATTGGGAAAGTACTTGTATAGTTTTAAGGGCATATTCATTTTAGCACGCATACTAAATCCATCGTAGCCCATGTTCTGCACTTCGGTAAGATTCATAAGTGCCCCATTCACAATACAGCACGATCCAGCTATTTGCGGAACAGCGCTTTGTAATGTTTGAATTAAGGTATTTATATCCATTTTATCTCCTTATAATCGGTTCGTTAGTAATTTAATATTATTATACCATACTTGTCTGTAATTGCTTGAAATAATTTGTGAATATAATGGGTAGCTGACTTTAGTCAGCGTGGGTGGAAGTGTAGCATCCTCTGGATGATGAGAACGGAGTAGAAATCATCTGCTCATAAAGGGCTTTTGACAAAACGAAATGTATCCCCTGAGGGTATGAAGAAAAGTCTGTAAATAAGATTCTTCTATGATAAGACTGGGTGG
>OLVT01001342.1_pt1 | contig 21294 bp, 17 predicted proteins | sample 1673241 | NCBI WGS metagenome assembly OLVT01 (sample SAMEA3178936, study PRJEB25190) | human gut metagenome | biome: human gut; feature: human-associated habitat; material: faeces | place: Austria | collected 2013 | reverse complement strand
TCTTCTGTCAGATCGAACCAGAATTTGGACATCTGGGTCAGAACGGTACCTTTTTTTGTTACCACATTGTTCAGAATGACATCAAAACAGCTAATACGGTCGGTTGCTACCATGATCAGGCTGTCGCCGTTATCATAAATCTCGCGTACCTTACCCTCTTTGATTGGCTTTAATTCTTTCATCATGAATACCTCTTCTTTTCGTATAGGATAGTGAACGGAATTACACCCGATCCGGTGAAATTCCTTTGACACCTTTACCCTACACCACTCCTTATAAATTGTCAAGCATTTATTATTAACGCTACTAAATAAACCCCAAAAGGGATCTTTTATTTCCATTTATAATTCTGCTCCGTTTGTTTCTATCACGTGTTTATACCAGAATGCGGAATCTTTCATAATTCTCTCCTGATTTCTGTAGTCCACATATACGAGTCCAAATCGATCTGAGTAACCTTTGGCCCATTCAAAATTATCCATCAAAGACCACTGGAAATATCCTCTGATATCCGCTTCCTCTGCTGCTTTTCTCAGTTCTCGCAAATATCTTGCAAGAAAATCAATTCTGTTTGGATCATGCACTTTTCCATCTAATGAGATCACATCATGGCAGGATAATCCGTTCTCTGTGATGTAAATTGGCTTATGATATCTTTCATATAAAAACTTCGGCCCCCACTGCAGACATCCCGGTGTTACCGGCCATTGGATCGCAGTTTTAGGAAATCCTTCATATCGGCAAACCTCCTGTGGCTTTCCGTCTTCTCCCATACGGACGCATCTTCTTTATATCTGTGATAATGATCACACGCTACTTCGCCGGTATGACCGGAATATACTTTCCCCGGTTCTTTTGTATACACGTCCCAGATGTGTTCACCTTTTCCATCTTCTTTTACTGCACCTTCAATTTGATATGCACTTGTTGCTGCACCCCAGACAAAATTTTCTGAAAAAACGATCTTTTTTTCCATTGCTTTCTTCCTCTTATTACTACTATTCTAATTATTTCCATTCCTCGATTCCCAGATTCTCTATATAATCAGCAAGTTCTCTCGCCATCTCATAGGTTTCTGGAATTCTGAGATGTCCTGGAGTCGCTGCTCCGTTTCTTTTAAAGATACAATGGGAAATCTTACTGTCTCCCATAGAAACCACTACATCGTCAATTGCTTTGTCCCAAGAACTGTCATGCTCAAGCAATGTCGTACAGCAGACGACTGATGCCTTCGGATATACCTGACGCAGTTTTTTTAAAAATTCTGTATAGTGTTCTCTCCAAAGAACTGCTTTCTCACACATATAGTCTTCTGACATGTAATCAAACGGATGATTATCATTCTGGCCAATTGCCACGACAACAACCTGCGGTGTATACTGATTAAAATCCCATTCTGTCAGTTCACCAAATGTTTTATTAAAGCGAATTTTATTCCAGGCACTTTCCATTCCAATCTGCTCCGGCTCATGGAACCAGCCTTGTCCATCCATCAATGCAATTCCGCCCTGTGCGATATCATGAATCTGTGCATTCAGCATACGTGCTGTCATCCAGGCATAGGAATACCAGCTGTTAGAATAACCTCCCTGATGTTCAGGGTCCGTCTTTCCTGTATAATCCACTGCTTCTGTCACTTCTCCTGCTGATACAGAATCTCCGTAAACTTCAATTTTTCTTGTCTGTGCATCCGGAAGTTCCAATAATTTTGCTCCGTCTTCAATTTCAAATCCAAGGATGTGCATCTCATGGCAGGAATCCTGACGTTTAAAGAAAAGGACATGATGTTCTCCATTTTCATTCTCCGGAACACGAATCTCTATTTCATTCTCTTTCTTGTTATCCAGATAATAACACAACTGCACTCCATCTAAAACACATCCAAGATAATTCTGCCAGTATTCATTTTTGTTTCTCAGGAAAATTTTCAAATATTTTCCTGTAAATTTAAATTCCACAGATGTACATGGATAAACCCAGATTGGTTCTTTTGGATTCGTCCAGTCAATCCTTCCGCTATAACGTATTTTTTTATTATCAGGATTAATTCTCATCTTATCCCCTCCATATTTTACAGTAAACTTGCTGCACCGATCATTCCTGCTTCATTTCCAAGTGCTGCTGTCTCAATCTCCGGAAGCCTCTCCTTCAAAAATCTTATACAATAATTAATGACATCAGATAAAATGGAGTTGTATCCGTTACCTCTTCCGGAAGAATTGTTATATCTACCGTATGAATTTTCTTTTCTCCATGGTGCAATACTTTCTCAAGGTACAAACAATCTCCCCAGTCCTCATCGAAATTCCCATCCAAAAGGATAGCTTTTTCTTTATCACCATCTAACACAAGCTCTGCTCTTGCTGCAGGAAGCTGTATTGTTTTTCTATACTGCACTGCAATGCAGGAAGCAGTCACCTCAAAATGAATAGAATCCCCGGCTTTTTTCCCGATCCATCCATTTTTAAAATGATCAAGATGTCCTGTTTTCTCTTCCGTATCTGCATGAAATCCGCAAAGCTTTGGTGAAATTTCACGGATTGTCAGGCGTTTTGCATTCTCGTATGCATTCTCCGTCATTGCCTTCGGAAAAACAGGTTCTTTTTCCTCAACTTCTAATTCTGCTTTCACGCTTTCAAGAAATTTTTCAATTTCTTCTGCAACAAGTTTGTGTCCTTTATCATTTGGATGAAGTCCATCTGGTGTAAGTTCTTCCCTTATATATTCACCAGCCTTCATTCGCTGATATAAATTGTATCTCTTGCTTCAACCTTTTTCCCGCTACTTCCACATCCAGCCATTGTTATAACCATTGCTACTGCCATTGAGGCTGCGATCACTTTACTTGCAACTTTACATTTCATGTTTTTTCTCCTGTTTTGTTGCTTTTTAAGCTGATTTAATTCTACCATTAACTTCGTTTATTCTCAATATTAAGTTCTATATTTGCTTATTTTCTACACCATGCACAGTTTTACGCATTGAGTTTTGTGGATTTTTCCTTTATTGCAAATGGCTTTATCACGTTTTTATGCGATTAATTTAAGCTTAATCAGTATACTAAAGTTTAATTTTAAGTTATGCTCTAATTTGATATAACCTGTATCATATCGCATATCTTATACAATACTTTTTAATATTTAAACCTCTTTCTTCATTTTCCTGTCCCAATGCCTCAAGCATTGTCACGCTTTGACTTTTCGATGCAGCATACGCGACTTTCTGATACATGCTCCAGTAAAAAGAAACTCCAAGTTCCAGGCATTGTTCTGATACAATCACACCGATCGTAACCCCCTGCCTTTTATTCGTATATTTTTTCAGATCATACCCAAGTTCTTTTGCTACCACCTAGCTCCTAACTTCTTCACTTACCCCTTTTCTTCCTGCAAGTGCATTCGAGACAGTAACTGTACTCACATTCAATGCCTCGGGTATGTCTTTTAATTTTACATTTCCCATTTTCTTCACCTGTCTCAATTTCTATTTCCTTTTGCCGTGTTTCCCTGGATCACCCTGCCTTCCACAATTCGAATTCCTTTCGGATGCGTGTCTCCTTCGATTCGTTTTATGTTTCCTTAATCCGGCTGCGAAGCTCTTCACTAACACCTTTCCTGTCATTTAATGCGTTTGATACAGTTACAACACTTGATCCCACTGCCTCTGCAATCTGTTCCAGACGGACCTTCTTTCTTCGTCCCACGTTCTTTCCTGCTTTCTGTCACTTATCTATTAGTTCCTCTATGACGTTATTAACATCTAAGATTACGTTAATATGATAGCAAATAACTGTCAACTTAATTTAAGTTATTTTTTGTTAAATTTGAGATTAAGTTAAAAAGCTATGAAAAAGCAGGCAAATATCCTGCTTCCTCATAGCTTTCTTCCTTTCATCATATACAGCATTCACGAGAAATCTGTAATTTGTTCCGTAAGAATCCAATAGGCAGTTGGCCGATTTTTTCTTTTATGCGAAATGGAAACGGAACGTATAGCTGTATCTTCCCTTGCATACACGATATTCCGGGTGAATATTTTTCGTCCAGCCGGTATCTCCGCCAAGGCCTGCGTGCGCTGCATCCAGGATCAGCCAGGTTCCTGTTGTCTGCTCCGGAAGTTCTTCCTCATATGTGGCTTTTCGATATTCTGCTATAGAATAAGGAAGTGCACTGAAATGGAAATCATCACTGCCCACAATCTGAACGGTATGTGTTCCATCCGAAAGAGCGACAAACCGCGTGTCCTCATGGCCGCCGCATTCGCACGGTACTGCAAACGGAACGTGCTGTTCTGCTACAGAAGATGTATAAAGTCCAATCAGTGCTGCGTCTTTTCGGTCTGCATACGTCTCCCAGGGACCTTTTCCATACCAGGTGAGCGTATCAAACGCTGCAGGGAGGCGGAACGACTGTCCGACTCTTGCGATGGTCTCAAGACCGCTGTTGTTTGTTACTTCGTTTTTCAGCTCCATTCCCTCGCTGCCGATGCGATACAGAGTATGAGCGGTAAAGAGTACTGCGTTGTCCGGCTCCGCGGTATAGGAAGCCTGCACTTCAAGAAGCACCTGATTTCCGGCACTGACAGCCGATACTGACTGTACTTCCTTTTTCAGGCGATCCAGACCTTCCGCGCGCCAGATATCATCATAATCACTCTCGTGGGTTCCTTCATCAATACCGGTTGGAGCACGGTAAAATTCATCTTTTCCGCCGGTCATAAAAGAAACGCTCTTTGCCTGATATCTGGTAAATTCACCTGTCTTTTTATCAAAGATAATTTCGGTCTCTTCGCCGGTGATGCGAACCTGATTTTCATCCTCCGCTACGGTCAGTGGTTTCTCCACAATCGTTTTCTCGTCTGCCAGATAAACACCTGAAGTAACCGGAATCTGACGGCGGTATAGTTCTGTTCCCGCCGGTGCATAGAAGGTATCTTGGGCAAGCTCAACGTAATAATTTACATACGCCTCGCCATGCAGTTTCGCCGGAAGCTCCGGAAGCGGAAGCGTCTCTGTTGTTCCGGCTGCCGTGTAAAATGCCGGATAGCTGCCTTTGGCAAGCGTTTCGCCGTTCTGCACAATTTCATAACGCACCTGCAGATGAGAAAGATCGAGGGTATGGTAGCGGTTTGCCAGCACCCATATAGTTTCGCCGGTATATGGATTTTTCACCTGCTCAATCGTAACCGGGGACTGGCCGTTTCTCACCTCATAGGCGCCCGGTTTATAGGAAAGATCGGCAAAGACAACACCATTCAGACACATATCCGGAACCGGATCGGTCACATCCTCTCCGAACGCTCCGCCGTAGCCGTATTTGATATTTCCTTCCTCCTCGTGGATCGCAATCGCCTTGTCCGCGAAATCCCAGATAAAGCCGCCCTGGAAACGCGGGTATTTATTGACATAGTCCCAGAACTCCTTGAAGTTTCCGTTGCTGTTGCTCTTTGCATACGCATATTCGCACATGATGAACGGGCGGAGATCAGAATCGTCTGCCATCACATTCGTAAGCCAGCTCATCGTCGGATACATTGGGCAGATAACGTCGGAAATATTACTCTTTGGGTTGCCGGACTCATACTGAACGTATCTTGTCTTGTCGTATTCGCGGATCCAGCCGTGCATCGCGGCATGATTCGCCCCGGCACCGGATTCATTTCCAAGGGACCACAAGACGATGGAAGGATGGTTTTTATCACGCAGTACCATACGGGTTGCACGCTCCAGATAAGCGGCTGTCCACTCAGCGGATGCACTGAGCTGTCCGCCGTAACCGTGCGTCTCAAGATTTGTCTCATCGACAAGGTAAATGCCAAGCTCGTCACACAGATCATACCATTTCACGGAATTCGGATAATGGCTGGTACGAACAGCGTTGAAATTCAGGCGTTTCATCACAGCAATTTCTTTTCGCATCTGCTCCTCAGAAACGGTACGTCCCGTCTCGGCGCAAAAATCGTGGCGGTCAACACCTCGGATCACAAGGCGTTTGCCATTCAGGGTCAGAACACCGCGGTTGTTGATTTCCACCTGACGGAAACCGATTTTGCAGCTCTCGATATCAACCGTCTCATTCTCTTTGTTCTGCAGCTCGACAACGAGGGTATAAAGTGTCGGGGTCTCTGCAGTCCAGAGTGCCGGGTTCTCTACCGGAGCAGTAACGGTTGCGATAAATTTCGGCATCAGATAGAAGCCGCACTCAGCAAACGGTCTCGAAGCCATCTCGGTTACTTTGTTCTGTTCTGCATCATACAGCGTCACTTTGGCATGATACTCGCCGTACAGCGGTTTGGAGTTGTCCGGCCAGATCGTGACAGAGAGGGTAGCTTTCGTGTAATCCGGGTGTGTGAACAGTGTCTCTGCCTTGTAGTCCAGGATGTGCTGCACCGGTTTCGATACGAGGCGGACATCGCGGTAGATACCGGACAAATGCCAGTAATCCTGATCTTCCAGGTAAGTACCGTCACAGTAGCGCATTACCTGTACGGCGAGGGTGTTCGTTCCCTCCTGCACATATTTGGTGATGTCAAATTCCGCGTTCACTTTGCTGTCCTGGGAATACCCCACCTGTTTTCCGTTGACCCAGAGATAGAAGCAGGACTCCACACCGCCGAAATCGATGAGAAGCTGTCGGCCGATATAGTCTGTTGGAACCTCAAAGGTTCTGAAATAGCAGCCAGTCAGATTTTTCTCCGGTACGTACGGCGCATTCAGCTCGTAGGTGCCTTCGGTAATCTCGATCTCAAATGCTTCGCCGTTTGCCTCACGTTTGAACGGATACAGCATATTGGTGTAAACCGGCTTTCCATATCCCTGCAGTTCCCAGTTGGACGGCACCGGAATCGTATCCCACGCTGCGTGATCGAAATTCTCTTCATAAAATGCTTCCACCGCTTCCGGTGACGGATACATTTTGAATTTCCAGTCTCCGTTCAGATCCATTACAAAGCGGGACGCGTTCCGATTTCCGGCGAGCGCCTGCTCTACCGTCTCATATGCACCGTACGGCGTATGCATCGGATAACGATTTTTCTGCGTTATATACTGATTTTCCCAGTCTCTTGTCTGTCTCATGTTCTTGAAGCCCTCCTTGCCTTTGCTTTCGCATTTTCCGACTGCCTCTCTTCTTTTTATCCAGATTGGTGTTCCTTTTTGGCTTTCCTGTGATATAATACATCTGTGGATTTTCAGAAGATTTATGCAGTTATCTTATGATTCAGTATAAAACACTGCACGTGGATGAGAAATAGTTGATCTGGTGTTTCTTTTATCCAAAATGGGAAAGCAAAGGAGAAGTCGTATGATACCGGAATATCTGCTTGCAAAAATAGAAAAGAGCGATGTTATCTATCGCTGTATTGGAAATGAAATGAAGAACGGGATTCTGGCGTGCGGTTTTATGCGGAAAGAGACGGCGGACCGCTCGCAGTATCATTTTTCGAACGAGTATTACAGCTGTTTCGTGCTGCTGCGCGGGAGCGGGGAATATATTGCCGAGGACGGCACCTCCTATCCGCTGCAGGCGGGAAGTCTGGTCCAGCGTCTGCCGGGTGTGCCGCATTCCACACGCGTAGATCCCGATGGGAAATGGCTGGAATTTTTTATCTCGATTGGGAAACCGTTTTTTGATTCTTTCTGCTCGCTTTCGGTTCTGAACCGGGAGACGGTGTTAAAGGCAGAGCTGCTTCCCGGCGATCTCGAGCGGTATCAGAAGCTTCTGCAGTCGTTAAAGGCCACACCGGACAGTCTGCTGCCTTTGCGGATTCCGGAGATGGAAAAAGAGATTCTGCGAATGTACGGCTACCATGCGCACCTGGTGAATCTGCAGCGGGATCCGATCGAGGCCGCCTGCGATATGCTCTCGCAGAATCTTGATGAAGAAATTTCTCTCGAAGAGCTTGCCCGGTCACTCCAGATCGGTTATGAGACGTTTCGAAAAGTATTTAAAAAACAGACCGGCGTCTCTCCTGCACGGTACCGCACCAGGAAGAAAATGGAGCAGGCCCGTATTCTTCTCGAGGGCGGCGTACCGATGAAGGAAATTGCCGGTCTTGTCGGATATGGCGATGTCTATGCGTTCAGCAAGCAGTTTTCCCGGTTCTTTGGATTCCCGCCTGGAAAGTACCGCGCACGTCTTCACACGGATGCGCCGGATTTAGAACAGTTTTAAGATATCGTCCACGGTTTTACGTTTCGGCTTGTCCGGGTTGATGGCACGGTAGCCGACAGCAATGACAGCACCAAGGAGCTCATTCTCCGGAATGGAGAGGGCTTCACGGATAGCTTTCTCATCACGGATTCCCATAATCAGAGTATCAAGGCCAAGTTCTCTTGCGCGCAGGATCAGGTTTTCGTCGTGCAGGCCGAGATCGTAATAGCCCCAGCCGTTTCCGACTTCATTGTCCGGTGTTCCGTCCTGCGTGAAGCCGGAGCGGTCTTTTACGAATGCTGTTACGACAAGTGCGGCTCCCTTTGAACTCTTCTGATTGAATTCTGGAAGGCATTTTGCGGAAAATTCTTCGACTTTCTCCGGTGTTACAAGGGCATAGTACCGTGTTGTCTGTGAGTTTTTCCAGGATGGTGCCTGAATCGCTGCCTGTACGATCTCCTGGATCTGATCTGCGGTTACGTGTTTCTCCGGATCAAACGCGCGGATGCTTCTTCTTTCTTCCAGCAGTTTTGTAAATTCCATGGTGTATATCCTCCTTTTATTTATAAAGCCTCGTAATCTTCCCGTGAAAAACGGTGATACGTCAGGCCGAATTCATTTTCTTCGACACAGTAACAGTATTCATCTACAGACGGGTCTGAAAAAGAAAATACATGGCCCATCTCATGCTCCTCGGATGCGTTTTCTTCCACGGTAGTATGCATTTTCTCTGCATAGGAAGAAAAGCAGTCCCGAACCTGTTCCATTGTGTTTCCAGGCGTTGTGATCACCTGCAGAAGGTTCTGCAGGAGCTCCGGAACAGGGATTTCCCGCTCGATATAAGAGCATCCCTCCTCCGGGATTTCCACACAGTAGCGGTCTTTGACTGCCGAAATAGCGAGCATTCCAAGGCGCGGCTGTACGTTCTTACAGAACGCGGCAAGCGCTTTAGCCAGGTCTTCTGTTTCGTCTAAAGAGAGGGAACGGCGCAGGGACTCCGCCGGGTAGTAGAGCTTCATCGTACCGCCCTCATAGCCGATCTTCCCCTGCCACTCCCGAATCGTATCGGTAATATGTTTTTCCAACAGTTTTGCTGTCATGTTTTCTAAGTCACCTCCATTGTGCTGCATGTGCAAAAAACACAGTATTATTATCGCACGAATTGGGCGTTGTGTGAACACTTAATTTTTTGTTTTTTACAAAAAGAAAAGAATCACTTTTTTACTCCTCGAAACGGCAGAAACCTCCGCCAGAAAAGCTGGAACAGAGGTTTCTGTGATTTCTTATGTCAGAAGAATTTCTCAGTTATTTCGTTCTGAATTACTCTTCGTCGTCTTTTTTCTTTCTGCCGCGGAGTTTGAATCCAAGTCCGCCAGCGCCAAGAGATGCAACTGCCATGCTTACCCATCCCCAGATGTTGGTAGCATCACCGGTCTTTGCATTATCGCTCTTCTTGGAAGTAGAGGTATTGGATACTTTATTACTTGCAAGCGGAGTAGATGTTGCTTTCGGGGTGCTTGTCGGGGTCTTCGTCGGCTGCGTCGTAGGTATTGTGGTAGGAGCAGTCGTCGGGGTTGTGGTTGGTGCTGTTGTAGGTGTAACCGTCGGAGTCTCGGTCGGGGTTACGGTTGGGGTCTCTGTAGGAGTAGGAGTCGGCTCTTCTGCTGATCTCTTCCAGGTGAAGCTAAGATCCTGATATCCCAGTGAAGAAACTGTAATTTCAAAGGAATCGCCCTCTGCGAACGGTGCTGCATCTGTCTTTAAGGAACCATCCTCATTGAACAGTACAACAGCTCCTCTTCCGCTTGCTGCATATGCTTTTCCATTTACAGTAACAGAGGTAATGTTCTTCAGATAATCTGCAAACTCTTCATCTGTTGCATCCCCGTTCTTAAGCAGACCCGGTGTTGTCGTATCTTCGTTAAATGCTGCCGGCATCTCTTCCGTGTAAAGGATAAAGTCTGCGGAAAGATCTGCATATTTACCATTCTTATCGCTGACAGTCAATGTATAAGAACCTTTCTCTGCATTCTTGAAGTACAGAGTATCACCGGACACGGTTCCCGTCAGACCTTCTACTGTATAGACAGCATCGTAATCATCCGGCAGGCCTTCCAGTTTAACAGAAGTATTTCCAGCTGTTACGGAAGCATTCTCTACAGAGAATTCGTTTGTAAACTTAACCGGTACATATACATCTGCATCAACTTCATAAATTCCCTTGCTGGTGTAGTATGTAATCTTGTTGATTGTCTGTCCCATCATACTCTTGTAATGTTCAGAAGAAGTCGGGCAATTATGAACGCTTGTGGTAAAACCAGTGCTCCAAGCCAGTTCAGATACTCTCCAGATATTCTCCAGATGACGCATTCCGTAGTCATTGCCTTCTTTTGTGCTGACAACAACACCGTATACGGTATCTTCGCCTGCTTTGATTGTATCAGTAATACCATCCAGATCAAGCTGATAATCACCATATCCAGTCTCAGTAGAAAGCTCTGCTGTTACATTTTCCAGCTTTACGGCCTCAGCTCCCTGAACAGCACCAAAGGTTACATTTCCGTCTGCATCTACAGATGCCTCTTTGTAATAAGATGGAACTTCATTTAAGATGTAATATGCATAGCTTGCATTTTCATACAGTGCATCTTTTCCGGTATACGTTGTGGTGGATGTCTGTCCACGGTTGGTAACGGTGATTTCTACAGAATCCTCATCTGTCACTTTCGTGTATTTGCTCAGATCCATATCCTCTGTTACTTTTACTGGGAAGGTGATACCTGTAATATCGCTTCCGTCTGTATTCACATGGTAAGATCCGCCGGAAAGGGAGGCTGTTCTTGTTTTGTTCTTGGTTGCGGAAGTAAATGCATCTACTGGAACATCGTTATGAACCTCTGCCTGATAGAACTCAGCATACGGAATGTTCATTAATACATACTGGGACTGAAGTGCTTCGATTGCTGCATTCAGATGCTCTGTTGCTTCGTCTACGGTTCCCTGGCTCTGTTTTTTCTCCAATGCTTCTTTTGCTTCTGCCAATTCTGTCTGCATATTATTCCAGGAAGTTTCCGTGTAAAGATCTTTATTCAATGCATCTGCCTTTGCAATTGCCTCTTCCAGTGCTGCTGTGCTCTCTACCGGATCAGCTCCTACAATATTCGCTTTGGTTGCTTCAAAAGTGTAGGAAGCATCTGCATAGCCAAGTGCATGAATCGTAATCTTCCAATAACCGGTTCCATCCGTTCCCTCCGGTAAAGTGCAGCGCAGGGAATCGGTAAGGCCAAGCTGGATTCCCATTACTTTATGCATCCAGTTATCTGCTGCGAATTTTGTTCCATACGTTGCTTTTGCATTCGTATAAGTGGAATCATCACCGTAATAAGTCCAGGTTACGGTCTGCAGATTAGCAGCCAGATCGCCGTAATCTCCCGTTAAATCTACGCGAAGGAATTCTCCATAAGAACCATTGGCTTCTTTCACGGTCAGTCCTACGGTCTCAGCATCCGGAGCTGTCTTCAGCGCCTGATCTTTGATTCCGGATTCACTTCCTGTTGTTCTTGCAGAGAAGGAGAAGCTTCCATCTGCATTTTTCACTGCTATCTTCAGACCGTTTGTGTTTTCTGTTACATCTGCAACCAGGCCTGTATAGCTCTGCAGTTTATTTTCAGAAAATCCACCGGAAAGTGTTCCGCCGTTTTCTACCACAACATACTTTTTGCAGAAATCTTCGTAATCATCTTCCGAAACTTTTACAGGCACATATTTCAGGCCTTTTACTTCATAATGATCAATCTGGCTCTTATCGTAAGTTACAGTCTCGCCGTTGGTCAGAACTGCCGTGGTTGCTGCGGTATAATATGCCACATCATAGGTTGTGCCATCTTTCATGTAGATAGTCGCTGCGCACTGGAAGCTTCCTCTGTGCAGTCCATGGTTTGTGGTCGCACGGGTTACAACATCAAAAGCGCCTTTATCACTTTCTTCGCGACTGTCAGTTTCATCCGAACCAGCGTCGCTTCCTGCCGCCTGAACTCCTTCTGCTGCCCAATACTCAGCCCAGGTAAGACCTGCATATACATATTTATATGTTGTTTCTTTCTTCTCATAAGTAAAGGAAAGCGTCTTGTAACCTGTTGCAGTTACTTCGATTTCAAATTTATTTCCTTCTGCAAAAGCGGCAGCTGTCAGATCAAGCGTACCGTCTTCTTTGATCAGAATTGTTTTCCGTTTTCCAGTTGCTGCATATTCTTTTCCATTTACTTTTACCGAAGTGATGTTCTTGATATAATCAGCAAAGTCATCTTCTGATGCATTCTCTGCTTTTACAAGCGCCGGAGCACTTCCTTTTTCGTTGTAAGCAGCCGGCATTGCATCTGTATACAGAGTAAAGCTCTGTGTCAGATCTGCATAAACACCTTTTTTATCATGAAGCGTCAGAGTATACATTCCTTTTTTCGCATTTGCGGAATAAGAAATGGTATTTCCGTCTACTGCAAATCCATCCAGACCATCTACGGAATATTCTGCATCATAATCAGCCGGAAGTCCGGTTACGGTCATCGTTGTCTTTCCAGCGGAAAGAGAAGCGTCTTCTACGGATACACTTGCCTCAAATTTTGTTGGAACAAAAATATCATTCACCGGAATCGTGTAGATTCCTTTGCTGGTATAATACGTAACCTTATTGATATGCTGTCCCATCATGCTCTTGTAATGTGCAGAAGAAGTCTGGCAGCCATGTACCTGCGTTGTAAATCCAGTTGACCATGCCAGTTCCGTTCCACGCCAGATATTTTCCACATGACGCATACCATAGTCATTGTCTTCTTTTGTGCTGACAATAACACCATAGATCTGATCGGTTCCAACATCAATCGTGTTCTCCAGTCCGTCGAGATCCAGCTGATAATCTCCATATCTTGATTCAGTCATAAATTCCGGAGATACATTGGTCAGTTCAATTGCAGTTCCAACTGTTTTTCCAAAAGAAAGAGAGCCATCTGCATTTACCGTTGCTTCTTTGTAGTAAGAAGGTGCTTCGCTTAATACATAATATGCATAGTCTGAGTTTTCAAATAAGGCGTCTTTTCCGGTGTATGTCTGTGTAGATGTCTGACCACGCTTTGTTACTGTAATACTTACAGAATCAGAATCTGTTACTTTCTTAAATTTGGAAAGATCCACTCCTGTTACTTTAACTGGGAAGGTAATGCCATTGATTGCACTTCCATCTGCATTGGTATGATAAGAACCACCAGCAAGGCTTGATGTTCTTGTTTTACTCTTAGTTGCAGATGAAAAAACATCAACAGGAACAGAGTTGTTTACATCGGCAGCGTAAAATTTATCATACGGAATGTTCATCAGAACATAAGACACCTGCTCGGTTGGAGTGTCGGTTGGTGCCGCCGTTGGGGTTGCGGTTGGGGTTGCTGTCGGGGTCGCCGTCGGAGTCGGTGTTTTAACAAGGCCTTTTACTGCAGTATTCAGCGCATCTTTCGCGGTATCAACAGCGCTCTGGGATTCTTTTGCAGAAAGAGCAGATTTTGCTGCGGTAAGAGCAGTCTGGACAGCTTTCCAGGAGTCTGCGGTGTAGTCAGCTTCCTTTAATGCTTCGGCATCTGCGATTGCTTTTTCAAGTGCTGTGGTGTCTACTGCTTCTGGAGTCGGGGCTGCTTTTTGGGTTGATGCAAGAGCCGCGGTTTTTACTGCATTCGAAGTTCTGGTTGCACCCGATACAATATCCCATCCTTCAATGTTTTCAATCGTTGCATCTTTTCCAAGAAGTTTCGTTTTGAATCCTTTGCTGTTTGTAGCTGCTTTTTTGAAATATGTGGCATTCTCTGTATTGTATCCAGAACCAGGCGTTACTGCAATGTCAGAAAATTTGCCGTCTGCAACTGTGATTTTGACATTAACGTCATATTCATCCCATGCATTCTCATCCTCATCGTCTTCTGCTGTTCTGGTAACATGAGCGGTAGACTCATAAGTACCATCTGCCAACACGCCGCTTGCGGAATCCGCCAGTACGGTTCCCGGGAGCAGGCTCATGGTCATGGAAGCTGCCATTACGGCTGCTAATGATTTTTTCTGAAGTTCTTTTCTTTTGATCATAACTTCCTCCTTTTTCCTTTTCCACAGTTTTGCAGGAAAAACAGGGGCAAAACTGTTATTTATTATTATATTAGCTTATACTAATTAATAATCGTTTTAACTAACTATAAAACATTTTACTAATTTTAGATCGTTTTTTCTAACTCTTAACTGAGTATTTTTTCTCAAAAGCGCACAGATACTGTTTATTGAGATTTTTTATTATTAATTTGTATGTTTCTTTGAAATTTGCGGAACGATTTTTGTCTCCGCGCAGATAAATGGTACTAGATGTGCAGTACCTACCGAGAAGAACTCTTCCGTCCTTCGCGTTTTACTGCCGAAAGAATGCGGTCAGAAAGGATTCCGATCAGCATTCCGGTAATGACACCGGCTACGAGAAGTGCCGGTAAATAATAGAACAGTTTGCGGTTCTGTACAACGAGAGCCGCCACGCAGATCTGCGCGACATTGTGCGTCACGCCGCCTGCAATACTTACACCGGTGATACTGAATCCTTTGATATGTTTCAGTAAGAACATCACAAGAAAACTCAGGAGTCCGCCGGCAAGACTGTAAAGAATGGACATTCCATTTCCGAACAGATAGCCCATCAGAAGAATGCGGGCAACGGAAATCATCAGGACTTCCCCGGCCGGAAGGAAAAAGAGACCGACAACGACAACCAGATTGGCAATACCAAGTTTAATGCCGGGAACGCCGAGGTTGATCGGGATCAGTACCTCCACGTAACTGAAAATCATGGCAAGTGCCATCAACATGGCGCATAAGGCAATTTTTCTGCTTGCAGTGCGGCTGTCTCTCATAAATTCCAATTCCTTTCTTCTAAGCTGGTATTATTTTACAATCACATCCGGCGCATCGTCGGCGTCGTCCGTTGTGGATCCGTCACTTTCTACCTCCGCAACCAGCTTATGCGGCAGGCACACGATCGTCTCATTTACCCGGGAAATCGTACCCTGTCTTTTGCAGTAGCCGTCCGGGCAGTCAGTTTCTTCCATATGGGCACTTCCGTTTGCAATCACCAGGACATTCGTTCCGTGACCCGTCTGAATTTTCACGGTCTGATTTTCTGCGAGTGAATACGTTCCGTAGACCTCGCCGTCCACCGTGACTTTCATGGTATTTCCATTTTCCGTTTTCGGCAGCCGAAGCGCCAGGGCAAGGATTCCAGCCAGGAGCAGAACGGCGCCTGCCAGAATCAGATCTTTTTTCTTCATATAGTTTTCCTTATTCTGAATCAGATGCCAGCCCATAACAGCAGTGCCAGCAGGAATACAGCACGGAACAGCGTAAAGAGGATTTCATTTCCGTAAAGTTCCTTTACCCCGCAGCGGATATTGCCTTTTGGACACGTATCAATACATTTTTGGCACTGGAAACAGTCGCCGGAGATTTCCACGGATCCATCGGATGGCAGTTCCACTGCTGACGGGCACTGTCTCGTGCAGGCGCTGCAGCCGCGGATGCAGTTTTCGCGTTTCCGGTGCAGAGTAAAGAACGGCAGGATCGGAAGCAGAGAAAAGACAGCTCCCATTGGGCACAGGAAACGGCAGAAAAAGCGCTCCTCAAAGAACATGCCGACCAGGATCAGCACCAGAAGAACAATGCCTGGAATATAAGAGGAAAGTCGGAAATTTCCCGCATGCAGCATGGAAAAGACATCCCACGGGCTTGTTCCTCTTGCTTTCTGATAAACTCCTGCAAAGCAGCAAAGGGCAATCAGAAGCAGAATGCCGTATTTGATCAGTACCAGTTTTTTTGCCAGCTCCGGTTTGATGCATCTGGGCTTCTTTTTACGTTTCTTACAGATTATACCATAAATTGCGTGCATTGCATCCCCCAGACTTCCAAAAGCGCATGCAAAACCGCAGAAAAATCTGCCGAAAACAATCGTAAATGCACAGACAAGGAGCAGAGCCGATACAAACGCGGTCATCTCAATTTTTTCACCCTGTCCAAGCTGCGTAAAAATGTATTTCACTCCGTTAAATGCAGCGGTAAATACTGACGGAAGAAACAGGAAATATAAAAGCTGGATTCCGGCACGCAGGCAGGAAACGATCTGTTTTCTCTTCTTTGCCGGTAATGTGGATAGATCTAAATTTTTCATGTTATTTCTCCGCCTTTTCTATTGCTTCCTGCGCCGCATTTCTGATACCGGTGGAGCTGAATGTTGCTCCGCTGATCGTATCAACATCGGCGGACTGTGCCTCAATAATCTTTGGAATGATCGCCTCCGCGTTTGACAGATACGCACTGTCCTCGCCGTCGGCGGATGTGATGGCAAGATCGGTAATCTGGCCGCCCTCTACGGTTACTTCAACTGCAATGGTGCCGCCGAAGCCGTCAGCTTCACCGTCATACGTACCGTCCACGTACTGCCCTTCTGCTTCTGCTGCTTCACTTGCGGCCGTATCCGCCGTGTTGGATGCAGCTGCTGCGACCTGCAGATTTTCCTTCTGAAGCTGGGTCGTCTCAAGCTCTGCCGAGAGCCGCGCGATCTGATCCTCTTTGTCTCTTTTATCGAGTACGGTATTGTAGCCGATCAGAACAGCAGCAATGACAGCGACATTCAAAAAACGAACAATCAATTGTCTCATCTGTTTTCCCCTTTATTGCGTTACTTTCGCAGCATCCAGCGCATTCCGGCATGCCTCAAGAATGGCTTTTGAGGAGCAGGTTGCACGGGAAACGGTGTCGATGTTTTCAAGCGTTCCGGTTTCCAGAATCTGAGCGGAAACGCCTTTGATTTTGGAGGTTCCTTCGGATGCGCGGCGGATGTAGGAGGCATTCTGACTGTCTCCGTCACCGGTGATGTTGCTTAACGCTACGATTTTATCGTTTTCAATTGTTACCGTCACGGAAAGCTGATAAGCGGTAAAATCTTCATCTTCATCCGGCTCGCAGACGGCAAGCGCTGTGTATTCGCCGTCCTGATAGATCTTTTGTTCCGGAGTTTCCGTCGGGGTTGGTGTTGGCATCTTAGTTGGCTCCGGGGTTTCGGTCGGGGTTGGTGTTTCCGTCGGTGTCGGAGTTACCGTTGGCGTCGGGGTTGGATTTTTCTTTTCCTCAGTTACGCGTTCTGCCTCTTTTAAAGCTTCCTCGATTGCCGCAAGAATTCCCCTGGAGCTGTAGGTCGCGCCGGAAACGGTGTCGACTTCCAGTGTCTGGTTTTTCACAACGTCCTTTGCTTTCTGTTTTGCGCGTTTTAAGAATGCTTCGTCATCTTCACTCTCGGTCACGAGAATTGCCTTGATCGTCTCATCCTGAATGACAACTGCCGTTGTAATGTCTCCCAGATAGCCCTCGCCGGTTCCGTAGTAAATGCCTTCCTCGTATGGGAATTTTCCTTCCGGAATCGTTGTGGTTCCGCCGCTGCTCGTTCCGTTATCCGGAACGGTCTCGCCGTTTGTTGCTTTCTTCGCATTTTCCAGCGCTTGTTTTACTGCGTTCTGGATGCCGCGGGAGCTGTAGGTCGCGCCGGATACGAGATCCACATCGGTTTTCTGTCCGTCTACGATGCGGTCCGCTACGACTTTGGCACGGTTGAAGAATGTCTCGTCATCTTCGTTTTTCAGAATCAGTACCGCTTTGATCGTCTGATCCTGCAGGGCTACCGCCACTTTGATGTCTCCCTGGAAACCGGCGGCCGTTCCGTAATAAATTCCGTCCTGATAAGGAAAACTTCCCTTGGATGCAGACGAGTTGTTATTGTTCTGGCCGTTATTCTGACTGTTGTTTCCGTTGTTTGTATTGCCCTGGCTTCCTCCGTTTGTGCTGGAAGACCCGTTCACTGCCGCCTGACTTAAGGCACTCCGCACAGCTTCAATAATACCGCGGGAGCTGTATGTCGCGCCGGAGACCGTATCCACATTCGTACTCTGTGTTGAGATAATCGTCGAAATCAGAGAGGAAGCACTGGAAAGGTAGCTTGGCGTATCGCTGTTTTCCACAATATCAATCGAAGCAATTTTTCCGCCGCTGACAACAACGCAGACTTTCATTGTGCCGCCAAATCCTGTTCCAGTTCCGTAATACGTTCCATCCCGGTAGGCAGCCGGTTCTTCGATTTTAGATACTGTAACTGTTCCGCCGCCTGCCGCTCCTGATGCGGATGCCGGTTCTGAAGTGTCCTCCTGACCGGTCAGTGCATTTTTCACGGCTGCAAGGATACCTTTTGAACTGAAAGTTGCACCGGAAACCGTGTCCACATCCACACTCTGGGATGCGATGATACGGTCGATAACTCCCTTCGCACGGTTCAGAAAAGCTGCGTCCTCGCCGGGAGCGCTTACAATCGAGATCGACTGAATCGTTTTGTCTTTCAATACGACAGAGACTGTAATCGTACCGCCAAAACCTGTTCCGCTTCCTTCGTACGTTCCGTCCGCCAGCTCAAAGCTGCCGGAACCGACGGCTGCGACAAGTTCTGCTTCGGTATCGGTTGTCTTTTTGGTATCGTCCTTCTTTTTTGTATCATCTTTCTTTTCCGCTGCATCGGTATCCTGTTCCGGCTCCGGTGTCACCAGTGCCTCCGGCTGCTCTACGGCGTAAACCGGTGCAGTGTAACCGTTCAGCGAAATACCAGCACAGGCTGCTACGATAACTGCCGCGAGAGCCGGTGCAAATGCTGTCAGTTTTTTCCATTTTCCCATGGTTATGTATCACCGTCTTTCCTGATAATGTTTGTCTCGTGATCGGATGTGAAATCGTCAGCAATTCCTTCGGTTACATACAGAACGCCGTCCTCATCCTCCAGAATGGTGTCAAATTCATCGCTGTGTGCACGCCAGTATTCGGCCGCCTTGTCCTTCCCCATGATGAAAAGAGAAGTAGAAAGGCCATCCGCCAGTGTTCCGTCAGCACTTACGATCGTCACCGACACCAGACCGTTATTTGCCGGATGACCGGTCGATGGGTCGATGATGTGATGATATTTCATGCCGTCCTGTTCGAAATACCGCTCATAGCCGCCAGAAGTAATAACCGCCCGGTCGGCCGTCGAGAGAATGCCGAGATAATCATCCTCCGCTTCCGGACTCTGCACGGCAACACGCCATTTGCTACCATCCGTTTTCGTGCCGACAACCTGAACGTTTCCACCGAGGTTGATGAGCCCGCTCGTCACACCGCATTCCCGGTAAATATCCGCAATTCTGCCGGATGTATAACCCTTTGCGATTCCGCCGAAGTCAATTTTCATGCCGTCCTTGGCAAAGCTGATGGATGCGCTGTCCTTGTCGTAAAGGATATCATTGGCATCGGTCAGCGGAAGGAGGCTTTCGATCGTCTCATCCGAAGGAATCGTATAATTTCCGGTTGTAAAACCCCAGGCGTCCATGATCGGATAAATTGCGATGTCGAAAACGCCGTTTGTGCTGTCATACAGATCCAGCGAGCGTTCCAGCAGATAGGTGGTATCCTCCGATAAGGTTCCGCCGCCGTTTGCATTGATCTGCGCTACTTCACTCGTCTCCTCCCCGGTCGACAGAAGTGCATCCAGCCGCTCAATCTCCTGCTGCGCCTGATCCACCGCCGTTTCTGCATTCGGACCATAGGCAGTGACCATCATGTACGTATCCATCGCAAAAATATCTCGGCTGCTCGATGCATCTGCGGCATCGGAAGAAGCTGTGGATGATGCGGATTTCTGCGTGGAATTCTCTTCCGAAGCGTCAGAACTGCTCGAAGACTCCGAAACAGACGCCAGCTGTGTCTGACTTTCACTGCTCTCCGGCTGCGCTGCTGTCCCCGCACCGGAACATCCGCCGACCGTCATCACCATGGCAAGACAAAATGCTGCAACAATTTTCTTTTTCATAAATAAAACTCCATTTTTTCTTATGTTAGGAAATTCTAACTTTGGTATTATATCATTAACTTGTAACTTACGCTATGAATTACTTGATAAAAGTTTTTCAATTAGCGTTCTGCATCTGATAAATTTTCTCATTTTATGTACTCTAAATCAAGTGGATTTTACTGGAATTCAAGCACCGATATACAAAAAGCCCCCACAGCCGCATTACTGCGGCCGCGGGGGCTTTAGAAATAACATTTTCAGAAATTACATATGATCATGGCAGGTACGTGCAATTACGTCCATCTGCTGCTCTTTTGTCAGGTCGATGAATTTAACTGCATAACCGGATACACGGATCGTGAAGTTTGCGTACTCCGGTTTCTCCGGGTGCTCCATTGCATCGATCAGTTTTTCAGTTCCGAATACGTTTACATTCAGGTGATGTGCACCCTGCTCAAAGTATCCGTCCAGAACATGTACCAGGTTCTCGGTACGCTCTTCGTCGTTGTGGCCAAGTGCGCCCGGGTTGATAGTCTGGGTGTTGGAGATTCCGTCCAGAGCATCCTCGTACGGCAGTTTTGCTACAGAGTTCAGGGAAGCAAGAAGTCCGCTCTTCTCTGCGCCGTAAGACGGGTTAGCTCCTGGAGACAGAGGCTCACCGGCTTTTCTTCCATCCGGCAGAGAACCAGTTGCTTTACCATATACAACGTTGGAAGTAATGGTAAGGATAGAGGTTGTCGGCTCGGAATCACGATAGGTATGGCAGTATTTCAGTTTGTCCATGAAGGTACGAAGCAGCCATACAGCAATCTCGTCTGCTCTGTCATCGTCATTACCGTATCTTGGGAAGTCACCGGTTGTCTCGAAGTCAACAGCCATTCCTTCTTCGTCACGGATTACTTTAACTTTTGCGTATTTAATTGCGCTTAAGGAGTCTACTACGTGAGAGAATCCTGCGATACCGGTTGCGAAGGTACGTCTTACATCTGTATCAATCAGAGCCATCTCTGCTGCTTCATAGTAGTATTTGTCATGCATGTAGTGGATCATGTTCAGAGTTCCAACGTACAGATGAGCCAGCCAGTCCATCATAACGTCGTATTTCTTCATAACCTCATCATAATCCAGATACTCAGCAGTGATCGGCTGATATTCCGGAGCAACCTGCTGTTTTGTCTTCTCGTCTTTACCGCCGTTGATAGCGCACAGAAGGCATTT
>OLVT01001340.1_pt1 | contig 21313 bp, 20 predicted proteins | sample 1673241 | NCBI WGS metagenome assembly OLVT01 (sample SAMEA3178936, study PRJEB25190) | human gut metagenome | biome: human gut; feature: human-associated habitat; material: faeces | place: Austria | collected 2013 | reverse complement strand
ATATTTTCCTACATAGAGGCCTTTTTGTGCTGTCCGCACAATCTGGAGCAGTTCAAATCATGAGAGCATGTCTTTTTTATGTGAAAAAATCAGTCAAATTCCAGAAATTTGTGTGGTGGAACATCTAAAGCGTTGGCAATGCGGAATAACGTGTAGAGGGAAATGGGTTTGTAGATATTGGGCGCTTCAATCATACCAATAAAGTTGGTTGCAACATGGATTTTCTCTGCTAGTTCCTCTTGGGTCAGCCCTTTCAGTTTGCGATAATAAGCGATTTTTAAGCCTATTTTTTTATATTCTTCTGTATAGTCATTTTTCATACAAACCAAATCCTTTCTGTTACTAGTATACTGAACAGAAAGAATGGTTTTTATTGCTTTACAAATCAATAATTATTATAATTTAATATAATAATTATTGATAATTTAGTAATAAAGAGGGGGCAAGCACATGAAAACCATATTTGCACAGAATTTACGGAAATACCGCAAGATCTGCGGCATGACCCAGCAAGCGCTGGCTAAGGAACTGCATTACAGCCATACAGCCATTGCCAATTATGAATCCGGCAGAAATGAGCCTTCTTTGTCGGATTTGTGCCGTCTGGCGGATATTTTGGGGGTGTCCACAGACGCACTTTTGGGCAGGGAAGGTGTGAAATACAAAGCCATGACCAATCCTTTTCTGGAGCGATTCCTGCAATTGGAGCCGAAAATCCAGAAAATCGTCACAGAATTGATTTTTCTGCTGTAATGGGGAACGGCGGAAATTACAATAAAAAAAACAGCTGGAACCCTTTGTATGTAAGGATTTCAGCTGTTTTTGCTTTCTGTTATGCAGCCTGTTCAAAGAACTGCTGGTGCCATACTAAGAACATATAGATTGTCCAGATTTTACGGCTGTTGTCTGCCTTGCCTGCACGGTGTTCATCCAGATATTTGATGATTTCCGCAGTGTTGAAGAATTCTTTTGCCGCAGGGCTTTCAAAAGCAGCTTTCACACGGTTGTAATAAGCGTCTTCTTTCAGCCAGATACGGATGGGTACGGGGAAGCCCAGTTTTTTCTTCTCCGCAACCATGTCGGGCAGATAACGGTGCGCCGCCTGACGCATAGCAAATTTTGTGTTTTCTTTGTTGACTTTGTATTCTGTGGGTACCGTTCTGGCAATGTCGAATACTTTTCTGTCCAGGAAAGGTACACGCACTTCCAGAGAGTGTGCCATACTCATTTTGTCCGCTTTCAGCAGAATGTCGCCAATGAGCCAGAAATGGATGTCGATATACTGCATTTTGGTCACATCGTCCTGATTTGCCACTTTGTCGTAGTAAGGGCGTGTCAGTTCGGTGTGGTGATATTTCCCAGTGGGAGCTTTCAGGATTTTTTCACGTTCTTCTTCCTGGAACATGAAAGCGTTGCCGATGAAGCGTTCCTGCAAGTCCTTGCTGCCACGAATCAAGTAGTTTCTGCCTTTTACCTTGGGCAGTTTTTTCGCTACAGCGCCCATGGCTTTCCGTACGGGACGGGGCAGTCTGGTCAGAGGCAGCAGGTCGTGAGGTTCCCGGTAAATGTTGTAACCGCCGAAAAATTCGTCAGCACCTTCGCCGGAAAGGGAAACTTTCACGTGTTTTGCCGCTGTCTGGCTGACAAAGTACAGAGCAATAGCGGAAGGGTCTGCCAAAGGCTCGTCCATGTGGTACTGTACTTTGCCGATCACATCCCAGTATTCGTCTTTGGAAATCAGCTTGTTGTAGTTGTCGATGTGGATTTTTTCAGACAATGCTTTTGCATAGTCGATTTCGTTGTATTTTTCGTAGTCGAAACCAACGGTGAATGTTTTGTCACCGTGGAAAGACGCAGCCACATAAGAGCTGTCTACGCCGCTGGAAAGGAAAGAGCCTACTTCCACGTCGCTGATTTTATGCTTTTTGATGGAATCCTGCATAGCGTTGTCGATGTCGTCCACGAACTGTTCCAGAGATTTGCTGTGGTCGGGTTCGAAAACAGGTTCCCAATAGCGTTTGATGTCCATTTTGCCGTCCTTGAAAGTGAAACAGTGAGCAGGAGGCAGTTTGAATACGCCTTTGAAGAATGTTTCCGGCAGGACACTGTACTGGAATGTGAGATAGTTTTCCAGTGCTTCTTTGTTTACTTCCCGTTTGAAACCGGGGTATTCCAGAATGCTCTTGATTTCGGAGCCGTAAACCAGATTGCCGTTCTGGATGGAATAGTAAAAAGGCTTGATGCCGAAAAAGTCTCTTGCGCCAAAAAGTGTCTTTGTCTTGCTGTCCCAGATCACGAAAGCGAACATGCCGCGCAGTTTAGGCAGCAGGTCTTCGCCGTATTCTTCGTAGCCGTGGAGCAGGACTTCTGTGTCCGCATGGCTGCCCATGACATGACCCTTTGCGATAAGGTCTTCACGGAGTTCCTGATGGTTGTAGATTTCCCCGTTGAATGTGATGACCATATCCCTGTTTTCGTTGTAGATGGGCTGTGTGCCGCCCTCCAGGTCGATGATGCTCAAACGGCGGAAGCCCATGGAAACGCCGTCGTCAATATGTTTGCCGCCGCTGTCAGGACCGCGGTGGATGATTTTGTTCATCATGTTTTCCAGTATTTCTTCGGAAGTCATAAGACGTCCTGTAAAGCCGCAAATGCCGCACATAGATGTTGTTCCTCCTTTTATATATGTCAAAAAACATATCTATCCGCATTTTACTTTAGCACAAAATGGGGAAAAAGCAAAGGCATTTCCCCAAAGAAATGCCGCAGACTATAGAAAAACGAAGTTTTATACTTTTTCAAGAACGCGGAAGAGTTTGGGGAACAAAGAGTTCAACACATTTGCTCCCCAAATGCCAGCCATAAATGGCTGGCCGCATCTCTTACGGTGTGGGTTCCCCAACTGGAATCCCATGGGGAAAAGTCAAAGTTTCAAGGCTTTTGCCAATGGAACTCTGCACCCCGAAGAAAACGGGGGCAGCGAAGCTGACTTTGCAGAGCAAAGTGCTTGACCCAATGGCTGTATACTTCTGTTTACTCGTCAAAGGCTTGAATGAAATGAGCCTTTGACGACTATGTCATTAAAAGTCGCTGTTTTCTCTTTCCGCACATCTGCCGAACAGTTCCGCCAGATACCGCAGACCATGGGTATAGCCTTCCTCCCACTGGTTCCAATCAAAGCGGAAGCCCCAGTTGCCGCCGGCAATACCGGGACGGTTCATGCGGTGGCTGCCGTCCAGATTCAGTACATCCTGTACAGGCACAATGGCAAATACGGCGGGAGAAGCAAAAGCCATGCGGATGAAGTCCCAAGCCACATCTCTGCCGTCTACGTTCAGATAACGGCGGTAATGATCTTTTTCTGCTTCTGTGGCAGTTTCATACCAGCCCCGTGTGGTGTCGTTGTCGTGGGTGCCGGAGTACATGACGCTGTTTTTGTCACAGCTGTGAGGTAGGTAAGCATTGTTTTTATCATTGCCAAAAGCAAACTGCAATACACGCATGCCGGGGAATCCTGCTTCTTCTCTGAGCGCGCGGACTTCATCGGTGATGATGCCCAAGTCTTCGGCGATGAGGGGCAGTTTGCCCAGTGTTTTTTCAAGGGTCTTGAAGAAATCCATGCCGGGACCTTTTTTCCATTCGCCCACAATGGCGTTTTCCGCACCGAATTTCACTTCCCAATGGCTTTCAAAAGCCCGGAAGTGGTCGATGCGCAGATAGTCCACATCTTCCAGTGCTTTGTGGATGCGTTCTGTCCACCAGAGGTAGCCTGTTTTCTTGTGGGCTTTCCAGTCATAGAGCGGGTTGCCCCAGAGCTGACCTTCGGCGCAGAAATAATCAGGCGGTACCCCTGCCACTACTGTAGGGAATCCCATGGAGTCCAGCTGGAACAGTTTCTGGTTTGCCCATACGTCTGCACTGTCATACGCCATGAAAATAGGTGTGTCACCCATAATGGAGATGCCTTTTTCGTTGGCATAAGCCTTCAATGCCTGCCACTGGGTAAAGAACAGATACTGATAGAATTTTTCTTCTTCAATAGCATCTGCCAGCAGACGTGTCCATTTTTTCAGGCTGGCTGCGTTGCGCTTGCGCAGGGTGCGGGGCCATGTGTTCCAGCAGGCAGATTCAAAGTAATCTTTCTGCTGTTCTTCTGTGAGAAAATCAATGGTGTCTACGGCGAAGGCAAGATATTCTTCTTCGTCAATGCCTTTGGCACGTTCCGCCCGGAAATGCGCCTGCAAAGCGGTGAACAGGGCAAAATCAGAAAGCCATGCGTCCTGTTTTTCACAGAAAGCGGCAAAGTCCGCCTGCATATCTTCGTCTGCTTTTGCGCAGAATGTTTCGTAAGCCTTGTGGAGCAGGGGCAGTTTGTATGCCTTTACAGCGTCGTAGTCCACCCGTTCCTTGTCAAAAGCGGGGATTTCTCCCAAATCTTCTTCTGTCAAAAGCCCCATTTCCACCAGTTCATCGGGACTGATGAGCAGGATGTTCCCGGCGAAAGCCGATGTGCTCTGGTAAGGGGAATTGCCGTAGCCAATGGGCACCAAAGGCAAAATCTGCCACAGGCTTTGTCCCGCTTCCTCCAAAGTATCTACAAAACGGCGCGCCTCTGCCCCGAAATCCCCGATGCCGTAAACGGACGGCAAAGAAGTGGGGTGCAGCAGTACGCCGCTTTTTCTTTCTTCAAATAACATCAGAAATGACCTCCTTCTTTATACAGGGAAAAACTCCCAACTGTTTTTCCCAAAACATAAACCCTATTGTATCAGCTTTTTTTCGCCGTTGCTATGAGCAGAACTGCCAAATTTTGCCCTTTGTTCCAGCAAAAAGCAAGGATTTTTCCGCTTTTTCGGCAGACAATAACCATGCAGTCAGTCTGCGAAGGCAAAAAGGAGGCATAATAATATGAAACGAATGGCAATTTGTGCTGCTACAGCGGCAGTGATGCTGGGCATCACCGGCTGCGGCGGCAATACCGCAAACAATCTGGGTGCCACAGACGATTATCGGGATGATGTCTATGGCAGCAATGTCTATTGGGATGATAGCTACGGCGTCAATACAGGGGTGGACTTAGACCGGACTTCTTACGGTACACCCAAAAGCACCGATACAGGCTCTTTTGCCAAAGATGTGAAAAATGGCGTGGAAAATATGGCAAATGACGTGAAAAACGGCGTGGAAAATGTGGGCAATGACATGAAAAACGCTGTGAATGACGCCACAAATACCAACAGCAGAAACATGATGAACTAACCAAAGGGGGCGTAAGCCATGGGCGAAAAGGGGAAAATACGCCTGACAGGGCTGGTGACGGGCTTTGTCAACGGGCTTTTCGGCAGCGGCGGCGGTACTTTGGTGGTGCCTGCCATGGAGCGGTTCCTCCGTGTGGAAACACATAAAGCCCACGCCACTGCCATCGCGGTGATACTGCCGCTTTCCGTCCTTTCTCTCCTGATCTATTTCTGGCAGGGAGAAATGGCGTGGCAGGTTGCCCTTTGGGCTTCCGGCGGCGGTATCATTGGCGGAAGAATCGGCGCCAAGCTGCTGGGAAAACTCAGCGGCATGTGGCTCCATCGTATATTCGGCTTGTTTCTCCTTGCGGCAGCCGTCCGCATGGTGCTGTGTTAGGTGTATTGCTGGCGGGGCTTCTGGCAGGCATCGTCAGCGGTATGGGCATTGGCGGCGGCGCCATCCTCATTCCCGTGATCCTCTGGGTGACGGACGTGACCCAGCAGCAGGCACAGGGCGTGAATCTGCTGTATTTTCTGCCAACGGCTGCTGTTGCCCTTGTGACCCATGTGAAAAATGGGAGTGTGGAAACGCCTGTGGCAAAATCCCTCATTTGGACAGGACTTCTGGGCGCTGCCGCCGGAGCTTTGCTGGCATTGTGGCTGGAGGGAGAACTGCTGCGGAAATTGTTCGGCGGTTTTCTCTTTGCCGTTGGTCTGGCAGAGCTCTATAAAGGCAGAAAAAGGCAGACAACAGACGGAAAGGAGAAGGATCATGGACTATAAGGACTTTGAAAAGCTGAAAGAACGATTTTCCCGTGCCAACACCGACGAGAAAGTATCGCTCTATGTGAACACACCGGGGCTGACCAAAGACCAGTATCGGGAGCTTTTGGAAATGTACCCGAAGAAAGACTGGAATCTGCTGGATCAGGCGCTGTGGTAAAAGATATGAGCACAAAACCTCATGGTTTTGTGCTCATACTGTTAAAAAACTATATTTTACACTTTTGCAAGAACGCGGAAGGGCTTGGGAAACAAAGGGGTCAACACATTTGCTCCGCAAATGCCAGCCATAAATGGCTGTCCGCATCTCTTGCGGTGTGGGGTCAACACATTTGCTCCGCAAATGCCAGCCATAAATGGCTGTCCGCATCTCTTGCGGTGTGGGGTCAACACATTTGCTCCGCAAATGCCAGCCATAAATGGCTGTCCGCATCTCTTGCGGTGTGGGGTGTCCCAAATTCAATCCGCAGTCAGAATTCATTTCTGACGAGGAAAAGCGGGAGTTTCAAGGCTTTAAGCCGATGGATACTCTGCACCCCGAAGAAAACGGGGGCAGCGAAGCTGACTTTGCAAAGCAAAGTGCTTGACCCAACGGCTTTATACTTCTGTCTACTCGTCAAAGTCTTGAATGAAATGAGACTTTGACGACAGGGTGGCGATTTTTTCGACACCCTGCAAGCACAAAACCCCATGGTTTTGTGCTTTTTCTTTTGGTATGGATTCTGTTTTTTATGGATATGCTTTTTTGTGACACCATACCCCATGGATTTGGCTGGGATACATATTTCCATTTGACGGCATATCTGCTATAATAAAGCAAAACAAAGGAAGAAAGGCGGTGGCACGGCATGCAGCTCATTGAAAACCTGTTTGTGGGAGAAAGTGTGGGAAATCTGGGTACAGTGGTTTATAGTCTGAAACGGGACATTCCTGTTTTTCGTCTGTACTGTCTGGTGTATTTTGCGGACAGAAACCGCATAGAAATCCTCTCTTCCAAAGAGCTGTTCACAAAGAAATATCGCAGCCGCAAAGGCATCATTGCCGGTGTTGCCATGGGGCGGCATGAAGCCGTTGACCTGCTGTGCTACATGCTGGAAGAGGCGGCGAAAGCCGGGCGGGATTTGACAGACCCGTCAGCGTGGCTGCAATAAAAAGAGGATGATGAAGTGAAGAAATTCGGTTGGCGATTTTTGGGGTTTGTGGCATCCCTTGCATTGATGCCTGCCATTCTTTTGACTTGTGTCCAGTGGCGTGTCAGCTCCATGGATTATTTCCGGGAGGAATACGCCAAATATGACGTGCTGGAACGGGTGGATATGGAAATGGATGACCTTTTGTATCTGACAGAGGAAATGATGGCATATCTTTATGATAAGCGGGAAGAATTACAGGTGACCGTTCCCATTGGCGGAGAGGAACTGCCTTTTTTCAGTGAAAAGGAAATCCGTCACATGGTGGACGTGAAAAATTTGTTTTCCGCGGGGCTAGATATCCGTAATGGCTGTTTGGTGTTTACCCTTGCGGCGGTCATTGTCATGTTCGCGAAGAAAAAAGGAAGGACATTCCTGCGTACCCTGCAGGCGGGCATTGGTGTGTTTTTTGCAGCCTGCGGCTTGCTGGTGGCATTGATGCTGACAGACTTCAATAAATATTTTACCCAGTTTCACCTGATATTTTTTGATAATAATGACTGGATACTGGATGAGCGGGTGGATCGCCTCATCAACATTGTGCCTGAAGGCTTTTTCAGTGACACTGCCTTTTGGATTGGTGGTGTGTTTCTGGGGGTGTGCCTCCTGCTGTTTGTGGGGGCGGAAATCATCCTGCGCCTTTGGGGCAGAAATTACTTGACGGAAGAGAAGAATGGGAGCGTTGAAATCCATTGATTGGCGTATTATTGTTTCTATTAAAGTGCATAGGGATTTTCCTGCTGGCGCTGATATGCCTTCTGCTGCTTACCATGCTGGTGGTGCTTCTTGCACCCATTCGCTATGAGGCAGGGGGCGAGAAAACCGACGCCATCCGGGCAGACGGTCAGGTGAAATGGCTGTTTGTGCAGGTGGTGGCAAGGTGGCAGATGGGGGATAAAGAGCCTTTTGTGGATTTGCTTATCTTCGGAAAATCCTTGCTGGAGAAAAAGAAGGCCAAAGCCAAAGCTGCAAGGAAAAAACGGAAGAAACCCCGTCCCCAGAAAGAGGGGGATTTGATTTATACCCGGGAAAAGGCAGCGCCGCCAAAGGATACGCCGCCCAGACCGGTTATGGAGCAGGAAGTGCCCAAAGAAGTTGTAAAAGAGGAAGTTATAAAAGAAGAAATTCCGAAAAAGGAACCTCCGAAAGAAGAAATTCGTAAAGAGGAAATCCAGAAGGAAGAACCTCTGAAAGCAGAACCTCCAAAAGAGGAAATTCCTAAGGAAGCACCGAAAGAAAGTAAAAAAGAACCCAACACCGTCCGTCCCATGCAGAAAAAACAGGGCATGCGGCGGGTGCGATTGGAAGATATTGAAGAAGAAAAACCCACCGAACCCAAAGCGGAGGACATCCCCGATGATTTAGACGAAGCCTTTTTCACCGGAGAAGGGGAGGACACAGAGGAAACGAAAGAAAATCCCCTGTGGAAACAGCTTCTGGCGGTGGAGGACAAAAAAGGCATTGCCAAAGCCTTGTGGAAATTCATTAAGCGCATGGCAAAGGGCATCCTGCCGGGGCACCTGATCATCAAAGGTACCTTTGGTACGGGGGACCCTGTCTGGACAGGGTATCTCCTTGCAATGGCAGGCATATTGAAAGGAAAATTCGGCGAAGATCTGGAAATCAAAGGGGATTTTGCCAAGGCTGCAGCGGAAAACATCGTTGTGCGGGTGAAAGGGAAAATCGTTCCCGGCTATCTCCTTTACAGCACACTGGCTTTTGCACTGGCGAAGCCTGTACGCCGTTTGATTATGACACTGTGGAAAGGAAGAAAACAGCATGAGTAAAGAATTTGACACTTCATTGGATGTATTATTCGGAAAAGTAGACGAACTGGTTTCCACCAAAACCGTTGTGGGGGAAGCCATCGTCATTGGCGATGTGACACTGCTGCCTTTGATTGAAGTTGGCGTTGGCGTTGGTCTGGGAGGCAAAGATTCCGGCGGTTCCGCTGGCGGTATGGGTGCCAGAATCACACCTTCCGCCGTGCTGGCAATTCAGAATGGCAGTGTACAGCTCATCAACATCAAGAATCAGGACGCTGTCAGCAAGCTTATCGACATGGCACCCGGCGTTGTGAACAAACTGAACTTCGGTGCTGTTTTCGGTCATAATAAGAAAGAAGAAAAGCCCGAATCGGATGTAAAGTTTGAAGAAGAATTGGTAGTTGAGGAATAAAGAAACTGGGGGGGATACCCGTGACAAGAACACTCATTGAATATTATGACAAAGACGTTTTGAAAAATATCATGGGGCCGCTGACACTGCATCCCGATAAGGTGATTTTTCTTTATGACAGCGGCATGCAGGATATGACGGCGTTTCGCGCCCTGCATACCTGCTTCAAGCGGCATATTCCCCATATTACATTGGAAAGATACCCTGTGGACATTCTGTCCATGGATAAAATTTACCGCAAAACTGCCCAGGTCATTGAAAACAACGAGAATTGTTTTCTGGAACTGACAGGCGGTAGTGAATTGATGGTCATTGCCGGTTTCCGTGCTGGTATGGAAAAAGGGGCAAGGCTTATCCATACGGACTTGGTGCATAACCGCATCACAGACCTTTTAACAGATGAAACCGTTGCGCCTACGGCCACATTATCTCTGGAGGACTTTGTGGACGCCAGAGGGGCGTGCTTCATCGGCGAGTCCCATCGTCCGCCGGAACCAGCCCGCTTTGACGCTATCTGGGAAATGGCGCGGTATCTCTTCCGCCATCTGGAGGAATGGAAGCATACATGCAGTTATCTCCAGACCGTAGCGGCAAGATATCTGCCCCATGAAGTCTATATGGACTCCAAAGAACTGATTTATATGAAAAACGGCAAGAAAACCTACCCCGACAAAGCCATCTTGAAAGAATTCCAGCGCTTAGGCTTTCTGAAAAATCTGGTCATGGATGGGGAACGGGTGCGGTTTTCCTTCTGTTCCGTGGATGACCGCCAGTATTGTACAGGCTATGGGGTCTGGCTGGAACTTTATGTGTATATCGCCGCGAAGAAATCCGGCGTGTTTGATGATGTGAAACTGGGCACCATGATTGACTGGAACGCCTATGACGGCGTAGTGGTAGCTGGCAATGAAATCGATGTGATTTTGATGGAGCAATCCCTGCCGGTGTTCATTTCCTGCAAGTTACGCAGTGCCGATACGGCAGCCCTTAACGAACTGCTCATTGCCAAAAAACGTGTGGGCGGCTGGTTTTCCAAAGGGGTCATGGTCACATTCAGCCGGGAAAAAGCTGAGAACAGCGGTACATATAAACGGGCTCAGGAATTGGGCATTGAACTGCTGGACGCCGGAGATATTCTGGCGGAGGATTTCCCAGCCCGTCTGGTGCGTGCCATCAAGGAGCATGACCTGGTGAGCCTGAAATGGAAGAAAGTATAAAGGAGAAGTACCTCTATGGCAAAAAAGAACAACCGCAACACCAAAAGCCGTATCATTGCCGCCGCTTGGAAACTCTTTTACGAGCAGGGCTATGATGACACCACCGTGGAGGAGATCGTGGAGGAGTCCGGCACATCCAAAGGCTCTTTTTACCATTATTTCAATGGCAAGGATGCCCTCCTTGGCTCTCTGTCGGAACTGTTCGACGATAAGTATACAGAACTCATTCCTACATTAAAGGAGGATATGCATTCCTTCGATAAACTCATGTACCTGAATCGGGAAATGTTCCGCATGATTGATAACAGCATTTCTCTGGATTTGCTGGCAAGGCTTTATTCTTCCCAGCTCATCACCACAGGCGAACGTCACCTTATGGATCACAACCGCGTGTACTATAAACTCCTGCGGCAGATCGCCGCCGAGGGGCAGCAGAAAGGGGAGCTGCGGGACGATATTTCCGTCAATGAGTTCGTCAAGACATATGCCCTTTGTGAACGTGCCCTCATTTATGACTGGTGTCTGTGCAGCGGGGAATATTCCCTCAGCAGATATGCCGCGGAAATGATGCCCCGTTTCCTGGGTGGATTTCGCAAGTCGTCAAAGGCTCATTCCATTCAAGCCTTTGACGAGGGGACAGAGGAGTAAACAGGGGTCAAGCACTTTGCTTTGCAAAGCCGCCTATGGCGTCCCCGTTTTCTTCGGGGTGCAGAGTATCCATCGGCATAAATGCCTTGAAACTCTCTGTTTGTCCTCGTCGGAAGTAAATTCCGCCTGCGGATTCCATTTGGGAAACCTCACACTGCAAGAGATGCGGGCAGCCATTTATGGCTGACATTTGCGGAGCGAATGTGTTGACCCTTTGTTTCCCAAGCCCTTCCGCGTTCTTCAAAAGAGAAAAGACTGAATTTCTCAAAAACAAGCTGAAATCTTTTTCATACGAAGGATTTCAGCCTTTTTTTCTGCGGAAGATTTCTCTGCCGGAAATTCTCTTTTTTTCTTCCATTTTGTTGTTTTTTCTTCAGAAAAATATAATTTTATTTTTTGCCGACTGTTTTATCTATATTTTCGTCTAGTTATTTTTATTGTATTTATCATAAAAATTTGATTTATAGTCAAAAAACATATAGACTATATTCTATACTTCATTCTGTATTTCAGTCTAATTTGTTTTGTGGTATACTGCATGTGAATGTAAGACGAAAAGCCTTTTTTCGGATTGGCAACGGGAGGACTGACCCGAAAAAATGCTTTTCTCTCTATTAATTATGAAAGGATTTGAGAAAATGCTATCAGCAAAAGTATGTATTATGCTTGCCATCGCCATTTACCTCATCGCAATGCTTGCCATCGGCATCTATTGCTCAAAGAAAAATAAGAATGTAGATGACTTTTACCTGGGCGGCAGAAAGCTTGGTCCCTTTGTAACGGCTATGAGTGCCGAAGCCTCTGACATGAGCAGCTGGCTCCTCATGGGTCTGCCCGGCGTCGCTTACCTCACCGGTGTTGCGGACGCTGCATGGACAGCCATTGGTCTTGCCATCGGTACGTATTTCAACTGGCTCATCATTGCCAAGAGAATCCGTATCTACTCCCACGTGGCGGATAACTCCATCACCGTGCCTGACTTTTTCTCCCGCAGATACCGTGATGACAAAAATATCCTCATGTGTATCGCGGCCATTGTTATCATCGTGTTCTTCATTCCCTACACAGCATCCGGCTTCGCTGCCTGCGGCAAACTGTTCAGCAGCATCTTCGGCATGGACTATGTTCTGGCAATGGTCATCAGCGCCGTTGTCATCGTGGGCTATACCGTAACCGGCGGCTTCCTGGCAGCCAGTGCCACCGACTTGGTGCAGAGTATTTTTATGACTGTCGCTATCATCATCATCCTGCTGTTCGGTGTGAAAGTAGCCGGCGGCTGGGATACCATCATCACCAATGCCCAGGCATTGCCCGGTTATCTGAATATGACCGAAACCTATGACGTTGTGACCGGCACCGCCGCTCCTTACAGCCTCCTGACCATCATTTCCGTTATGGCTTGGGGTCTGGGTTACTGCGGTATGCCCCATATCCTCCTGCGCTTCATGGCAATCGAGGATAGAGAAAAACTGAAACTCTCCCGCCGTGTGGCGACCACATGGGTAGTCGTTTCCATGGCCATCGCTGTCAGCATCGGTATCGTTGGCTATGCCATGACAAAAGCAGGCGCTATTCCTTTCCTGGAAGGCTCCACATCCGAAACCATCATCGTGCGCATCGCGGACCTGCTCAGTCAGGAAGGCTTGCTTGCCGCTTTCATTGCCGGCATCATTCTGGCTGGTATTCTGGCAGCCACCATGTCCACAGCGGACTCTCAGCTTCTGGCTGCATCCTCCAGTGTGTCCCATAACCTGCTGCGTGGCTTCTTTAAAGTAAATATTTCTGAAAAAACAGCCATAACCATTGCGCGTATCACTGTATGTGTCATTTCCGTCATTGCCATTTTCCTGGCTCGTGACCCGGATAGCTCCGTATTCGGCATCGTATCCTTTGCATGGGCAGGCTTCGGCGCATCCTTCGGTCCTGTGGTGGTATTCGCCCTGTTCTGGAAACGCTCCAATAAATACGGCGCACTGGCAGGCATGATTGCCGGCGGTGTTATGGTATTCGTTTGGAAATACCTCGTTGCGCCTCTGGGCGGTGCCTTCGGCATCTATGAACTGCTGCCCGCATTTGTCTTTGGTGCACTGGTGAACATCATCGTCAGCCTGGCAACACCTGCGCCTGAAAAAGAAATCGTGGAAGAATTCGAACTGGTGCAGAAACTGTACAAACAGAAAGCATAATGTCAAATCCTTTAAGAAAGGGAAATGTGACAGCTGAAAAACGAAATATAGATAAAAATGAAAATAGTCGGAATCTTTTTTACAGATTCCGGCTTTTTTTGTTTTCTGAGAGAGTATCTCAAAAAATAAAAGCCGTTTGGATTTCCAAAAGGTCTTTTTGCTGTGTGAAGAAATAGAAAGAAAATTCGCAAATCGAAAAGAAAACAAAAATAAATTCACAAATTGCAACATATTTCTGAAAAAACAAATTTTTTTCTGCGAAATGTGACTGGGACGCTGCCCGTCTTGCCCACAGGACTTATCCCCAGAATTGTGGATAACCCTGTGGAAAAGTGGATAACTTTTTATGAGAAAACACTTATATTACATGAAAAAACCCTTAATTTACACCAAAATTACAGTTATATTACAATTAGAAAAAAAGTCTTGCCAAAAAGTTTACTGCCTGATAATATAAGTCATGCAAAGTAAATCTGTACGTTCTGTCCGTTCCTGACAAACGGGCGAAGGAGAGCCGGCGGCGAAGAAGGAATCCTCATGGAATGGGGAGAGGGGACTGACGGACCCAAAGGAGCTGCTTCAATCGGGCGGCAGTAACGACAGAGGCACAGAGCGAAATGCGCTTCGTTGTATAATTATAAAACGAACACAAAACGAAAAAAACAAATTTTAAAAGGAGGAATGAACCCATGAAGAAATTTCTTTCCATGGTAATGGCTGCGGCTATGGTCGTATCTCTGGTGCCCGCAACAGCATTTGCGGCAGCTGACGACGTAAGAGCTACAGCTAAAGTAGTTGATGCTCAGAACTACACAGAAACAGAAATCGAAACTGCTAACAGTGTGGCTTCCGATGCTGAACTGCAGCTGACATTTACTACTGCAGATTACACAGCAGCTGACTTTACAGCTGACATCGACCTGACACTGGACAATGCATACTTTAGAGCAGGTACTTCCCTGAAAGCAGCAGATATGTATGTCAAAGTAGATGGTTCTGTATATGCAGGTGAGCAGACTGCTACTGCAAATGGTATCAGAACTATTACTTTCACTGGTGCAGGTTTGGATGGTGCTGATGTAGTGCTTAAAGTGCCTTCTGTTGCAGGTCAGAATGATGCTGATGAAATCACAGTGACACTGGAAGGTAAATTGGACAGAGGCGCTGTTCTGGCAATTGGTCTGGACACAGTAATGGACAAAATTTCCAAAGGCAAAACAGCTACAATCTCCGTTGATTCCGATGACATCAGAATCACAAACGGCGACGATCTGGTATATGCTTCTGTAGAATCTAAAGGCATCAAAGCTTCTGTAAAAGATACAGTTGATATTGCTACAGAAGAAGTTGCAACACTGAAAGAAATCAAAGTTGAACCCGCAGTTGGCTCTAACTTTGCTGCACTCATCACTGATGAACAGGTTGCCAAAGCTGAACTGAAACTGAAACTGCCTAGCGGTTACGAATTCACAGCTAAAACAGCTGTACAGGTAAACGGTACTGATGTTGATTTCACAAACGATGATGATGAAATCGTTATCAAAGTTAGTAAACTGAATCGGGATAAAGATGTATGGAAAATCACAGGTCTGGAAGTAGAAGCTACTTCTGCAAAAGCTGGCGCTACTGGTCTTGTTAAAATCAGTCTGACAGGTTCCGATACAGTATCTGTAGAAGCTATCAAAGTTGTTGATTACAATGTAGTAATGTCCGTTGACGAAGACGAAGACGTACCTGTAATCTACAGCGGCGTTAACGTTGACAACGATGGTATCACAGACGACAGCGATCACGAATCTCTGGAAGTAACTATTGAAGAAACATTCGCTGGCGCTTGGAACAACTCCAAAGACTTCACACTGTCCGTTCCTGAAGGCGTTTATATCACAGCTGTAAAGAGCCCCGCTTTTGACAACGATGGTGAAGATGGTGCGTTTAATGAAGAAGAATGGTTTGAAGCTGCTTATGAAGAAGGCGACTATGTTGACCTGACATTCAAGAGAAGAGGCTGGGCAGAAACAGATCCAAACAAAAACCATGACCCCGCTGAACTGACATTCGCGCTGGAACTGGTTGCTGACCCTAACTTCGAAGGCGACGTTGTTCTGAAACTGACAGGCGACGCTGTTGATGAACAGGAAGTAACAATCGCGAAATTCGTGAAACCTTACACAGTAGAAGCTCAGCAGAATGACATGCAGATCGACTACAGAAACACAGAAATCCCTACATCCGTAGTGGTTAAAGAAGCGGAAGCTGGTCTGTGGGACAAAGACACTAAATTCGTTCTGACACTGGACAAAATCAGCTTCGACGATGAAGGCACAATCGCAGTAGATGACAAATCCGGTCTGGAAGTAAAAGACGATGAAGTAAAACTGGATACTAAAAACTATGAAAACGATGCTATCTACTTCACAGTTGACAGCAGAAGTGATGAAGAACCCGCAGTAGTTACAATCTCCGGTCTGCAGCTGTACATGCAGAGATCTCTGCCCGCAGGTGCTTATGATCTGGAACTGAACGTAGAAGGTATGAACGATCTGTACGAACAGCAGGTTGTACTGAACGGTGACAATGACCCTGTTGATGTAAACAGACCTAACCAGGACAGACAGGTTCAGGACATCAACGATGATTTCGTAAGCTACACAGCAAAAGCTGGTTTCGTTAACATCGTAACAGCTGGTCGTGAAGATACAGAATCCTTCACAACTAAAGTAGTCGTTCCCGTTGGCGAATCTTACCTGATCTCCGGCGAAAACAAAGTAACAATCGATGTACCCGCTTACATCAATGCAAACGGTTACACAATGCTGCCTCTGAGAGCAGTAGCAGTAGCTCTGGGTATCAACTCCAACAACGTTCTGTGGGATCAGTCCACAAGAACAGCTACAATCATGTATGGTTCTAAGATCATCAACATGACATACGGCCAGAAAGTTGTTTACGTAAACGGCGCTATGATTCCTGCTACAGCAGCAGTTGAAATCACAAACGACAGAATGTTCCTGGGCCTGAGAGATCTGGGTAACGCTCTGGGCGTAACAGACATCACATGGGATGCAGCTACAAAGACAGCTACACTGAACGGCAACAAATAATTTGTTTCCACTAAGTGTTTAACCTTTGTGAGAATAAGAGACCTCCTCTTTTGAGGAGGTCTTTTTTTGTTGTTTTTTCTGTGGTATCATATAGTCCTTCATGTGTTTGGTTTCCTTTTTTCTTTTTGATATGTATTTTCGCTCTTTTTTTCCGTTTTTCCCTTTCCATATATTTCCTACTACATTCGTATACATATGTATTATATAAGTAAATTATTGTATATTATTAGTGTATCTTTTCGTATACCGTGAATTCGGAATGTAGGAAATTCGTAAGATTTTTATAAGACAACTTTTTCTGCAAATGCAAAGAAACGTTGATATATCAATGAAAAATGGCATTTTTTTCTTGCTTAAAAAAGAATGAAAAGGTTACAGTTCTGTTACATCCGAAATTTCCTCTTGCCAAAAATGCTGTGCATAAGTATAATGAACTTGCATACGAAATCTGTGCTTTCTCTGTATCTCTTCGGCACAGACGAAGATTGTACCAAGGAATCCGAGGCTCTTTGCGGGATGGGGGAATGAACCGCAGTGCACGAGGTGCCGTTTTTGCCTGTGGCGGACGGTAGAGAGGCGGTACAGACCAGTGGCAGGTTCGTTGTATAATTATGAAACGAAAAAGAGATGAAAAGACGAGACAAAAGGAGGAATGAACCATGAAGAAATTTCTTTCCATGGTGATGGCTGCGGCTATGGTCGTATCCCTGGTTCCAGGGGCTGCATTTGCGGCTTCCGGCGACGTAAAAGCTACAGCTAAGGTTGTGGGTTCCAAGAACTACACACAGGACGAGATCGAGAATGCAAAAGGTGCAAACAAAAAAGTATCCGGTCCTGAAGTACAGCTGACATTTACAACAGCTGATTATTCTGCAAGCAAAGAATTTACAGCAAAGTACACACTGTCCCTGGACAACGCGGATTTCTACAAATCCGGCAGCGCAATTACGGACAAAGGTGATTTGTCTATCGGTATCAAAGGTGACAAAACACAGTATAAGAATGTTTCTGAAGGCGTAAAAGATACTACATTCGATGTATACGATAGCAAAGACGAAGTTAAAGTAACATCCCTGAAATACACAGATACAGACGAAGTGGAAGTTACCATCAGCGGTAAACTGCAGAGAGGTACTGTTCTGGCTTTCGATCTGACTTCTGTAATGGACAAAACTTCCAAAGGCAAACAGGCAAAAGTAACTGTTGAATCCGACGATATCACAATCGCGGGTGGTTCTGATCTGACATACGCTTCCGTTGAAAGCAAAGGCATCAAAGCATCCGTAAAAGATACTGTTGATGTTGCTCCCGACGAAGTGGTTGAACTGAAAGAACTGAAAATCGAACCCGCTGTAGGCGATACTCTGGGCGCAGTTCTGAAAGACGGCTCCAGCATCAGATTGAAACTGAGCAGCGGTTTTGAATTCGCAAAATCTGATGTGAAACTGACTACAAACAAAGGCGAAGCTGGTCCTGACCAGAAATGGGATGACGATGAACTGACATTCGCAAACATCAAAGATGGTATCACAGGCGCAGAATATGTGAAAATCTCCGGTCTGAAAGTGGAAGCTACTTCCGCTAAAGCAGGCGCTACAGCTACTCTGAAAATTTACGCTGAAGGCAACGACACAGTTTCTGTAGAAGTTGCAAAAGTTGTTGATTCCGCAGTTGTACTGTCCGTTGATAAAGACGCAGACGTACCCGTAATCTACAGCGGCGTTAACGTGAAAAACGTTGGTATCACAAGCAGCAGCGACCACGAAGCTCTGGAAGTAACTGTAAAAGAAACATTCCCCGGCGCATGGAACAATGCAAAAGATTTCACATTCAAACTGCCTCAGGGCGTTTACATCGCTGATGTTCAGAGCATCACAGCTGACAACATGGATGTAAAAGACAAAAAAGAATGGTTCGAAACCGCTTACGATAAAGGCGATTACGAAACACTGACATTCAAAAAGAGAACTTGGGCTGAAACAGATCCTTCCAAGAAAGATAAAGCTGAACTGAAATTCACTCTGGTTCTGGTTGCAGACCCTAACTTCGAAGGCGATGTTACTCTGACTCTGACAGGCGACGCTCTGAAAGAACAGAAAGTAACAGTTGCTAAATTCGTAAAACCTTTCACAGTAGTAGCAAAACAGAACGACATGCAGATCGACTACAGAAACACAAAAGTTCCTACAGATGTAGTCATCAAAGAAGCAGAAGCTGGTCTGTGGGATAAGAACGTAACATTCGCTCTGTCCCTGGATAAAATCAACTTCGATACTGATGCAAAAGTAACAGTAGACGATAAGAGCGGTCTGAAAGTAAAAGACGTGAAAACAACAAAAGGCGTTGTTACTTTCAAAGTAGACTCTAAGAGCGATGACAAACCCGCAGAAGTAACAGTATCCGGTCTGACACTGTTCATGGACAGAAACCTGCCCGCAGGCGCATATGACCTGGATGTATTCTCTCCCGTAATGCTGGGCGCAGCTGACGGCAACAGAGAAACAGTTACAGATCAGAAAGCACCTATCGCAGACAACGGTTTCCTGTCTCAGGATATCCTGGGCAAATCCACAAGCAAACGTGTGGTTGCTGACATCAACGATGATTTCTACAGCACAACAGCAAAAGCTGGCTTCGTAAACATCATCACAGCTGGTCGTGAAGATACAGATTCCTTCACAACTAAAGTAGTAGTTCCCGTTGGCGAAAAATACATCGTTTCCGGCGAAAACAAAGTTGAAATCGATGTACCCGCTTACATCAACGCAAACGGCTACACAATGCTGCCTCTGAGAGCAGTAGCAGTAGCTCTGGGTATCAACACAAACAACGTTCTGTGGGATCAGTCCACAAGAACAGCTACAGTCATGTACGGTTCTAAGATCATCAACATGACTTATGGTCAGAAAGTTGTATACGTAAACGGCGCTATGATCCCTGCTACAGCAGCAGTTGAAATCACAAACGACAGAATGTTCCTGGGTCTGAGAGATCTGGGCAACGCACTGGGCGTAACAGATATCACATGGGATCAGGCTACAAAAACAGCGACTCTGAACGGCGGCAAATAAGCATCCGTTGTATTCCAAACCCTTATGTATAGAAAAGAGGCTCCTGCGGGAGCCTTTTTTCCTTTTGGAAAGAGCGCCTATAAGTTAGGTAGAAATACAGTATTAAGATTACCCCATTAAAAAAAATAACAGCCAGAATTCTGATACACAAAGGATTCCGGTTGTTTATTTTTGCCCTGCTTGCAAAGGTGATTTTTTGTTTTTCCCGAAGAAATATTTAAGAAATATGAAAGTACCTATTTTTTTTCTTGAGAATATGGTATAATTGGTTTTACTATAAACATATCTTGGGATATTACCCATAGGAGGTTTGAGAGATGAAGAAATATTTTGCCAAAGGAAAAACCGTTGCGGCAACGGCTATGGCTGCCTTGCTGGTATCTACCACAGCATTTGCGGCAGAAAAGCCTCAGGAATCCATCCCCGCTACGGAAATTTTGACCATAGAAGAAGCGCAGGCACTGGAAGCCCAGAAGGAAAAAGAACTGACTTTTGAAGAAGCAGTGGAACTGGCTACCAAAAACAGCTCTGATTTGCGTTCTGTGGCAGAAACAGCCGATTATTTGCAGGATTTGAAGGAAGATATCTGGGATATCACAGGTTCTTTCTCCGTGCCCACCGTATCTTATCAGCAGTGGGTGGATGATGACATTTATGCCATCTATTCCTCCATCCAGAACATCAGCAGCAGCATGACCAAAAACCGCTACTCTGAAGAACTGACAAAAATTTCTTTGGAAGCAACCGTAAAGAATTACTATACTTCCATTTTCAGTGACCAAAGCTCTCTGGAACTTGCAAAAAAAGATATGGCAGTGAAAAAGACATTGTGGGAACAGGGACAGCGCAAAAACCAGCTGGGACTGCTCAGCGATTATGACCTGAACACCTTGCGTTCCGATTATGAACAGGCACAGTATAACGTGGCAAAGCTGGAAATGGCTCTGGAACAGGAATATCTGTCCTTCTATAACTTCATTGGCGAGGACAGGGAAAAGGACTACACACTGGTTTATGACGTGGAATATGCCCCTTATGAGCTGCCTCAGCCCATGACACAGTATATCAACAGCAAAATGAACACAGACTATACCATCAAATTGCAGGAACAGGCAGTGGAAGACGCAGAATTCAACAAGAATTACATGTCCATGTCCTCCACAAACGCAACTTCTGCCAACAACAAACATTCCTATGAGGAAGCAAAACGCAGCCTGAAAACCGCTAAGGACAGCAAAGAACTTGCCATCCAGAATGCGTATAATTCCATCCTGTCTTTGGAAAGCCAGTATGATTCCGCAGTGACCACTCTGGAACAGGCAAAAGCGGCACAGCGAGCGGCAGAAGTAAATTATAAAGCGGGCAATACAACAGCCATTACATTAGACCAGGCAGCTCTGGCAGTGGAACAGGCACAGAACGCTGTGACACAGCTGGAATATGCCCACGACATGCAGATTTATCAGTTCGAAAATACAGAACTGCTCTCCAGCGGCACAACAGGAAAAACTTCCGCATGAGCCAAAAATGAGAAAATGTTAAGAGAATTATGAGAAAAAAGGACGTTTTTATGAGAAACGTCCTTTTTTTGTAATTATTACTTTAGTGCTGAAGGCTGCAAAGCAGCCTTTAACAACCGCCCGTTCTGCGGGTGAGATTAAAGCTTAAGCAAAAAGCATCGTCCTTGTTGTAAAATAAG
>OLVT01001336.1_pt1 | contig 21370 bp, 15 predicted proteins | sample 1673241 | NCBI WGS metagenome assembly OLVT01 (sample SAMEA3178936, study PRJEB25190) | human gut metagenome | biome: human gut; feature: human-associated habitat; material: faeces | place: Austria | collected 2013 | reverse complement strand
AACATCAGCTCCCCTGTAGGCTGCCACCCTGGCAATGGCATACCCCATCTTGCCGGTGGAGTGGTTTGTGATGTAGCGCACCGGGTCAATGGACTCCCTGGTGGGGCCGGCTGTCACAAGAATCCGCCTGCCTGCCAGGTCTCCTGGATAACCAGCCTCCCGCAATATATATTCGTAGAGTACCTCCGGCTCCGGCATCTTTCCGGCTCCGGTGTCACCGCAGGCCAGATATCCCCAGGCCGGTGTAATAACTTCCATGCCATAACGCCTGCAGATATCAAGATTGTCCTGTAAAATCGGATTCTCGTACATATTGGTGTTCATAGCCGGGGCCAGTATTTTTTTACACCTGCACGCCATGACCGTGGTGGTCAGCATGTCATCTGCAATGCCGTGGGCAATCTTTCCGATGACATTTGCCGACGCGGGAGCAATCATCACCACGTCCGCCTGCTTTGCCAGGGCCACATGCTCCACGCTGAATTCAAAATTCCTGTCAAATGTATCCACCAGGCATTTGTTGCCTGTCAGGCTCTCAAAGGTTATGGGATTAATGAAGTGAGCGGCGTTCTTTGTCATCAGTACATGGACCTTCACGCCCTTTTTAACCAGCATGCTGGCCAGGCTGGCTGTCTTATAAGCTGCAATGCTTCCTGTCACTCCAAGAAGGACTGTCTTTCCTTTTAACATATGATTCCTCCGGTTGTCTTTCCTCTTTTTCTATGTTACAATCCATGTTAAAGTATAACATACATCCTATATGATTGAAAGGAGTTCCCCCAATGATTTTAGCAATCGACATGGGCAATACCAACACCGTCATCGGCGGCATAGACGAGACAAAAACATATTTCATAGAGCGGGTCACAACGGACCAGGGACGCACGGATACAGAGTACGCGGTGAGCTTTAAGAACATCCTGGAGATGCATCAGATTGATATAGCAAGCATAGAAGGAGCCATTCTCTCTTCCGTGGTTCCCCCTGTTAATTCCACCATCCTGAACGCAGTGGAAAAGGTGACCGGTATCCGTCCCCTGCTGGTGGGGTCCGGCATGAAAACCGGCATGAATATCATTATGGACAACCCCAAGACGGTCGGAAGCGACCAGATTGTGGACGCGGTGGCAGCCAGCCATGAACATCCCCTTCCCCTGGTGGTCATAGATATGGGCACGGCCACTACTCTGTGTACCGTGGACAAAAAAGGAAATTATATCGGCGGCGTCATCCTTCCCGGCCTCAAGGTCTCCCTTAACTCACTCAGCAGCAAGACGGCCCAGCTGCCCTACATCAGCCTGGAAGTTCCCAGCCATGTCATTGGGAAAAATACCATTGACTGTATGCGCTCCGGCATCATTTACGGCAACGTGGACATGATCGACGGGATTCTGGACCGCATGGAAAAGGAGCTGGGAGAGCCTCCCACCATCATCGCCACGGGCGGGCTGGCCAAGTTCATCACTCCCCTGTGCCGCCATAAGATAGTGGTGGACGATGCGCTGCTCCTGAAAGGACTGCTGATTTTATATCGGAAAAATACGGAAGTTCATTAGAACAGATTCCGGCACCCGTCAGCGCCCGCCCTTGGCGGGCGAACTGAACCAGGGCTGTCTAACGCGGACAGCCCTGGTTTTTATTTTATTTCCACATACTCATAATCGCAATACCCATCAGACTCCCGGTTTTCCCGTGAGCAGGACCACAGGCAGAGTTTTGCACCGGTCCATGTGGCACGTTTCAGGGGAAATGAATATTCTATCCGGGTAAAGTTCCTGCCGTCAAACGAATAGGAAAAACCATATGTCTTATCTTCCTCCAGCACCAGTCTGAACCAGGCCTGTTCTCTATCTGCTTCCTGTGAAAAGACCAGCTTCTCACCGGCTTCCCCCTCAAACATGGGTTGTGTGACCGTTCCCCGGTAACATCTTATCTGGATTCCCTTTCCCATGCGGTACAGGCCTGCATATCCGTAATCATGGCCTACCATGCCGATTCCTCCAAAATCACCGTCCTCCCTTCCGGAAAGAGACAGCTTCACGGTCATGGACAGCTTCTGTTTCTGCGGAATCTGGGTCAGCACATTGGGCGCATACCAGAGCAGGTTTTCCCTGCCCGGATTCCGGTAGCAATACAGCCGCAGGTGTCCCGGATTTTCCCTCAGGGAATAAAATCCAGCATCGGGATTGGCCTGCCACTGCCACTGTAGCCCCAGTGTCTTTTCCTCAAAATCATCAGACTGGCGGATGGCATATTCCGGCACATCTCCTGCGGGGTCTTCTCCCGCCGCACGTTCTCCCGTAGTACGTTCTCCTGCCGGAACGGACCACTCCCTAACCGGCTCTCCAATACCGTCCCCATTCTGGTCCTGGCCAATGAACGGCCAGTCATCCAGAAAACACATGGGCTGCAGGTGGATGATTCTCCCCAGCTCCACCACATCCTGGAAATGGACGAACCAGTCCCTTCCATCGGGCGAAGTTACCCATCCTCCCTGGTGGGGGCCGTTTACCCGGGAATTCCCCTGGTGCATCACCACCCTATAGTCGTAAGGCCCATAGACAGACCTGGATCTGAGGCAGGACTGCCATCCGGTCTCCACGCCTCCTGAGGGCATCAGAATGTAGTAATACCCATTCCTTTTGTACATCTTGGGGCCTTCTGATGTGGGCGCAATCTGTTCACCGTCAAATATAAGCCTGGGCTCTGTCAGCAGGGAGCGGCACTGGGGATCTATTTCCACCAGCGACAGCCGGTGTTTTATACCGGAGCGGCTCTTTGCATAGGCAAAAACCATGTAAGCCCTGCCGTCATCATCCCAGAAAGGGCAGGGGTCAATCCATCCCTTTGATTCACACAGCATATTCCATTCAAATTCCCCGTAGGGATCCTTGGATCTGGCCACCAGGATTCCCTCGTCCACCAGAGGGATAAACACAAAGAACGTTCCCTCATGATAGCGGATGGATGGGGCCCATGTGCCGGAACCGTGGCATGGAAGGGCGTATTTCTCAAAGGGGAGCTTCTTCACGCAGTGGTTAATCAGCTCCCAGTGAACCAGATCTCTGGAATGTAAAAGCGGAACCCCCGGAATATAGGTAAAAGAGGAGGATACCATATAATAATCCTCCCCCACCCGCACCACATCCGGGTCGGAATAATCCGCATACAGAATCGGGTTTTTGTACGTTCTCATATTTTCAATTAACCTCCTTTTTTTCTGCCATATATCCGGCCAGCCTTTCTGCTATCATCCCATGCCCCAGGTCCGATGGATGTAGGCCGTCCGACGACAGCCCCTGGGGAGTATCCATGGCCTCAAGCCCGTTTATATAATGAAGCCTGCCCCCATACTGCCCGGAAAGAACTGCCGCGCAGCGCTGTATGGCGCCGCGAAACCGTGCCGCCCTTTTGTCCCCTTCAAAATCATAGCGGTTATAATACATGTCTGTCACAAATACCTGTTTATCCGGCCTGGCTTCCAGCACAGCGGCCAGGAATGCAAGGGCTTTGCCATAGAGCCGGTCCCCATCCCATGTTTCGATCACATTGATCCCCAGCTCAAAAAGCGCCATGTCCCAGTCGTCCCTGGACCCTATATATGAGGCCATGGCCTCATCCATTTGGCAGCTTCCCGCACACCCCAGATTAATCAAATCATATCCCAATTTCCGGGCCAGTCTGAACGCGTATGTACCGGAGGGCACCGACGCGTTCCCACCGTGGGTAATGGAAGAACCGTAAACCAGCAGGCGCTTTCCGGGCATCTCCTGTTTCTTTGGAGGACGGATATCCCCCTTTATGTTCCTGAGAAAGCATCCCCAGTCATAAGGAAGCAGAATTCTGGTCACTGAAGGATGAAAGGAATAACCGTTACCGGCAAACCTTTGGATGGCAGACCAGTCCTGCCTGCGGATTGTAATTTCAGTTCTGTCTGCCGTTACGGACCAGGGGCTTATTTCGTAGCTTCCCTGGTAATCCCCCTGAAACACCTCCAGAACCCCCTGGGAACGTATGTCGCCTTTAGCCGGCATACGCCTGAGTCCCAAGACGGCACTGTCTCCCTTCATCACGAACCGGATCTCACTGTTGCTGGCAAAAAGTATATTTTTCTGCGCTTTCATATTAAGCCCCAGCCTGGTGGGTTCCGGCACCCGGCAGAGCAGGTAATCTCCTGCCTCTTCATCCCGAATCAGGCTTTCCACATTGTGGAGTATGGTGCTGCCAAATTCCATGTTCCCCTCGTCTCCCCTCAATACATGTTATTACACCTTCACCCAATCATCCCTTCAGGCCGGAAGTTGCAATGCCCTCCACAAAATATTTCTGGGCTGCAAAGAACAGCAGAATCAGCGGAATCACGGACACCAGCGCCATGGACATAACCTGGTTCCACTGTATATTGGATGTCACGTCAATACTCACCCTGAGGGCCAGCGACAGCGGGAATTTTGAAACCGTGTTAATGTAAATGTTGGTGTTGAAAAAGTCATTCCAGGTCCATAAAAACTGGAACAGGCCCGCGGAAAACAGAGCCGGCTTAAGTAAGGGCAGCAGAATCTGTATAAAACACTGGAACGGGCCGCAGCCGTCAATGCAGGCAGATTCATCCAGATCCCTTGGAAGTCCCCTTAAGAACTGCACCATCATGAACACAAAGAAGGGGTAGCATCCCACGGCAGCCGGCGCGTAAAAGGTCATATAGGAATCCAGCCAGCCCAGCTTGTTGAACAGCGCGTATCTGGGAATGATGATGATGGCATTGGGAAGCATCAGCGTGGCTATTAGCACCATAAAAAGAAACTGGTTGCCGGGGAAATCAAACCTGGCAAAACCGTAAGCCACGATGGAGCAGGACACCAGGGTAAGCAGCGTGGTGGGAACCACCAGCGCAAAGGTGTTTATGAAATACTGGGCATATGTGTAGGTTCCCGTGGTCTTCCATCCCTTGATGAATGCCTCAGGGCTCCATCCCTGGGGAAGAAGGCTCAGGCTGCCGAATATCTCGTTATTGGTTTTAAAGCAGGCAAAGAACATCCATATGACAGGAAACAGCATCACCACACCCACGATTCCGAGAATAACATAGGTAATACCGTTTTTAATCTTTTTCTCTTTCATGCCGTCCTCCTAATTATCGTAATAAACCCATTTCTTCGAGGTCACAAACAGGATAATGGTCATGACCAGGATAACCATGAACAGAATCCATGAGGTAGCGCAGGCATATCCCATCTTAAAGTATTTAAATGCATCCGTATACAGCTTCATACCCAGCACATAGGTAGCCTTATTGGGACCGCCGTTCGTTACCACAAATGCGGATGTAAAGTTTTGAAGGGCTGTGATAAGCTGCATAATGATGTTGAAAAACGCAATGGATGTAATCATGGGCAGTGTTATCTTGAAAAACATCCTGGGTTTTGATGCCCCGTCAATCCTGGCCGCTTCATACAGGGACTGGGGCACCTGCTTAAGGGCGGATAAAAACAGCACCATGGAGGAACCGAACTGCCATATTTCCAACATACAGATGGTGATTACTGCCATATCCGGGGTTCCCAGCCATTTGACCGGGCCGATGTGGACCAGACCCAGAAGACTGTTGATGAAACCATCATTCATAAACAGTACCTTCCACAGGATTGCCACTGCAACAGAGCCGCTGAGCAGGGACGGTATGTAGTATACGGTTCGTATAAAGTTGATTCCTTTCAGGTTCCGGTTCAGAATCACAGCAATAATAAGGGCCAGCACCACCTTGCCCGGCACTGTGATGAAGGTATACTTCAGTGTAACTGCCATTGAATTCCAAAATTCCCTGTCCTTTGTAAACAGCTTCACATAATTATCAAGGCCCACAAATTCCGGCGCATGGAATATATCATAGTTTGTAAATGAATACAGCAGCGAACTGATAAAGGGGTACAGCTGGAACACCAGAAAACCGAATATCCAGATACACACATACATGAATCCAATCCTGTTGCGTTTGGTCCAGCCGCCGTGCCTTGGCTTTGCCTTTTCCATCCTATTTCCTCCTATCCTCCAAGCGGCCCGGGAAAGGATGTCCGGGCCGCCTGCTAATCTCTTTTATGTTTGTTTTGGAGCCTGTTTGCTGAGAAGCCTTTTAGTTCAGGCCGCTCAGATAGTCATTAATCAGTTCAATGGCATTGTCGGCCGCCTCTTCAGGAGTGCTCTGTCCATAGGCAATACTCTCTATCATGTCTTCCTGAATTGCATAAACCTCTGCGCTGGTGGTATATCCCTTATCACTCTTGCCGTTAAGCCCTGCTGCCAAATCCACTGCATCCACCACGGTCTGGTTTAAGAGTCCCTTATCCGCACACAGCTGCCTTGCCGTGGATGTGGGAGGGATGCTTCTTACGTCCTTAAGTGTCTCCTGGGCCTCTGCGCTGTTGTAGAAATAGTTCAGGAAATCCACTGCTTCCTCCACATGTTCAGAATTCTTATTCACAGTCATATACTGTGGCGTATCTGCAAAGAACCCGTCGTTGATCCGGTCTTTTGCCATCGGCATCTGCACAACGATACACTCCGCTTCAGGAACAGCATCCATCAGCAGGTTGATGCTGGAGGAGGGGCCGTAGGCAAATATAAATTTTCCATCCATCCACTTTGGATTGGTGTGAATCTGCCCCTTGAAGGTAGCGCTGTCCTCTGCCGGTTCAAAGACGCCGCCGTCATTGCAGTCCTTGATGTATGTAAGCACTTCTACCAGCTGTTCCCTGGTAAAGCTCATCTTCTTTTCACTGTCAATAATAAAGGATTCTCCTGTCATCTGACGCAGATACGGCCTGAGCACGTACTCGCAGAGTATCTTGGTGTCAGTATTCAGGTAATAATAATCCGGATTCTCCGCGTGAAGCTTCTTTCCGTCCTCCAGCATGGAATCCCATGTAATCTGCTTTGTCAGGTCCACGCCGCAGGTTTCAGCCGCATTTTTATTGGCCACGGTTGCCAGACATGACATACCGGTAGGCAGGGCCAGAAGCTTTCCGTCAAAGGTGCCGAACTGGCTGATGAATGTCTCGTCAAAGCCGGAGGTGTCAAACGTATCCTTGTACTCGTAGAAATCTACAAAAAAGTCTCCTCTGGACACAAAGTCAGGCAGAGAGTCCACGTTCTGCTGAAGGATGTCCGGAGCCGTGCCGTTGGCCAGCATGGTGGATACCTTGTCAATATATCCCTGGTCAGAATTCATTTCCGCCTCAATCCGTACCTCAGGATGCAGCTTCTGATACTGGTCGATGACAGCCAGAGTTGCCTCATTTCTCTCATCGCCGCCCCACCACATAAAGCGGAGCGTAATCTGGTCGCCTGAGGCGGCCGGTGCGCCGCTGCCTGCTGCACTGTCCTTCCCGGCTTCAGCCTGGGATGTGGATGAAGGAGCCGGTTCATTGGTACATCCGGCCAATACGGCGGAAGCCATAATACCAGCCATCAAAAGGCCTGTTATTTGTCTTGCTTTTCTCATTACTAATTACCTCCCATTTTTCAACTGTCCCTATTGTACTGTACTTTTTCCGTCTTGTTAAGAAACCTTACTTACGAAAATGGTATCTTTCCTTAATCAAATACCGGAGAAAGTATCATTTTTTACAATATTTATTCATTATTGGGAATCCTTTGTCCCGGATCCAGTTTTCAGATGATTTTTTTCTCTCTTTTATATATAATAAAGGCAGTATTTTTCAAGAAAGGGGCCCACCTATGTACCAAGTAATCATTGCAGACGACGAAGCCAAGATACGGAGCGGACTGGCCAATCTCTTTCCATGGAACCAGCTGGGTTTTGAGATTACCGGCTCATTTTCCAACGGCAGGGATGCCTATGACTTTGCCCTGTCAAGCCCGGTAGACCTGATTCTCTCCGACATCCGTATGCCTCTCATGGACGGACTGGAGCTGTCGGAACGCCTGCTGTCCCGTAAAAAAGTAAAAATCATTTTTTTCAGCGGTTACCAGGATTTTGATTATGTGCGGAAAGCCCTGCGCAACGGCGTCTTTGATTACCTGTTAAAACCAGTAAAATATGAGGACCTGGCAGACTGCCTGACCCGGGTAAAGGAACTGCTGGACAGTGAACAGGGCCAGGACATGCCGGAGGTCTGTGAAAGCCTGAGCTACTATGAAAAAATTATCAGTACGGTAAAAAACTATCTGGACACCAGCTACCAGGACGCTACCCTGGAACAGGCTGCCAGACTGGTGTCCTTAAGCCCTAATTACCTGTCCAAAATCATGAAGGAGCACTCGGATACCAGCTTCTCCGATTATCTGTTAAAGACCCGGATGGAAAATGCGGCCCGCATGCTGAGGGATATCGGTTACAAGCAATATGAGATTGCCTACCGGGTAGGCTATGACAATCCCAAAAATTTTTCCCGGGCATTCCACCAGTATTTCAATATGACGCCAACCCAGTACCGCAATTGCGGCGGCCGTCCTGAACCGCAGCTATGATGTGGTCTGGCTTTCCCTACCCGGAACACCCCAAGAAGGAACTGAAAACCATGAGAAAACGAAATTTCATAAAAAGCTTTTTATATTATTCAGCCATCATAGCCATACCCATCCTCACCGTATTCCTGGTATTCCTGGCCTTTGTCTTTCAGGGTAAACAGCGTGAAATCCGTGAGGACGCCGAGACAGCAGCCCAGGCCGTAAGGGATAACTACTCCCTGGTCCTGGACAGCGCCGCCACCCAGTACGATATCCTGGCCAGGAATCCAAGGCTGTCCATCTCCCTGCGGGGATTTATCTCCCATAAGCAGATTGGCTATCTGGACGTGATTCTGACCAACACCATCCTTTCCAACTTTAATTCACTGACCAACAACGCCCCCTATATTGCCTCTGTGTACTATTACCTGGATGGGTATGATTCCATTCTCACCTCTGACACAGGAGGGACTACACGGCTGTCACAGTTTTCAGACCTGAGCTGGAAGGATTCCTATGACCACTCTGATGAGGACGAATGGCTGGAACGCAGGGAAATGCACCAGTACTCCTACACGCAGCCAGTCCCTGTCCTTACCTACTTTAAAAAGCTGAGCATGTTTAAGGGCGTGGTTATGGTAAACATATATGAGGAACAGTTAAAACAGCTTATCAATACCAGTTCCCAGCTGGACCGTTTCTTTATTCTGGATAAGGACGGGAATTTCCTGCTCCAGGGAGGCGCCCAAACCGCCCAGCTGTCCCCGGAGGATAAGGATTTATTGGTCAGCCGCTTGGAACAGTCACCGGACGACGCCTACCGCGGGTGGGTAGACTTAAGCCGCGGAAAATACTATGTGAGAATCATTCCGGCTGACTGCGGGACTTATATCGCAGCCTGCATCAGCCACTCCAACTACTATCAGGCCCTTTACACCCTGCTGCTGCAGTTTCTGATGGTCCTGGCAGCAGTGATTTCCACCTCCCTGTGGATTGCTTATACCATTACCAAAAAGAATTTTCAACAGATTGATTATTTCGTTGAAGTGTTCTCGGATGCGGAGCGTGGTGTATTTAACCCTAAAAAGCCCGCGTTCATCAAAGATGAATACGATATAATCCTTAACAACCTGGTTCAGCTCTTTCTGAACCAGACCTTCCTTCGCAGCCAGCTGGCTCTGAAGGAGCAGGAACAGAAGCTGGCAGAGATGACAGCCCTTCAGCTGCAGATTAATCCCCATTTTCTGTTCAACACCCTGCAGACCCTGGATTTCAAGGCAATGGAATATACACATAAGCCCACTGCGGTAAACCAGATGATTGAGGCACTGTCCGATATCCTTAAATATTCCCTCCAGAATCCTCATTCCATGGTGACCCTAAAGGATGAAATTGATTATCTGAAAAAATACGACAGTATTCAGCGGTACCGCTATGAGGATAAATACATCCTCTATTATGAATACGAAAAGGAGCTGGAGAGCATCCCCATCATGCGCCTGATTCTCCAGCCTCTGATTGAAAACAGCCTATACCACGGCATCAAGCCCCTGGAAGGCTCAGGCTTTATCAAGCTGCGCATTGTGAGAAGGGGCGGACACCTGATTTTTTCTGTCATTGACTCCGGGGTGGGCATGGAAAAAGCAGATATCCAAAAACTGTATGAAAAGATAGCCAATCCGGGCAGCGAGAATATCGGCCTTACCAACGTAAACAGCCGCCTCATCATGCGCTATGGGGAATGCGCCGGACTTAAGATACTCAGCAAAAAGGGAATGGGCACATGTATTTCATTTCGTATATCAATAAAAGAAATAGCGTGTTCCGTCCCGCATAAAGACACCAAGGCGCACCAGCCCTCCAAATCAGCAGTCATATTTCAGGACATGCCGAATAAAATATAATATCACCCTTGAAAGGAGCACTTACATAATATGACGATCTATCCAATCTGTACCACCATAATGAAATACAGGATTATCCAGACACTGGCGGAAGCCTATTACAGATACCGAGTAAAAAAACCATGTTTCATCATGCGTCAGAATAACCGCTGGACCCTTGTGACCATGGATAGATGACATCATATGACCTGCACGGGAACTTTATATCCATAAACAGCAAAGGACGCTGTCCTATGATGTGTGATTCAGGCATGGAATCTGAGCCTGAAACTCCATCATAAGACAGCGTCCTTATATAATTTTCTCAATTTTCCGTTGCAATTTTAGGATTCCTTCTTTTTCTTTCCAAGGACCAAATATACGGCCATCAGCATCCCCGAAAGAATGAACGATAACTCATGGGCACTGCTCCCCCTGTCACCTGTCTTCGGTATGGCAGCTAACGGTATCTCCCCATCGTCTATGATGGCCATTGACTGGCTGAATGCTGCCGATGCATCCGCTGGAAGGGATGCAAGGGGAACCTGTGAGGATTCAATCACATTCTGCTGCGCGCCTGGCCCCCTCTGGGCATCAGTCCCCTGATATCTGCCTGTGCCGCCGGACGTTGTGGTGGTTCCTCCGCCTGAACTGCCGGCCCCCTCAGAGCCTTGGGACGTATTCGTTGTGCCGCCGGCGGATGAACCTGGGGTATCTGTATCCGCTGTGTCGTTCCCGGACACTCCGCCCGATTCATTTCCATTACCGTTGTTTGAATCGTTATCTGGTTTTTCTGAGGAATCATTTCCTGAGGAACCGTTGTCTGTGGAACCAGTGTCTGTGGAGCCGTCACCTGCGGAAGTACTATTATAGTAATAATTTTTAAATGTATACTCTATTTGATATGCGGTGCCAAATTTGGAAATGACACCGTCCACAGCCGGCTGCATAATCGGATCTCCTATATCCGGTACTTCTCCCGGGCACATGGCATGCCAGTTGCCGCTGTCTTCTTCCATCAGCATATGCATGGTTTTAGGGGTATTCACATTCCCTCCTGCATGCAGACTGGAAATCATATAGGTTGTGCTAACTGGATATGCTTTTAAATACTGGTACCACATACCCTCCTGGCTGTCAAAGGCCGCGTACGCATTCCAATCCTTCAAAGCGTCACTTCCCGTTAAATATGGTATGATTTCCATATTTTCTGCGCTGTCTACTGTTCTGAAGTATATATGCAGGTATAAATTCTTTGGCCGCTTGTTATTTGGAACATTGTCTTTTTCCAGTCTTTCACTTACGATGCCGGCCAAATCGCCAAATCCTTCTTCCGATGCCAAAGGCCACTTAGAAGTACCATAATGGTCTTCTAACAGCTTCGCTATAATGCTATCATTGGTTACGTTATTATTCGAAATTCCCAATAAAGCCCGCCGTTGCTCAAACCGGTCTTTTCTCCCCGGAGTCTCATCGTATTCCCTGCACTTTGTATATGCTCTCATTAATACGGCGGCCCGCTCCATCAGCGAACCATATTGATTGTTAGAACCATAACCATAGGGGAAACTTTCTCCCTCTCCCTCCGTGCCGAGGTCAATGTCTGTTTCAATCCAATCAATTTTTGTTCTAGCTGTTTCCGTTACCCCTCTAAACTCGTTATAAGTATCCTCTATCGTCTGGACTACCCTGTATTCAGCTGACGGCCCTACATTCCCTATCTTCATCTTTCCGTTGGGTTTTAGATTGAAGGTATAGGTATTGGTGTCGCCTTCTGTTACAGCGGTTGTATTATATTCCTCAGCCCCGCCATCTCCTGTCAGCAGATAGAGCTTCTCATTCTTATTCTTCCTGCTGTCTGTGATGCTGACTTTATAGGTGTATTCGACTTTTTCAGCACCTTCACTGCCTTCCTGCAATTCATTGGCAATCACCAGATAAGGTGAGGTCTTAAATATAGCCGTAAATGCCGAGAAATGGTCAGTCTGGAAATGAATCTGTCCAACGGACGCGCTTCCGCTCACATCCAGTTCCTGGCGTCCCTCGCTGTCAACCGCAATATCGTCTGCTGAAATGCCATCCAGCACAGGCACCTGGGCTACGGCTTCTGTTTCCCCGCTGCCTTCCAGCTCCGCCTTTGCAGATACGGCCTGGACCTCCTGGGTAGGCGTCTCCAGATGGAGAATTTCAATCTGGTCCGCCTCCATGCTGGCCTTCTCAATCCGCTCTCCGCTAAAGGATACCGTAACAAGATTGCTGCCGTCCTCGGCCCAGCTGTTATCTAATTTCACGCCGTCATACATAAGGTTGATGTCATATGCAATGATGGTACTGACCACTGTTCCGTCATCAGACTCAGCATCCACTTTTTCCGTCAGCGCTGATTCCACCTGCTCTGTTATCTCCTCTGCCTGTATCTGCGTGTCGGCAGGCAGCACTCCTTCGGGAGCAGTTATCCTGATTGTAACCCCATTGACCTCCACTGACTTGTCAAAAGCAGGATGTTCCAATGTTTCCAGGGTGTACACCTGTATGTTCTGCTCCTCATAAACCTCGGATATGGTATACCATGCTGTCTGTGATCCGTCCAGCTCATCCGTAACCGAGTCTGCTTCCAAATCCTCATCATTGGCAGTCACATTGTCAATTGTATATCCCAACTGGGTCTTGACGCCAAAGGTCAGGCTTTCGCCTTCCTTCACGCCTCTTGTCCCCTCCATAATCCGGGCACTGGCCTCAGGGAAACTGGTGTATGTCACCTTATAACCGTCAAAATCCTCCAATGCCTTTAACTGGTTCAGGCTTGTGGTGTAAACCTTGGCTGTGGAACAATACCCCATGCCAGCCAAATCAGAGGTGCTGGCCTTCTTAGTATCATCCTCCGGCACAGGTTCCTGAGCGGTCTCCTGCTCTGACTCTGAAGGAAGTGAGGCATCTGCGGACGGTGCTGTTGATGTTTCCGCTGAATCGGAAGATGGCTCGCTGCTTCCGGCCGTGCTGTCCGCTGCCTGCGTACTCTCAGGTGCGCTTCCCTCATCATCCGCTTTTGTAGTCTGCACTTCGTCTGTATCCGGCACATTCACTTCCGTTGTTGGGGCAGCCGGTTCCCTGGTCTCTTCCGCAGAAGGCTTCTCTGTTTCTTTTACCGTCTCTGTCTCTTTTTCTTTCCCTGTCCCAGCTGCTTCTTCTGTCTCCTTTACTTCCTTATGCTCCTCTTTCTCTCTGGGCTCAGTCTCCTTCTCATTGGAGGCTTCTTCCTTCTCCGGCACGTTTTCCTTTACATCGGCGGAATCTGCCGGACTGCCCTCCTCTTTCTCAGATACAACCGGGGCATCATGACGGGAAATGGCAGCTGCCGGCACAGCGCCCTCTTCTTTCTTATCCTCATCCTTATTTGACTTTTCTTCCCTGTCCTCCTGCTTCTGGGTGTCCTTATCCTGGTCCGCAATATCCTTTTCCGGCTTCTCATCAGAACCAGACCCGCTGTTCTTTTCCGGTACCTCTGCCTTTGTATCGGCAGCATTGTCTTTCTCAGTATCTGTTCCCTGAGCATCGTCCGGCGGCACGGCTTCTGTATCAGCTGTACTGTGATCTGCATTGCCGTCTGAACCGTGGTCTGTATTGCCGTCTGAACCAAGAGACCCGTCCTCAGGCCGTGATATTTCCTCCTGGTTTTCGCCGCTGTTTTCGCTGGCATCTTGGCCGCTGTTTCCACTGTTTTCGCCGCTTCCGCTGCCATCTGCGCTTTCCTCCGGCAGAGTTGACTCCCCGGTGCCGTGGGCGCCGCTTTCAACCGATGTCTCAGATTCGGAGGCTTCTGTCTCCTCCTGGGCTGGCTTTGATATGATATCTACTTCCTCATCGCCAAATGCATCCTCATAACTCCTGATGGTGACGCGCTTTGTCTTTTTGACCTTTTCTACACCGTCATCCATCCGTGTGATTTCCGTGGTGCAGCTGATGGTATCCTCCCCGTTATTCACGTAGAGCAGGATGATTTCCTCGTCCCCGGTTACCATATACATATCGCCGGCATCCTCCGGAAGGCGCACAAATACACGCAGCTCCGCTTCCATGCTACTTCCTTCCATCTCCGGATATACCTCATACACGGCACCCTTCGTACCGAAAAATACCTTTTCAAATTCTGCCGTCCTGCCATTGGTAAAGCCTAAATCATCTGCCGTTATCTCATGGCCGCTTTCAATGGCCTCCTCCACGGCAGCTACCAAATCCGCGCCTTTCATCTGGAACGTAACCTGGTCCGCCGTACCGGCATAGGATACATTCAGGCCGGTGCCCAAATTCGTGAAAACCATGGCTGCTGTCAGCAAAAATGCCAGAATCCTTTTCTGGCTGTAATACATGGATTTCGTTATTGTACCGGAACTTCTCCGTCTTTCCATAATAGTTCTCCTTTTTCATAAACTCCCCTGCCAATCAGGTGCAGCTGCTTCACGATTCATCTTAACAATATCATATCATAAATGATTACACTTTGGTTACATTTTCATGTTTTTTATAAATTATTTATGTATTTTGAATTGTAACCAGAAGCCATTTTCCTTCACTATAGTTACATAATAGCATACAAAGCGTTACGTAAAGCGTTATTTCAAGCTATAATTGGTCACTTTTTTTATTTTTATGTTATTTTATTCATTTTTTTATAATATGTGTGCCCCCATTTCCCTGCATTCCGCACAAACCAGAAAAAAATGGAAATCTTTTTCTCCCTCCAAACCGTATAAAACATCTGGAATCCGTACATCATTTCGTTATAGCAGATTCATCCAGTACAGCCCTGAATTTTTCATGTCAGGGCGTATGGCATTATAACGGAGGTAAGGATTATGTCGGGCTACAAAGTTGAGATATGCGGAGTCAATACCGCCAAACTGCCTTTACTGAGCAATGAAGAGAAAGAGGAACTGTTTCAAAGAATACTGGACGGTGACAAGGAGGCCAGGGAGCAGTATATCAAAGGGAACCTGCGCCTGGTACTCAGCGTAATCCAGCGCTTTTCAAACAGCCAGGAAAACATCGACGACCTGTTCCAGATTGGATGCATCGGCCTAATCAAGGCCATCGACAATTTTGACATCACTCAGAATGTCAAATTTTCCACTTATGCAGTGCCTATGATACTGGGAGAAGTGCGCAGATATCTGAGGGACAATAATTCCATCCGGGTCAGCCGTTCCCTGAGGGATACTGCCTATAAGGCCCTCTATGCCAGGGAGCAGCTTACCAGAACCAATTCCAAGGAACCCACTCTCATGGAAATCGCACAGGAAATAGGTGTTTCAAAGGAAGACATCACCTATGCACTGGATGCCATACAGACTCCTGTCAGCCTGTATGAGCCGGTTTATACGGATGGCGGGGACCCTCTTTTTGTGATGGACCAAATTAGTGACAAAAAGAACCTGGAGGAAAACTGGGTGGAGGATTTATCTCTGGTGGAGGCCATGAAGCGGCTGCCGGAGCGGGAGCGCCATATCATTGACATGCGTTTCTTTGAAGGAAAAACCCAGACCGAGGTTGCCCAGGAAATCCATATCAGCCAGGCCCAGGTGAGCCGCCTTGAAAAAAATGCGCTGAAAAGTATGAAGTCCTATTTAAGCTGACCCTTGAAGCCTTTCAGCAGATGTGTTAAACTATTCATGTTAGTGCTTGTTTGAAACATATGCCAACAGAAAGTGAACATATCTATGGAACAAAATGAACGCAGATTTGCAGTATTGATTGATGCAGACAATGTCTCCCCCAAGTATATCAAATACATTTTGGACGAAGTGTCGGATGTGGGAATCGCCACCTACAAACGCATTTACGGCGACTGGACAGATAACGAAAAGCGCAGCTGGAAGAATGTGCTTCTGGACTGGTCCGTAAATCCCATCCAGCAGTACAGCTACACCACCGGAAAGAACGCCACTGATTCAGCCATGATTATTGATGCAATGGACATCCTATATTCCGGAAATGTAGATGGTTTCTGCCTGGTTTCCAGCGATTCGGATTTTACCAAGCTGGCCCAGCGCCTGAGGGAGGCAGGGATGTTTGTCATGGGAATCGGGGAGCAGAAAACCCCAAAACCCTTTCGTGCAGCCTGCGATACGTTTAAATTGCTGGAGATCATATCCTCTGACGATGCACCGGAGACATCGGTCATCGAAAACCAGAAGACCATTACCAACATAGATGAAATCCAGAAGGCCATCACCAAGCTCCTCATTGAAAATAACAGCCAGAACCAGCCCATTATCCTTGCAAAGGTGGGTAACTTCCTTACAAAGCGCTTTTCAGATTTTGATGTCAGGAACTACGGCTACTCCAAGCTCTCCACCTTTTTGGAAAGCCTGAACAACAACGACTTTCAGGTGGTCAAGCTCCACGGCGGTTATTTTGTCCAGGAAAAGAGCGCCAGCATCTCCAAGACTGAGATTGAAAAGGAAATCATACGCATCATCAAGGGATATAACGGACATGTGGATAATCTGAGCATCATACACGATGAGCTGAAAAAGACATACCCTTCCTTTGACGTGAAGCAGTATGGTTTCAGCCGCATTTCCAGCTTTATCCGCAGCTTCGGTACATTCCGCATCAGGGATAACATGGTTCAGCTCAAATAACAACAACAGAAATGCCCGGAAGGGACATCCAGCCTGTGGATGCGGCCTATTCCGGGCATTCCTGTTTTACTCTCTTTTCTGCCTCTCCTGTTATCTGCGGATGATTTCAAAGCCATCCTTAAACTCTTTATAGTCCCTTATGCCGATGAATTCTTCCGGAACAGGCATCTTCGTCATATGGCTGGTGATTTCATACCATTTGTCCATTTGGAATACAGCGTCCGGGTCTGTCCATATGGCCTCCGCCTCTTCTCTGGTCAGGTCCGTATATTTAAGTATGTCCTCAGGAAACTCCTGCTCTTTTCCGTAACATCCAAACTCTGATTCCAGTATTTCCTTAGTAATTGATGTCGCCCTCTGGTACACATGCTTTTGATGTTTGTCGCTGTAGGCAACCATCAGCAGATCTCCGTCAAATTCGTCATAGAGAATGACATCCGACTTGAATATTTTTGACACCTTCCTGGCATTCTCCATGGTGCAGTTTTCCTGGAGACTCTGACTGTCTATGCCCAGCCAGGGGCTGTCCTTTGTCCGGGCCGCCAGCGCATCCCCGCTTTTTACCCCAAAAAAGCCTGTGTCAATCTTCTTCACCATCTCCAGGCAGTCACCGATTTCCTCCGGGCTTAAGTCCTCCTCCAGAAGGACCAGACAGTTTGTCATGACATAGTTTTTGCCGTAATAGCCGTGAAATACCTCGTCCTCCATCTTTTTGCAGATACCCGCAGACGTATCCAAAATCCGGAAGGAATCAAGAGCCTGCCTGGCTTCTCCTATGGATTCCGGCGTTTCTTCCCTGAGACGTACCGTTACCGTGTAAAAATACTCCGGTCCCAGCACACTGAGCTCTACGCTATATCGATATGTCCCTTCCCCGTATTCACCCCCACCGTATATCTGTCCTGTATTCTCCTCAGCCTTATACCGTATCTCCTTTTGGACAATCTCGTCTCCCTTCACCCTTCTGTATGTATACTCCAGCACCTCCGGCATGGAATCGTCCTTAACAGCTGCTCCGCTCTCCATCCTTCGGATGTAATCCGCCTTTGTCCTGGGGGTATCTATTCCCGCTATTGCAAAAAACTGCGGCTGCTCCCTGTATCCCCGGACCAGAATACTCCCCCATTCCGAGACCAGGATGTCCCCGAAATCACGGTTTCCCTGCTGGGTCCACTCCTCCTGCGGAAGCCGGATTTTATAATAAAGGGAGGATGATACATAGGTTCCGTCTGATACCACCTGGTCAAAAACCGTATCATCGGGAACAGTAATCATAATACCGTCCTGTATTTTGTCTGCTGCTTTATTTCCATGTTCCTCTGCCTGACTTGCGTTTTCCCCCGAATCCGCCGTTCCCTCTTCAGACACCTCTGCCATTGCCATCCGGGCCTGTACGCTGCCCTCCGCTGTCCCTGTGCTTCCCGCTGTCCCTGTGCTTCCCGTTGTTCCTGTGCTTCCACCACTCCCTGCTCCCCACGCCGCCAATCCCAATGCCGCCACAGCTGCGGCCACAGCCAGTAACCTTCTGCCTGTCCCCCATTTTCCTGCCGGCACATGTACCTTTTTTTGCTTCAGGCTCAGAGGCTTCCCGCTTCCTCTCTCATTGCATATCTGAAACAGCATCTTAATGCCGCCTATTTGTGCTAACGGCTCCACGGGAATCATGACCGCCCCGCCCCGTCCTTTCATCAGACAAACATATTCCGGCGTATAAACCGCCTTCTCAAAATCCCCATAGGCATGTCTGACCACGGACCGTTCTCCATATTCACAGATACCGTCCTCTTCCAGTGCCAGCAGCTGCAAACCCGCATACCGGTACGGGAACAATGCCGCCTTCCTCAGCTTCTGCACATTTCTCCAAGGCAGGCCCAATGCCCTGCATGCGTCTGCTATCTGGTCCACGCTCCTGGTGTAACAGCAGAATGGGACGGTTCTTCTGCGGCAGGCTTCCTCCACATCCCCCATGGGAATCCGGCCATCCCTGTTCTCCAAACATTTTGTGTTCAGGCATCTGAACCATTCCTGCGCCTCCAGATCCCCTCCCAGGACCCGCTCCGGTATGGCCCAGAATTCCTTCTGCCCGAAAAACAGAATCAGGCCTTCCTTCCTATGAACCTCTGTCAGCGCAGAATACAGCAGCCATATATCCGTATTCCCGGTCTGTATGCGGATCACCTCATTCTCCATGGTGATACAGCAGTCTTCCTTCAGATTCATAAAATCCGGCCGGACCCTTCCAAGGTCCTTTTCCTTCAGAAAGTCTTTCTTATACCATCTGAGGAATCCTTTATACTCCTGTTCACTCAGCCTGAAACAGAGCCTTTCTCCCACCTGTGCTGCGGACATGCCTCTCCTACCCCCTTGGCCGGCTCTCCCCATACGCATCTTTAAGATATGGAAAGCCTTGTATATCAAATCATATTCCTGATAACAATGTACCGCATTTTCCTCTGTTAGACAAGCCTTAAGACAGCAAAAAAGCCAGCTCTTTCTGCTGACTTTCCATGCCTATTCAAATCTGACAATTTCTTTTTTAAGCCGTTTCATGATTTTCTTTTCCAGTCTGGATATATAGGACTGGGAGATTCCCAGCAGGTCGGCCACTTCCTTCTGGGTCATTTCCTCCCCGTCCTCGTTTGTAAGGCCGTACCGCAGCTCCACGATTTTGCGTTCCCTGGGGTTTAAGCGGCTGATTGCGTTGTTGAGAAGGCTTTTTTCTATCTCATCTTCGATATCGTGATAAATCACATCCTCATCCGTTCCAAGAATATCCGACAGCAGAAGTTCATTTCCATCCCAATCCACATTCAGAGGTTCATCTATGGACACTTCCAGACGTGTCTTATTATTTCTTCTGAGATACATGAGAATCTCATTCTCAATGCATCTGGAAGCATAGGTGGCCAGCTTGATGTTCTTATCCGGCTTAAAGGTATTGATGGCTTTGATGAGTCCGATGGTTCCGATGGAAATTAAATCCTCCACCCCCACGCTGGTGTTGTCGAATTTCTTCGCTATGTAGACTACCAGCCTCAGGTTGTGCTCAATCAGGGCCGCCCTGGCCTCCTTGTCATCCTCGCTTCCCAAAAGACTTATCATCCGGCCCTCTTCCTCTGTTTCCAGAGGGGCAGGCAGTATATCGGCGCCTCCTATATAATGCACCTCCCCCTGCCTGGGCATCAGTACGGTCCTGAAGCTGGGGATGGTCTTTAACTGGAAACGGTTTGGTATGGATACTTTTATAATCATGGAAATGTCCTCCTGTACGTTGTGTGTTATTCAAGTTCCTTAGTCGCTTTTCTGTATCAGGATTTGATACTCCCCTGAGGGAGAAAGCTCCTGCTTCGTAATGGCAATGAGGGGCTTCTCAAGGCTGTACCTGCCGCCCTCCTGCTCTATCTCCATCCGGTCTATGTACACGGCCGGCAGAATTCCGCGGCTGGTTCCCACGGATTGGTACGGCACATAAACCACACCCTTTACCGACGGACACAGCTGCTTCATGATACCGGCCGCCGCCACATGGACCGGCTGGCTGCTCACAGGCTCCCTCAGCCGGTTGCCCGTGTCTATAAGCCCTGTAACTGTCTCTTTCTTTTCGCCGTAAATCATGGTAACCCTGCATAAATCCTTCCTGTGGGCCATGGTACGGATTAATTCCTTTATCCCCCCTGAAAATCCATAGCAGGCTGCGGCTGCCCCTGCAATCATTAAAATCCAGACCATGACGGGAATCCTTCTTCCATGTCCGGACTCCACCAAAAGCCATGCGTAATACCCAGCCCTGGTGTGTTCATAGAGCACCAGCATCACACCTCCAAGAACAACCGATACAAGGTAGATACCTGCCACGGATTTAATTACCTCTCTAGGGCTTTTCAGGTGATAGGCAGCTACGGCCATCAGGCTGCTCACCGCTACATACGTTCCCAATATCTCCACTGCGGCCGGAAGACCGGGAACCAGGCTCACCACACAGGACCATATACCGCCGATGACAGCTCCGGCCAGAATACGCCGCTTTGTGGTCCTGTAGGATAAAACTCTGTTTAAGATGGTCAGAACCATCATGTCCATAATGGTATTGACCGCGAATACCACATCTATGTATACTGTATAAACCACTCAGTCCGGCCTCACCTCCCTGGCAAACTTTCTGAAAGCCATTATAGCGGTTTCAAAGCGCGGATGTTGTCGAAATAACCGATAACAGGTACAATATTTATCGACAAAATTCGAGTCCCATACTAAATATGGCGTTTTTTCCAAAAAAGCCGGAAAGCCGCCGCCACACCCGTATCAGGTATGACGGCAGCTTTCCGGCTGCCCCGTTTCTGTTCGATTGTCTTGTTTTTAAATGGCCTGCCTCATGGTTTA
>OLVT01001325.1_pt1 | contig 21483 bp, 15 predicted proteins | sample 1673241 | NCBI WGS metagenome assembly OLVT01 (sample SAMEA3178936, study PRJEB25190) | human gut metagenome | biome: human gut; feature: human-associated habitat; material: faeces | place: Austria | collected 2013 | reverse complement strand
CATTTTCCCAGAATGTTGATTGCTTTTTTTAACACATCAAGTGCATCTTGGGCATAGGTTGCGAATGAGCAGGCATTAAACTCTTGGTAAGATAATAAAATAGTGGTCAGAAAATGCTATAATGCCGGAAAAGTGTAATTTATATATGAAGTTAAGTCGGGAAAAATGTTGATTTTATATTGAATTAAGTCTGGAAAAATGTTAAATTAGGGTAAGAATAACACGGGAAAAATGTGAAATAATAAAAAAGAGAAATGGAGGAAGATCAGCATGCGTCGATTTGCAATGGATAAACTATTAGACTGGAAGAAAAAAAGTAACAGAAAACCACTGATTTTAATGGGAGCCCGGCAGGTTGGTAAAACGTGGTTAATGAAAGAATTTGGTAAGACATATTATGAAAAAACCGCCTACATTTCTTTTTACAATAATCAGAGAATGCAGGCGGTTTTCGATACGGATTTCGATATAAAACGTATTATTATGAACCTCAATATTGAATCAGGCGTAACGATCACCCCGGAGAATACATTGATTGTTCTGGATGAAATTCAAAATGCACCGAAAGCGTTGGAATCTTTGAAATATTTTTGCGAAGAAGCACCGGAATATCATGTAATAGCAGCAGGTTCACTTCTTGGCGTGGCGCTTCATGAGGGAATATCCTATCCGGTGGGAAAAGTAGATTTACTGGATTTATATCCATTCAATTTTAGAGAATTCCTGTGCGCTATGGACGAAGAAGGGCTGGAAAGTGCATTGGAAACAAAGGATTACAATTTAATTGACAATTTTGCGGATAAATATTTGTTCTGGCTGAAAAATTATTATTATACAGGCGGCATGCCAGCAGTTGTAGATGCATTTCGCTTGAATAAAGATTATGCAGAAGTACGACAGATACAGAGTGATATTGTACGGCAGTATGAGGGTGATTTTGGAAAGCATATTGAAGCAAAAGTTCTCCCAAGAATACGAATGGTATGGGATTCTATTCCGATGCAGCTGGCGAAGGAGAATAAAAAATTTTTCTTTGGACAGATAAAGAAAGGAGCCAGAAGCAGCGAATTTGAAATAGCAATTCAGTGGCTTCTGGATTGTGGATTAGTATATAAAGTCAACCGGGTAAATGAGCCTCATATGCCGCTGAAGGCGTATAAAAATATGAATGCATATAAATTATTCGTATTGGATGTAGGACTGCTCGGAGCAATGAGTGAACTGCCAGCAGAATCCATATTGGAGGGTAACGATATTTTTGTTGAATTTAAAGGCGCGCTTACAGAACAGTACGTTCTGCAGCAGTTGATTTCAGATACCCCTTATACGCCATATTATTATGGAAATGAAAAAGCAACTTTCGAGCAGGATTTTCTGATTCAGAAGGCAAAGAGTATTGTGCCGATTGAAGTAAAGGCGGAACAGAACATTCGATCCCATAGTCTTAAAACATATTGCGAAAAGTTCCAGCCGGAAGAAGCAGTTCGATTTTCAACATTGAAGTATAAAGAGCAGGAGTGGATGGTAAATATACCATTATACGCTGTTTGCAACTTATAAATTAAAACAGCTATAAATCCCACGAAAGAAGGTGATCCCCATGCCATTTAAAATCATCCGAAACGACATCACAAAAGTTCATGCCGATGCGATCGTCAACACAGCCAACCCTTAGCCAATTTACGTGAAAACGTATCAGAGGGGCGGTTACTTTAATCAAAGCCAGACGTTCCATCCGTTTTACCAGCCGGAGCAGATCAAAAAGGAAGAACTGGACAAAATTCTCGAAGCCGACAGCATCGCTGATGACAGCACAATCCAGAATGCTTTTTACGATGCCCCGACAGTTGTCTATCTGTTTGCACCGTATACCTACCCAAACGACGCACAGGACTGTTGCGTTGCAAAATCATTTACGATCAGGCAGAATAAACCGAAAAATCCCGTGGAAATATGTGAACTTCCGGGGTTCATTTTGGATGGAAATATTCTTGCAATTTTACAGCGCAGTTATTATAATAAAGACAAGTTCTGCGGTAAACTCATTTTTCGCAGAAAACGCCAGAAGCGGAGGCTGACGTTCAAAAAACAAAAAAGGAGCGTAAGAGAAATGGCAAAAATTTTAATTAGCCCTTCTAAATATTTACAGGGCGCAGGGGAAATGAAAAACATCGGAACATATGCGGCAAAATGCGGAAAGAAAGCGCTGGTTCTGATCAGCCAGGGAGGCTACAGACGGATCGGAGCAATGATCGAAGAAAGCTTTGCGGGAAGCGACTGCGACGTTGTTTTTGATTATTTCAACGGCGAGTGCTGTGAGAGTGAGATCAACCGTCTGGTTGCTATCGTGAAAGAAAAAGGCTGTGATCTGGTTATCGGTGTCGGCGGAGGCAAAATTTTTGATACCGCAAAAGCAGTTGCCTACTACGCAGAAACACCAGTATTCATCTGCCCGACCATTGCATCGACCGATGCACCGTGCAGCGCACTGTCTGTTGTATACACAGAAGAGGGTGTATTCGAGAGATACCTCTTCCTTCCGGCAAACCCGAACCTGGTTCTGATGGACACTGACATCATCGTAAAATCTCCAGTCCGCCTGACCGTAGCCGGAATGGGTGATGCACTTGCCACCTATTTTGAAGCAAGAGCCTGCCAGAGAAGCGGAGCTACTTCCTGCGCCGGTGGAAAAACAACCGAGGCAGCGATGGCACTCGCGAAACTCTGCTTTGACACTCTGATGGAAGAAGGTGTAAAAGCCAAAATCGCTCTTGAAGCCGGCGTATGCACCCCGGCAGTCGAGAAAGTCATCGAGGCCAACACCCTCCTTTCCGGAATTGGTTTTGAAAGCGCAGGCCTCGCAGGAGCCCACGCCATCCACAACGGCTTCACCGTACTCGAAGAGTGCCATCACATGTACCACGGTGAAAAAGTAGCCTTCGGAACCCTGACTCAGCTCGTCCTGGAAAACGTATCGCTCGATGAACTCGAAGACATCATCTTATGGTGCATCGAAGTCGGTCTCCCAGTCACCTTGGCTGAACTCGGTGCCGGAAACGTAACCGACGACCAGCTCATGGAAGTAGCCAAAACCGCATGCGCAGAGACTGACACCCTCCACAACATGCCATTCGAAGTAACCCCGGAGACCGTCTTCGCCGCCATTAAAGCAGCCGACGCCTACGGTAGATACTATCTCGACGAAGAAGAATAACCCGTATGAAAAAAGATCTCCTGCCAACCCCAGGAGATCTTTTTTCATACCCAAATTTAATCAATACAAAAAATAGAAGTTTCCAACTCCCTTCCTATATGTTAAAATAAACTCACCCCATTTCACAGAAAAAACATAAACCCATGTTAAAGTAAAATGGTAAAAATATCAAACATAAAAACACAACGAGATCAGGAAAAAGCACGAGCGGGCGGGCAGCCGTTTTTTTTCCGTCCGTCAAATAAAGGAGACTTTCAATCATGGACAAATTAAAAATCCTAGTAGTAGACGACGAAAGCCGTATGCGCAAACTTGTCAAAGATTTTTTAGTAAAAGCCGGATACGACGTCATCGAAGCCGGTGACGGCGAACAGGCCGTAGACACCTTCTACGCCCAGAAAGACATCGCCCTCATCATCCTCGACGTCATGATGCCCAAAATGGACGGCTGGCAGGTCTGCCGCGAAATCCGCCAGAACTCCAAAGTCCCGATCATCATGCTCACCGCCAAAAGCGAAGAACGCGATGAACTCCTCGGCTTTGACCTCGGCGTAGACGAATACATCTCAAAACCATTCTCCCCGAAAATCCTCGTCGCCCGCGTCGAAGCCATCCTGCGCCGCAGCGGCAAAACCGGCGAAGACGACGTATTAGAAGCCGGCGGCATCCGCATCGACAAAGCCGCCCACATGGCATCCATTGACGGAAAACCAATGGAGTTAAGCTATAAAGAATTCGAACTCCTCACCTACTTCCTCGAAAACCAGGGAATCGCCCTCTCCAGAGAAAAAATCCTGAACAACGTCTGGAACTACGACTACTACGGCGACGCACGCACCATCGATACCCACGTCAAAAAACTCCGCAGCAAAATGGGCGACAAAGGCGATTTAATCAAGACCATCTGGGGCATGGGCTATAAATTCGAGGCGGACGAATCATGAACGGAACAGAAAAACAAAATGAGACTTCCATGGAGATGCCTGCTGAAGATTCCCGTGTGACAATGGGAAACCAGACGGAGAAAAAGCACCGGTTTCACTTGAAAATGCCACAAAAGGGAAGAAAACACTCCGTCAAAAAACGAATTGCCTACACTTTTATTGCGACCATGGCAGCTACCCTGCTTATCATTGGCCTGATCAATTACTTCTTTCTCGGGTCCTTTTATATCCGGGATAAAGAACACATTCTGGCAGAGAGCTTTCAGAAACTGAATGCGACAGGCGGAGACAGCGACAATATCCCTGATACCTTCGAGCAGTTCTGTGCTACCAACAACCTGAAAGTCATTATTACCGGACCGGAGCTCAGCAGCTTCGTCTATTCCAACGCAACCGACCGCCAGAGCCTCCAGACCCTGATCTTCGGCCTGATCAGCGGAAACGAGCAGGCAAATACCAAAGTCGTTGACAGCAAAGACAACTATCAGATCCAGAAATTCTACGACAGCCACGCCGATGCCGAGTATCTGCAGATCATCGGCTGGTTTGACAATGGAAACTGCTACTTTGCAAGATGCCCGCTGGAGAGCATCACGGATGCGGTCGGCCTTTCCAACCAGTTTTACCTCTTTATCGGCATTCCGATCATCATCATCGGTGCCATTGTGATCTGGATCATCACCCGCCAGATCGTCCGTCCGGTGCAGGAGCTGACCGAAATTTCGAAAAAAATGGCAGCCCTTGACTTCGATGCCCGCTACGTGAGTGGCGGAAAAGACGAGATCGGCGAGCCTGGAAACAACTTCAATGTCATGTCCGAACAGCTTGAGCAGGCGATTTCCGAGCTGAAAAGTGCGAACGTTGAGCTGCAGAAAGATATTGACAAAAAAACGCAGATTGATGAAATGCGCCGCGAGTTTCTCTCAAATGTCACACATGAGCTGAAAACCCCGATCGCTCTGATTCAGGGCTATGCGGAAGGCCTGAAAGACAACATCAACGACGATGAGGAAAGCCGCGAGTTCTACTGCGATGTCATCATCGACGAGGCGGCAAAGATGAACGAGATGGTCAAAAAACTCCTGAACCTGAACCAACTCGAGTTCGGTGAGGATCAGGTCAATATGGAACGGTTCGATCTGAACGCCGTGATTAAAGGCGTGCTGCAGTCCTCCGACATCCTGATCCGCCAGAAAGAGGCAAAAGTGCTCTTTACCGGCGGCGACCCGCTCTATGTCTGGGGCGATGAATTCAAAGTCGAGGAGGTTATCACCAACTATCTGACGAATGCCCTCAACCATCTGGACTACGACCACACGATTGAGATCAGCTGCAAAAAAGAAGGGAATGTCGTAAAGACAACCGTTTTCAATACCGGGGACCCGATCCCGGAGGAGGATCTCGACAAGGTATGGGTGAAATTCTTCAAGGTGGACAAAGCGAGAACAAGGGAATACGGCGGAAGCGGCATCGGCCTTTCCATCGTAAAAGCCATTATGGATTCCTTCCAGCAGCAGTGCGGCTGCCAGAATTACGACAACGGTGTGGCATTCTGGTTCACACTGGAGGCAGATGGAAAAACGGAAGAAGCATGATTGCAAAAAGCGTGCCAGAAAAAGGAAATACAGCCTTTTCTTGGTGCGCTTTTCTTGCATAAAGGAAAAAGATGGTGTAGAATAATAGCACAAACGGTCGAAAAGAGAGGGAGAGAAGAGATGGCGGATTCCAACAGTACAAAGAGTGCGCTTGCAGATGCAATGAAAAAATTGATGGTACGCAAGTCTTTTGCGAAAATCAGTATTTCAGATCTCTGCGAGGAATGCGGTCTGAACCGGAAAAGCTTTTATTATCATTTTAAAGATAAATACGATCTGGTAAACTGGATCTTTTATGTGGACTTTCTGACAAACATGGGCGGAAAGAACTTTGAGAATGAATGGGATGTGCTGGTGGCGGTCTGCAATATTTTCTATCAGAATAAAGCATTTTACCAGAGTGCCCTGAGGATCGAAGGGCAGAACAGTTTTAAGGATTACTTTTACGAGATGCTCGAGCCGGTCATGGCGTTTTTGGTACAGGATCTCTTTCAGGTACAGAATCAGAAACTGTTTGTAACGTTCTTCTGTGATGCCTTCCTGACCGCGGTTCTGCGCTGGTTTTCCATGGAAAGCGAGCTGGAACCGGAAACGTTTGTCGAAGAACTGAAAGAAGTGATATACAGATCATCAGAAAAAATAGCAGCCAAAGCGGAACCAAAGAAATAAAATTCCGCTTTGGCTGTACTTTTATGCATCTGCGAGCAGTTCACGGTAAAATATATTCCGAAGAGACAACTCTTCAAAGGAAACGGTGGGCGTATCGAGTGTGCGGGCCATGTGATCCGGCAGAAGCAGCAGATACGCCGGATTGGCGGTGATAATCTGCTCAATTTTGCGGGAGTCTTCCTGCACTTCGATCGGGAAGAATGGCTGTATGGGGGTGAAGCGGTACTGTTGAACAACATCGGAAACAGCCCGGATACTTTCTTTTGAGCACGAATCATCTGCGACCAGAAAGAAAAAGACACTCTGTTCCATCTGGGAATACAGGTGGTCAAAAGAGAGCAGATAAGCGGCAGCATCTGCATCCTGATAGACTTTGTGCATACCGAACAGCGTTTTCTGACGGCGCAGGGCTTTTGCCATGGAAGCCGTTGAGGGGGCATCAATTGGAAGAGAAACCATCAGGTTCGGGCAGGATAAAAGCAGTTTCTGCTGTTTTTCGGTAAGCGGCGTATCGGAAAGAAACCAGAGAAACGCGCATTCCGGATGCGACTGGATGACGGCAAGGTAGGATTCCATATCCTCATGATGATCCTTGGAGCGGAGCTGATAAGAGTAGATGCCGTATGTCAGACCGGTTCTGACCACGGATGCAAAAAACGAGGAATCGTAAGTGTCCGGGATGCGGCTGTCGAGACGGAGCTTGACAACCCAGGGAACAGCAAAGGAAAGTTCTTTCTGCTTCTGGCGCAGAATCTGCGCACCGTAGGTAAAACTGTTGTAGCCGATGTTGATGCCGAACTGACGAAGCGCTTCCGGATCGTTGCTGCGCAGCAGAAAGTCGATCGCCTGATAGTACGGGCTTTCATCGTTGCGCAGAAGATCCTGAAAAATGGCAAAAATCTGATTCTGAAAGCGGCCGCGGGAAAATTGGCGGCCAAGATCGCAGAGCTTGCGGACGCTGCGTTTCGGATCTGCGTCCATCTCCACCATCGCGCGTGCAACTGTTGTGTCGATCAGTGCGCGGGTAATGTCCTGTGAATTCATAATGTGTTCCTCCGATCAAGTAAAATAAGCTGTTTTTATCATAGCAAAAAGAACACGGTAAAAACAGGGACAAAGAACAGGAATTGTCTAAAAACTCCATTCCTTAAGGAAAATTTACCAGATCTTCAGAAGAAATTTCTTTTTCTTTTGTGGAAAAAGTGGTAAAATAAAGTTAGATGGTACAAACTATCGATTCTGCCGCGCCAAAAACGCGGCGGAACCATCCGAAACGATTCCAGAAAAATAGGAAAAACGAAATGGTTTTCGAACATGGAAGATAAAAGGAGGCGTTTTGCATGAAATTTGATATGCACTGCCACACAAAAGAGGGTTCGATGGATGGAAAAGTCATGATTGAGGAGTACATCCGAACACTGAAACGAAAAGGATTTGGAGGAATGTTGGTATCCGACCACGATTCCTATGACGGATACCGTGAGTGGAAGAATGCCATCAAGGGAAGAGCACACCAGGATTTTGTGGTATTAAAAGGTGTTGAGTACGATACGTGCGACTGCGGCCACATTCTTGTGATTATGCCGTTCGGCGTAAAATTAAAAATTCTGGAGCTGCGCGGCCTGCCGGGATCGATCCTTGTCAAGATCGTCCATGCGTACGGCGGAATTTTAGGACCGGCGCATCCGTACGGCGAAAAATTTATGAGCATGATCAGCACGAATGAACGGAAGAAAAAGTATCAGCAGCGGATTGCCCAGCTTCTCCCGCAGTTCGATTTTGTTGAAATTTTCAATGCGTGTGAGAGCGCGGAGACGAACGCAAAAGCGAAACGGCTGGCGGAGAAATTCAATAAGCCCGGCTTTGGCGGAAGCGATGCGCACCGGCTGAACTGCATCGGAAAAGCGTACACCGAGCTGCCGGATACCATCAGAAGTGAGGATGATCTGATCGCCTACGTAAAAACGTGCCCGCAGATCGAATGCGGCGGCGAACATTACAACGGAACGACGAAAGACCGGATCGGCCGCCTGAACATGGTGCTTGTGGATTCGTTCTATTTCTACAACAAACTTGCAAATGGCTGGCGCTGGCGGAAGCGGAGACGTGAGCTGTTTGATATCATAGAGAAAAAACTCTGATGAATGCCTGGCAAAAAGCGTGCCGGAAACGTTTCGTTCGGCACGCTTTTTCCTGCCCTGTATTTGAATCGAAAAAGAGAGGAAACATACGTATGCTTGCAATATTTCTTGCGCCGGTCTACATACTGGCAAATGTATTTACCGCCTACTGGCTGCTGCGGTGGATGAAGGAGGTGCATCCTCTGTTCCGCCATCCGGCCGTGCTGGGTGTCATTTTGGTGCTGTATGCATTTTTTGCACTTTCCCTGCTGACGAGCTTTCTGATCAAAAGAGATCCCGTTCACCGGATTTTAAAGGTCATCAGCAACTGCTGGCTCGGCATGTATCTGTATTTTCTTGGCTTCACCGCGATTCTGGTGCTGCTGCGCTTCATTTTTGCGCATACGGCACTGACGAAAACTTGGCTGTATTCTCCGATGGGATTGAAATCGGTCGGCCTTGGCGCGATCCTTTTTGTGACGGGAATGTGCATCTACGGAATGGTGCATGCAGTCCATATTTACACGACACGATATGAGGTTCCATCGAAAAAGGATGCACATCTGAAAATTGCGCTCGTCGCAGATCTTCATCTGGGGTACAGCATCGGCAGTCATCAGATGGAAGAGATGGTGGAAAAAATCAATGCTGAGGAGCCGGATGTCGTTGTGATTGCCGGGGATATTTTTGATAATGAGTACGATGCCATCTATGAGCCGGACCGCGTGGCGGATCTTCTGGCGGGCTTAAAGAGCCGGTACGGCACGTACGCCTGCTACGGCAACCACGATCTCGATGAGAAGATTCTCGCGGGCTTTACGTTTGAGATGAAGGAGGAGCGCATCGCCGACCGCCGGTTCGGTGAGTTTCTGGACCGCGCGAAGATTCATCTGCTGGAGGATGATGTGGTTTGTATCGATGATGCCTTTTATCTGGCGGGCCGAAAAGATCCCGACCGGATCCGCAAAACGCAGGAGACACGCGACACGCCGTCCGAACTGCTTACCGGACTGGACCAGTCGCTTCCAGTTTTTGTGATTGACCACCAGCCGTCGGAGCTGACCGAGCTGGCAGAGGCAGGCGCAGACCTTGATCTTGGCGGCCATACGCACGACGGACAGCTCTTCCCAGGCAATATCCTTACCGGCCTGATGTGGGAGAATGCCTGCGGGATGAAGAAAGTCGGAGACATGTACAGCATCGTCACTTCCGGCGTGGGTCTCTGGGGACCGCCGATGCGGATTGGAACGAAAGCGGAAGTGGTGATCATCGATTATGGAAAATAAGGGTTGACAAAACCGGAACGCAGAACTATAATACAACAAAATTACGAAACAGAGGTTATCAACGATGAACGAGATGCACAGCGTACAAATGCACAGGGACGACGATTGATAGCGCTTGTATCAAAGTGAAGACTACTATACTTCACAGGTACAGGCGCTGATTGTGTTGTACCTGTGTGGAAGATAAGGCAAAGGGAAACCACACCGGGAGAAAAAGAAATACCCCGTGTGGTTTTTCTTTGCCATTTTTTATCCATGCGGGAATGACTTGAAATTTACATCAGAGAAGGGTTGTGATCGTATGGGATATACAGATTATGTCCATATGGATTTTCTGCTGATTTTGCGGCGATAAAGAAAAATCAGAACAGAAAGGCAGAAAAGACTATGAAGACAGAAATGAATACCGTAAAAGTAAGAAAAACAGAGGAACTCGAAGCAGAGCAGTTAGGAGCCCACATCGGCGAAATCGTGCGGCTGCATGGAAGCATTTACAAAATCCGAAAAATGAGCTCATTTGCATTTGTGCTGCTTCGGACGAAACGGCAGATGGTACAGTGCGTGTACGAGCCGGCGTATGCCCGGTTTGCATTGGAGGAATTAAAAGAAGAGGCGTGTGTCCGGTTTACCGCGGAGGTGATCCGTGAAGAGCGTTCCAGAAGCGGGTATGACCTGCATCTGTTAGAAGTGGAAATCCTCTCCGAGCCGGAAGAAGTACCGCCGGTTGTCATCAACCAGAAGCGGGTCAATACTTCGATTGAGAACCTGCTGGACTATCGCCCAATTACGCTGCGCAACGAAAAAGAGCGCGCGATTTTCCAGATCCCGGCAAAGATCTGCCAGGCGTTCCGCGAATTTCTGGACAGCCATCACTTCACCGAAATCCATACGCCAAAAATCGCAGCGGCAGGAGCCGAGGGCGGAGCTAATATCTTCTCCCTGTCGTATTTCGGTGAACAGGCATATCTGGCGCAGAGCCCGCAGTTTTACAAGCAGATGATGGTCGGCGTCTTCGAACGTGTCTACGAGATCGCACCGGTCTTCCGGGCGGAGAAACACGACACGGCGCGTCATCTGAACGAATATACAAGCGTGGACTTTGAGATAGGCTATATCGAGAACTTCGAGGACATCATGGCGATGGAACAGGAGATGCTGCGGTACACGTTTGCACGGCTGCAGGAGACATGCGGAGCGGAGCTTTCGCTTTTAAAAGCAGAGGTGCCGGTGATCACGGAGATTCCGAGAATCCGTTTTTCGGAGGCGAAAGAGCTGGTGAGCCGTGTATACAAAAGAGCCTTTTCGGAGAAACTGGACTTTGGGCCAGAGGAGGAAAAACTGCTGTGCGAATACGTGAAGAAAACGACAGGCAGTGACTTCGTATTTGTGACACATTATCCAAGCGCCAAGTGCCCGTTCTACGCGATGGACAGCAGAGAAAACCCGGCAGTGACGGAAAGTTTTGACCTTCTCTTCCTGTTTATTGCAGACAGGATTGCTGTATAAAAGTCAGAATTTTTGCAGAAATGAGCCTTGTAAAGCGTCCGAAAATAGGCTATACTAAACAAGGTTTGGCTGTCGGCAGAATCTGGCAGTATCGGCAAATATTGGAAAAAAGAAAGACGGGAGTTTCCCGGTTTGAGGATAGGAAAATATGAAATTATATGACATTTCCGGAGAGCAGTTTTCCGCAATGGACGCGCCGCGTCATCTGATGACGGAGGAAGGAACGGCGCAGACGACGCTCGACCGGTCACTTGGCATCTGTCAGGTGGCGGAGCTTGAGGGAAAAGTGACAAGAGAAGTGCTCGAGGAGGTCATGGAAGAAGACTGTGAACGTCTTCTGATCCGCGGCGATGCGCAGATTACACGCGATGGGGCAGATTACCTGGCAGAGAAAAAATTGGTGCTGCTCGGTGTGGAGCAGGAAACTGTCGGAAATGAGACATCGGGGAATGATGTTCATCAGCAGCTGCTGAAAAAAGGTACGGTGATTGTCGAAAATCTGAATCTGGAGAAAGTGACCTCGGGTCATTATTTTCTTGTGGCTGCTCCGGTCAAAAAGAAACACCAGTACGGCGGCCCGATCCGCGCGGTTCTGATCGAAAATTAGAAAATGCCTTGTATCAATCTGAAAATGCAATGTGAAATATAACAGAAAGAGAAAAACAAGAAAAAGTGTTCCCCCGTGGGACACTTTTTTTGATGTGTCCAAAACGAGGGAACTTTGGGTTGTATTTTCCAAATATGGAGAATATAATGAGAAAAAGCCAGGATGTGGTATTTAAAACCAGATCCATTCCGGGCGAAAAATATTAAATTATTTACAAAGGAGATCGTGAACAATGGATGCAAAAATGAAAGTAGAAAGAGCCGCTGCAGGCGCTGCGATCGATGGTGTTTTAAAATATGTGAACCACGGAGATGACAGAACAAAAGCACTGCTGAATCTGACGGATTTTGTACAGAAATTTACCGGAAATATGTTTGCGGAGAAAACGTTCGACAATATCCGCACCATGCTGCAGAATCCGGACAACAAATGGGTACAGTATGTCAACCGCGGACTGGACGAGCTGGATCCGCAGGTGATCAAAATGACTGCTTTGAACCTGGGATTCCAGGCAGCTTTCGTCGGAACGAAACAGATCCGTATGAACCGTGAAAAATACAACTGCAACATCCCATGGACGATGCTGATGGACCCGACAAGTGCCTGTAACCTGCACTGCACCGGATGCTGGGCAGCAGAATACGGCCACAAGCTGAATCTTTCCTATGAGAAACTTTCTGATATCATAAGCCAGGGAAAAGAGCTGGGAACCTACTTCTACATGTTCACCGGCGGCGAACCGCTTGTGCGCAAAAAAGACATCCTGCGTCTGGCAGAAGAGCATCATGACTGTGAATTCCACTGCTTCACCAATGGAACCCTGATCGACGAGGAGTTCTGTGAGGCGGTTCAGAAGCTCGGCAATATCTCCTTCTCCCTGTCTCTGGAAGGCTTCGAGGAGGTCAACGACGGACGCCGCGGCGAGGGTATTTTCGATAAAGTTCTGGCAGCCATGGATCTGATGAAAAAACACGGTCTGCTTTTTGGTACTTCCATCTGCTACACAAGAGCAAACCTCGAGACCGTTACAAGTGACGAGTTCCTGGATCTTTTGATCGAGCACGGATGCCGTTACAGCTGGTATTTCCACTTCATGCCGGTCGGCATGGACGCTGCACCGGAGCTGATGCCGACGGTTGAGCAGAGAAAATATATCTATCACAGACTGCGTGAGATCCGTTCCGATAAGAGCGACAAACAGATCTTTGTTATGGACTTCCAGAACGACGGTGAGTTCGTCGGAGGCTGTATCGCAGGAGGAAGAAACTACTGCCATATCAATGCAAACGGCGATGTGGAGCCGTGTGTTTTCATCCATTACTCCGGCGCAAACATCAACGAGGTTTCCCTGCTCGAAGCACTGCAGCAGCCGTTGTTCCAGGCATACCGCGATGGACAGCCGTTCAACCGCAACCACCTGCGTCCATGTCCGATGCTTGAAAACCCGGAACTGCTGCGTGAGATGGTCGAGAAGGCCGGCGCGAAGTCAACCGACCTGCAGTCCCCGGAGAGCGCAGAGCATCTGTGCGGAAAATGCGACCTGTATGCAGCAGAGTGGAAAAAAGCCGCAGATGAGCTGTGGGCAGAGAATCCGCATCACAAACAGAGATATGAGAACTATAAGAAAGAGAACCTGGACGAGGAGGCAAAAGCTTCCACAGAGGAAATTCTTTCCGGAATCCGCGGATAATGCGATGCATGAACGGAATCAATGACAGAAATAAGACGCCGGGAAACGGGATAAAGCCTGTTTTCCGGTGTCTTTATGTTTCAATCCAATTCAATCTAAGTCCGACAGGTCTTGCAGAAAAAAGGCAGATCCCGTATACTGGTAGAAGCAAAAAGATATTTTAACGACAGAGAGGATTAAAAAATAGAAGATGAACGATTCATTTTTACAGGAACAGGGCGTAAGCGGGGCGTTAATTGAGAGCGTGCGGAGATTCCGCGAGAGCTATCCGGTGGCGGAGGGCTTAGAGAACCGCATGAGCACGCCGGAAATCCCGTTTTTTGGAAAAGAGATTCTGGAGATGGCGATTGCCGCGCTTCTGCAGGGCGAAAATCTGCTGCTGACCGGCGAAAAGGCAACGGGAAAAAATGTGCTGGCGGAGACACTGGCGTACATTTTCGGAAGACCGACGTACAACGTTTCCTTCCATGTAAATACGGGAAGTGCCGAGCTGATCGGAACCGATACGTTCCAGAACCAGGAGGTCACACTCCGGAAGGGCAGCATTTACCGCTGTGCCGAGGAAGGCGGCTTTGGTATTCTCGATGAGATCAACATGGCGAAAAACGATGCGGTCAGTGTTCTTCACGCGGCGCTCGACTACCGCCGTATCATCGATGTGCCGGGCTACGATAAAATTCCGCTTCACCCGGCGGCGCGGATGATCGGAACGATGAATTACGGTTATGCGGGAACGAGGGAGCTGAATGAAGCGCTGGTGTCCCGCTTTCTGGTGATTGACATGCCGCCGCTTACAGAAGAGACACTGTTTTATCTGATGCAGTCAAAATTCCCGGATCTGAAACCGGCGGCACGCGAAGCGCTGGCCGGCCTTTACCTCGATCTGCAGAAAAAGGCAAAACAGGCGGAAATCACCACGCGCGCGCTCGACCTCCGCGGCCTGTTCGGAGCGATCGGCACGATGCGCCAGGGGCTGTCCCCGTATCTTGCGGTGCAGATCGGCATTGTCAATAAATGCTTTGACCTGTTTGAAAAAGAGATCGTGCGGGATGTCGTGCGCACGCGGATTCCGGAAGAGTGGACGCCGCAGGATGTTTTTTAGAGGAAATACGTATGGTGACAGAGGAAACATTAAAAACGCATGAGATGGAGCTGGAAAGCCGGATCCGCAATCTCGTCTGGACTGTCAGCGGCGACTACACGCTGAAGCTGAACCCGGACGTGGAGCGGTATGCGAAAGAGCCGGATACGGTGCTGTACGATACGATCCGCCAGGGTGCCTTTTCGTGTTACTTTGATCGGGAAGCCTACAGCCTGTATCTGGTGAAGAAGGTTTACAGCGGCGCAGCGGAGGGAGAACTGATGATGCTCGCCCAGCTGGTGACGGAGGAGGCCATATCGAAGCGGCTCGAAAGCGAGCGCCCCGGTGTCAAGGGCTTTCGAAGGAGAGCAGCGGAGGAAATACTGGACCACTCGTTTGAATCTTTATCCAAAAATGAGACAGGGCGCCTGAAACTGGAGTATCTGCGCGGAAGAAGAGAGGAGGACGAGGGAAAAAGCCCTTCATACTCGGGGAAAACGCGGGAGTGGATGGAGCTGCTGAAGCACGCATCCGAAACAGCGGATACAATGGAACTGATCCGGGTGACGGACGAGCTGTACAATAAGGTCGTCGATCCCGCATTTGTGAAAAAGCACGGTGATCTTGCCTCGGTTCTTGCGGTAACGATCGAGGAGCTCACCGAGTATTCCTGGAAGGATTTCCTTTCGGAAGAGCTGTATGAGGACGGGCTCGAGACATATCTGGAGCGAGTTTCGCTTGATATGACAAATTTCACATCAAAAGAGGCGGAAGAGAAGAAAGAAAAAACAGCGGGAAGCGATACCAAAAAGGTCGTTGTCGTCGATGAGAAAGCGCTGGCACGGATGTATCAGTACATTCAGCGCAATTACGGAAAAACGTGGCTCTCGGAGAGTGAGGAGAAAAGCCGGAATTACCAGCTCTGCCGCGGCATCCACAGCGACTGCAGCCTCTATTACACGGAGGGTGTGCTGAAAAATCCGGTCGGAAAGTATTATCAGCTCTCCTACGCGCAGAAGCAGAAGGATAAAAACCTTCATGCCTATTACGACCAGCACCGCGCGGTGCGGCAGAACATTTCGCTGCTGTATCAGGAACTGAAAAAAGCGATGCTGCTGCAGGAGGATCAGTCGTTTGCGGATGCAGACCACGGAATTTTACAGCCCGCGCGGATGTGGAAGGTGGGACGGAGCCAGAATGCGGATCTGTTCCGGCTGGAGCAGCGGCGGAATTCGCTGGATTTTGTCGTGGATATTCTCGTAGATGCGAGCGGTTCCCAGCGGCCGCGCCAGGAGAATGTGACACTGCAGACGTACATTCTGGCGGAGACCTTAAGCCGCCTGCACATCCCGTTCCGCGTGATGAGCTTCTGTACGTTCTGGGATTACACGATCCTGCACCGGATGCGCGATTACGACGATCCGCGGGAGAAGAACAGCAATATTTTTGAGTATATCACATCCTCAAACAACCGCGACGGGCTTGCTGTCAAGGCGACGGGGATGGATCTTTTAAAACGCCAGGAGGACCGGAAGCTGCTGATCCTCTTAAGCGACGGAAAGCCGTACGATGTGCTGGTGAACCGGCCGAATGCGAGAAATCCAAAGCCGTACCGGGATGACTATGCGCTGCATGACACGGCAACCGAGGTGCGGCGCCTCAGGCAGCAGGGTGTCTCGGTGCTTGGGGTCTTTGTAGGCGAGGAGACGGAGCTTATGGCGGAGCAGAAGATTTTCGGCAAGGATTTCGCGTATGCGCGCGATATCCGCAACTTTTCCCATATGGTGGGAAGCTATTTAAGAAGAAAAATCGAAGAATAAACGAGCGGAATGCTCCGGGCGGAAAGTGAAAAACTTTTATCCGGAGCATTTTTTTCAAATTTTTTACGCAAACAGGTTGACATTTCCCACAAAACCTCCTAGAATGTTCTATAGTGAACTGTTTAATATGAAACAGTCATCTATAGAACAGTTGCTTATAGAACAGTCCTTGTTCAAACAGTTTTATAACGAACAGATGGGGACGGCAGCAAAGGGGAAAGGAGGAAAAAAGCAGCGTGTGTTGTAAAAAAAGAAAAATCGGCCACGAACTGCGGACGCTGGACAATATGATGTCACGGAACCTGATGGCAGCTGCCAGAGAGCGGGGGGTCGATGAACTGACCGCCATGCACGGATGGATTTTAGGGTATCTGTGCCGGAACGAAGACAAAGATATTTTCCAGAAGGATATCGAGGCGGAGTTTAAGATCTGCCGGTCCACCGTGACGAATATTTTAAAGCTCATGGAGAAAAAGGGCTACATCCGACGGGAGTCCGTTCCCTATGACGCGCGTCTGAAGAAACTGGTGCTGACCGATACCGGAAGAGAGCTTCACGAGAAGACGAAAGATATGATCGATATTCTGGAAGAACAGACGGTTGCGGGAATTTCAAAAGAAGATCTTGAGACTTTCTATCGTGTCATCGACCAGCTCAAAAGCAATGTAAAAAATATGTTAGGAGAGACATCATGTTAAAAACACTTGGAGCACAGGTAAAAGAGTTTAAAAAAGCCTCCATTGCCACTCCGCTTTTCATGATTCTGGAAGTTATCATGGAGATGATCATTCCTCTTATGATGGCATCCATTATCGATGATGGTGTAGAAAAAGGCGATCTCCATCACATCTACGTGGTGGGAGCGTTCATGGTGGCAGCAGCAGCCATCGGTCTGTTTGCCGGTATCATGGGCGGAAAATATGGAGCAAAAGCGTCTGCCGGATTTGCAAGAAATCTGCGTCAGGCCATGTTTGAAAACATTCAGGAATATTCATTTTCGAATATCGACAAATTCAGCACCGCAGGTCTTGTCACCCGCCTGACGACAGACGTCACCAACCTGCAGAATGCCTATCAGATGATTCTTCGTATGTGCATGCGTGCACCGTCGAGCATGATCATCGCGATGATTATGTCGTTTTACATCAATGCACGTCTTGCAAGCGTTTATCTGGTAGCCGTTCTTATCCTCGGAACGTGTCTGTTTTTGATCATGCGTTCCGCGACGAAATATTTCGATCAGGCATTTCCGAAGTACGATGAGCTGAATGCGAGCGTACAGGAAAACGTATCCGCCATCCGCGTAGTAAAAGCGTATGTGCGTGAGGATCATGAAACAAGTAAGTTCCACAAAGCAGCAGAGAACATCTACAAAATTTTCTGTAAAGCAGAGGAAAACCTTTCCTTCAACGCGCCGCTGATGCAGCTTACCGTTTACAGCTGTATTCTTCTGATCAGCTGGCTCGGTGCGAAGATGATCGTCGGAAGCAGCCTGACAACAGGAGAGCTGATGAGCCTTCTGACCTACTGCATGAACATTTTGATGAGCCTCATGATGCTTTCGATGGTATTCGTTATGATCACGATGAGCCTTGCGAGTGCGCGCCGTATTACCGAGGTTCTGAATGAGAAGAGCGATCTCGACAATCCGGAGAATCCGGACTTTGATATTCCGGACGGAAGCATTACCTTCGACCACGTCTACTTCAACTACAAAAAGGGAGCAGGCGAGCCGGTTCTTTCGGATATCAACCTTTCGATCAAATCCGGTGAGACCATCGGTATCATCGGCGGAACCGGAAGTGCGAAGACGAGTCTTGTCACCCTGATCAGCCGTCTGTACGATGTCACGGAAGGCTCCGTCAAAGTCGGCGGAAAGGATGTCCGTTCCTACGATATGGAAACTCTGCGAAATGAAGTAGCCGTTGTTCTGCAGAAAAACGTGCTGTTTTCCGGTACGATTCTCGACAACCTCCGCTGGGGTGATAAAAACGCTTCCGAAGAAGAGTGCAAACGAGTCTGCCGCCTGGCGTGCGCCGATGAATTTATCGACCGGATGCCGGAAGGCTACAACACCTACATAGAGCAGGGCGGATCGAACGTATCCGGCGGTCAGAAACAGCGTCTCTGTATCGCAAGAGCACTGCTGAAAAAACCGAAAGTTCTGATCCTCGATGACAGTACGAGTGCCGTCGACACCGCAACGGATGCTAAAATCCGGAAAGCATTCCTGACCGAGATTCCGGAGACGACAAAGCTGATCATTGCACAGCGTATTTCCAGTGTACAGGATGCGGACCGCATTATTGTCATGGAGAATGGAAAAGTAAACGGCTTTGGAAGCCACGAGGAATTACTGAAAACCAATAAAATTTACCGCGAAGTATATGAGTCTCAGACCGGTGGCGGCGGAGACTTTGACGAGAAGAGAGGTGAGTAAGGAATGGCAGAGAGAGTACAGCAGGTAAAGGGACCGGGCGCAAGACCGCCGAGAGGAGTTAAAGTGCAGGTCGAGAACCCGATGAAGATCTTTACCCGGATTATGAAATATGTATTAAAAGATTACACCGTGCACTGCATCGCCGTTGTCATTGCGATTTTTGTCAACGTTCTGGCGAATGTGCAGGGAACCATGTTCATGAAAACACTGATTGACAGTTACATCACACCGATGCTGACCCAGTCCAATCCGGATTTCACCCCGCTGCTTCATGCGATCCTCCGGGTGGCTGGATTCTATGCGATCGGTATTGTGGCTGCTTTCGTTCAGAACCGTACCATGATTTATGTATCTCAGGGTACTTTAAGAAACATTCGAAACGATCTGTTTGGCAACATGGAAAAACTGCCGATCAAATATTTTGATACCCATTCACACGGCGATATCATGTCGATCTACACGAACGATATCGATACGCTGCGTCAGATGATCAGCCAGAGTATTCCGCAGATCATCAACAGTGCGATCACGATTGTCAGCGTCTTTATCAGCATGCTGATTCTGAACGTTCCGCTGACGATTACAACACTCGTTATGGTATCTATCATGCTTGCCGTAACGAAAAAAGTGGCCGGATTTTCCGGAAGCTACTTCATGAAACAGCAGAAGGCCCTTGGTGCTGTCAACGGTTTCATTGAGGAAATGATGGACGGCCAGAAGGTTGTCAAGGTCTTCTGTCACGAAGAGGACAACATTGCAAAATTCAAAGAGATCAACGATAACCTGTATGAGAGTGCTTACAATGCAAATGCTTTCGCCAACATCATCGGACCGATCAACGCACAGCTTGGAAATATGAGCTACGTGGTCTGCGCTATTGTCGGCGGTGCCCTTGCACTGAACAGTGTCGGCGGCTTTACTCTCGGCGGTCTGGCAAGCTTCCTGACTTTCAACAAGAGCTTCAACATGCCGATCAACCAGGTCAGCCAGCAGCTGAACGCGATCGTTATGGCACTTGCCGGTGCCGACCGTATCTTCCGTCTGATGGATGAGAAGCCGGAACTCGACAAAGGATATGTAACACTCGTCAATGCAAAAGAAGAAAATGGAAAGCTCACCGAGACGAAAGAGCGTACCGGAAGATGGGCATGGAAGCATACGCATCAGGCGGACGGATCTGTTGATTACCGTGAGCTGCAGGGACGCGTTGTCTTCGAGCACGTTGATTTTGGCTACAACCCGGAAAAAATCGTTCTGCACGACGTATCGCTGTTTGCAGAGCCGGGCCAGAAAATCGCGTTTGTCGGTTCCACCGGTGCCGGAAAGACGACCATCACCAACCTGATCAACCGTTTCTACGATATTCAGGAAGGCAAGATCCGCTACGATGAGATTAACATCGGAAAGATCAAAAAAGACGATCTGAGAAGATCTCTTGGTATCGTTCTGCAGGATACGCATCTGTTTACCGGAACGGTAAGAGACAACATTGCTTTTGGAAAACTCGATGCGACGGAGGATGAGATCGTAGCGGCAGCAAAACTGGCAAATGCGCACGGATTCATCATGCGTCTGCCGCAGGGGTATGACACAATGCTGACCGGAGACGGTGCAAACCTCTCCCAGGGCCAGAGACAGCTCCTTGCGATCGCGCGTGCAGCCATCGCAGACCCGCCGGTTCTGATCCTCGATGAGGCGACAAGTTCCATCGATACCCGTACCGAGCGGATTGTCCAGGATGGTATGGATAAGCTGATGAGCGGAAGAACGACGTTTGTCATCGCACACCGTCTGTCTACCGTACGAAATGCCGACTGTATCATGGTTCTCGAGCAGGGCCGCATCATTGAGCGCGGTACCCATGATCAGCTGATTGAGCAGAAAGGCAAATATTACCAGCTGTATACCGGAAATCAGGTTTCGGCTTAACAGAAAAAGAGATATGGAAGATCCCGCACGGCAGATTTTTGTTTTCTGCTGTGAGGTTTTTGAAATCATACAAAGGAGAAAAGTTATGGAATACTTAGATACAGCGCAGGAACTGCTTGACTTTATCATGCGGTGCAAAAGCCCGTTTCATGTGGTAAAAGAGGCCAGTGATCTGCTGAACGAAAATGGTTATGAAAAACTGGAGGAGACGAAAGAGTGGAGTCTCGTTCCGGGCGGAAAATATTATGTGACGAGAAATGAATCCTCGGTGATCGCATTCCAGATCCCGGAGGGCGCATTTTCCAGCTATCAGATCATCGCCAGCCACAGCGACTGCCCGACCTTTAAAGTAAAGGGAGAGGATCCGTTTGTGAAGGACGGCCATTATACCCGCCTGAACGTGGAGGGCTACGGCGGCATGATCCGCGCTCCGTGGTTTGACCGTCCGCTTTCCCTGGCAGGCCGTATGATGGTCCGCGATGGAAACGGCGTAAAATCCGTTCTGGTCGATGCCGGACGCGATCTGGTGACGATCCCGAACCTGCCGATCCATCTGAACCGCGACATCAACAACGGGATCAA
>OLVT01001323.1_pt1 | contig 21508 bp, 25 predicted proteins | sample 1673241 | NCBI WGS metagenome assembly OLVT01 (sample SAMEA3178936, study PRJEB25190) | human gut metagenome | biome: human gut; feature: human-associated habitat; material: faeces | place: Austria | collected 2013 | reverse complement strand
TGGTGAGGAATCCATGTTTGTGACAACAAATGTGTACATGTAAACCATTTGGTTTATCAGGCACTTCCGATGGGGGCGGTTCCTGTAGGGCATAATTCCATAATAGACTTAAAGGATGTGCCCTGTGAAGAAGGTGATATGGGAGAAACGAATGCATATCATTTTTCTCTGGAAGGAGAATTCTTTATGCATAAAGAGCAAGCCTATGTTGAAACTGCTCCAAGAGATATTATACAATTTAAATATGCGGAAAGCCTGCAAATCCAGTAATGGTAAGACACTGCAAATATGAGGATCGTGTAGAAATACATGATCCTTTTCTGCCCCGCAAACCATTTACAAATTCCCCCATTCGTGGTATCATCATAAGAGCGTTATTTCAAAAAAACAATAACGGTGGAGGTTGCAAAATGAAGCTGATAAAAACAGTAGATGCAGAGGGTGCTGTACTCTGCCATGACATTACACAGATCATCAAGGGCGTGACAAAGGACGCCGTATTCCGCAAGGGGCATATTGTTGCAAAGGAGGACATACCGGTACTTTTAAGTGTGGGAAAGGATCAGCTGTATGTCTGGGAAAAGGAGGAGGGGATGCTTCATGAAAATGAGGCAGCCGAGATCCTGTGCAGCCTGTGCAAGGGAAACCATATGGAGCGCTCTGAGGTAAAAGAGGGAAAGATTGAGCTTACGGCTGACTGTGACGGTCTCTTAAAGGTGGATAACAGAGGCTTAAAGGCAGTGAACGGATTCGGACAGATGATGATCGCCACCCGTCACGGAAATTTTGCCGTAAAGAAGGGGGACAAGCTGGCTGGAACCCGTATCATCCCTCTGGTGATCGAAGAGGAGAAGATGGAGCGGGCCAAAGAAAGCGCATTGGCTGCCACAGGGGGACGTCCGATCCTGGATGTAATGCCTTTTGTACATAAAAAGGTAGGAATCATTACCACGGGAAATGAGGTGTTCTACGGGCGGATCAAGGATACCTTTACCCCGGTGATCGAGAAAAAGATGGCGCAGTTTGACACGGAGATCATTGATCATGTGACCTGGAATGATGATGATAAAAAGGTGACTGCTTCTATCCTTGATATGGTGAAAAAGGGTGCGGATGTAGTAGTCTGCACCGGAGGCATGAGCGTGGATCCTGACGATAAGACGCCCCTTGCCATCAAAAATACAGGAGCCAGGGTGGTATCCTACGGGGCTCCTGTGCTTCCGGGAGCTATGTTTTTATTAGCTTATCTGGAAGTAGAGGAGGAAGGAAAGAGCCGTACAGTGGCAGTGATGGGGCTTCCGGGCTGTGTGATGTATGCAAAGCGTACGATTTTTGACCTGGTGCTGCCAAGGGTGATGGCAGATGATGAGGTGACAGAGGAAAATCTGGCTTCTCTGGGACAGGGCGGCCTGTGTCTGAACTGCCCGGTCTGCACATTCCCCAACTGCGGTTTTGGAAAAGGAGTGTAGGAAAAATGGATTTTTCACATTTTGATGAACAGGGAAATGCCTGGATGGTAGATGTAGGCGGAAAGGAAGAAACAAAACGGGAGGCCACTGCAAGGGGCAGTATCTTTATGAGCCCGGAGTGCCTGAAAATGGTGAAAGAGGGTTCTGTGAAAAAAGGCGATGTTCTGGGCGTGGCCCGTGTGGCCGGGATCATGGGGGCCAAGAGAACCTCTGAGCTGATTCCTCTGTGCCACCTGCTGAACCTGACCAAGCTGACTGTGGACTTTACGATCCATGAGGAGACAAATGAGATTGAAGCAGTCTGTACGGCCCGTACCACCGGACGCACCGGCGTGGAGATGGAAGCGCTGACCGGAGTGAATGTGGCCCTCCTTACCATCTACGATATGTGCAAGGCAGTGGATAAGTCTATGGAAATGAGCCATATCTATTTAGAGCATAAGTCCGGCGGAAAGAGCGGGGAATTTTATAATGAGGTAAGAAGGCAGAGGTAAAAAATGAGGGATCAGACGGGAAGAGAAATCGATTATATGCGGATCTCCATTACAGACCGCTGTAATCTGAGATGTAAATACTGTATGCCGGACGGGATCCAGTGTATGCCCTGGTGGGAGATCCTTTCCCTGGAAGAACTGGAGGCGATAGCCGTTTGTGCGGCGGATCTGGGAATCAGGAAGATTAAGGTTACAGGCGGAGAGCCGCTGGTGCGCAGGGACTGCCCCCAGTTAGTACGGATGCTCAAAAATGTCCCCGGTATTGAGAAGGTAACTCTCACCACCAACGGTGTTCTTCTGGAACAGTATCTGGGTGAGCTTTTGAATGCGGGGCTGGATGCGGTCAATATCAGTCTGGATACTCTGGATCCGGGGCTTTATGAGACCATTACCGGGGCAGATGCGCTGGATAAGGTTCTGGGAATCATAAGCAGGGCAGACAGGCTTCCCATCCCGGTGAAGGTCAATGCGGTATCCATTGATTTCGACAACTGGAAGGATGGAAAAGAGCGGGACAAGAACGGCTGGCGGGCCATGGCAGCACTGGCAGAGCAGTATCCGGTTGATGTGCGCTTTATTGAAATGATGCCCATTGGTTATGGAAAGCAGTTTCAGGGTATTGATCACAGAACGCTGCTTTTGCAGCTGAAGGAAATGTATCCGGATCTTGAAACAGACCATGAAGTCCATGGTTTTGGCCCGGCTGTTTATTATAAATCCCAAAGGTTTAAAGGCAGCATTGGCTTGATCAGCGCTATTCACGGAAAGTTCTGTTCTTCCTGCAACCGGGTGCGTCTGACCGCTCAGGGATATTTGAAAAACTGTCTGTGTTATGAGGATGGCGTGGATCTGAAACAGGTGCTCAGAGAGGAGATATCCCGGCCGGAAAAGGAAAGCCACTTCATCTGGCCGGAAGGGCTGGATGTTCGTGACGAAGGGATTCAGAGCCGTTTGAGGACTGTGATGGAGAAAACGATCCTTAAAAAGCCCATGGCCCACTGCTTTGAAACACCGGGAAGGATTACGGAATCACATAATATGAGCTCGATCGGAGGATAAAAGGATGGATGCGAAGGAGAGAAAAGGATTTGAGGAAAAGTCATTTAAGGCAGCTGTTATTACGGTGAGTGATAAGGGAGCCAGGGGAGAGCGTGTGGATGAAAGCGGCCCTGCAGCAAAAGAGATGCTGGAGGAGGCAGGCTATGAGGTAGTGGAGACGCTGATCATTCCTGATGAGCCGGAGGAACTTAAGACAGAGCTGATTCGTCTGGCAGATGAAGTCCGGGCAGATCTGGTGGTTACAAGCGGCGGTACAGGATTTTCCATGCGGGATCAGACTCCGGAGGCGACTCTGGCAGTGGCAGACCGGTTGGCTCCCGGAATTGCCGAGGCCATCCGGTATCAGTCCATGGCAGTGACGAACCGGGCCATGCTCAGCCGTGGAGTATCAGTGATCCGCAGACAGACCGTAATCGTCAACCTTCCGGGAAGTCCGAAGGCGGTAAGGGAGAGTCTGGGTTATATTTTGGATTCTCTTGACCACGGGATTCGGATTTTAAGAGGCAGTGCCTCAGAATGTGCCAGATAAGGCCAATAGGAATGAGTAAATAACTGGAAAAAATCAGAAAGAAGAGGAGCGGAAAATGAGAAAACAGCTTTATGCAGTGGCAGCAGCAATTTTAGCAGCAGGGATGCTGGCAGGATGCTCAGGAGGAGCAAAGGAGACTGAGGAACAGACAAGTGTTCAGGCAGAGAAGGAAACAGAGACCGCGAAGATTCCGGCAGCCGCTGAGGCAGAAACAGAAGCCGCTTCAGAGAAAGAAGAGACAGAGCTTTTAGTGGCAGCTGCCGCCAGTTTAAAAAATGCCTATGAAGAGGAACTGATCCCCATGTTTGAGGCTCAGTATCCGGGTGTTATAGTAACAGGCGTCTATGACAGCTCCGGTAAGCTTCAGACCCAGATCGAAGAAGGACTGGAGGCAGATGTATTTATGTCCGCAGCCACAAAGCAGATGGATGCTTTAAATGAAAAGGGGCTGATTGCTGAGGATACGATTGCGGATCTTTTGGAAAATAAGATCGTTCTGATTGTTCCCACAGGAAATGAAGCAGGGCTTGAAGCTTTTGAAGATATTGAAAAAGCATCCTCTATCGCACTGGGCGACCCGGCCAGCGTACCGGCCGGTCAGTATGCAGAGGAAGCGCTCACAAGTCTTGGGATCTGGGATCGGATCCAGGATAAGGTAAGCTTTGGAACCAATGTAACAGAGGTTTTAAACCAGGTAGCGGCTTCCAGTGCAGACGCAGGTATCGTATATGCCACAGATGCAGCCAGCATGGCAGAGCAGGTCGATGTAATTGCTGAGGCTCCCGAGGGAAGTCTGAAAAAGAAGGTAATTTATCCTGTAGCTGTGTTAAAAGGCAGCGCGCATTCTGAAGAAGCGGCAGATTTTGTGGAGTTTTTAAAAACAGAGGAAGCCATGAAGGTATTTGAGGCTTATGGCTTCTCCAAGGGAAATGAAATCCTGCCTTAAATCTGTAAATGAAAAGGAGGACGTATTATGGACTGGTCACCGGTTCTGATATCCATGAAGACAGCCAGCCTGTCCATCTTTATCACCTTTTTTCTGGGTATTTTTGCAGCGGGGGTTGTGATCCGTCTGAAAAATGAGACGTCAAAAATCATATGTGACGGTATTCTGACTCTTCCCCTGGTGCTTCCGCCTACGGTGGCCGGCTTTTTTCTGCTCTATCTGTTTGGGGTAAAACGCCCCATTGGACAGTTTTTTATTGATTTTTTCGGAGTAAAGATTGCTTTTTCCTGGGGAGCTACGGTACTGGCGGCGGTGGTGATGTCATTTCCGCTGATGTACCGCTCTGCCAGGGGTGCATTCGAGCAGGTGGATCCGGATCTGACTGCGGCTGCAAGGACTCTGGGGATGAGTGAGTGGGAAATTTTCTGGAAGGTGCTTTTTGCCAATGCCACTCCCGGCATCTTAAGCGGCGGTGTCCTGGCCTTTGCCAGAGGTCTGGGAGAATTTGGAGCCACTTCTATGATCGCGGGTAATATTGCGGGAAAGACAAGAACCCTACCAATGGCAGTGTATTCAGAGGTGTCCGCAGGCAATATGGGGGCTGCAGACCGGTATGTGGCCGTCATTGTGGTCATTGCCTTTATCTCTATTCTGCTTATGAATCTGGGAGCCTTAAGGGCAGGAGGAAGAAAGCATGGCGCTTGAGACAGAACACAGGCTTTTGCTGGGAGTTGAAATCAAAAAGAAGCTGAAGGAATTTTCTCTGGAGCTTTCCTTCGAGGCGGAAAAAGGCTGTCTGGGTATTTTAGGACCTTCGGGCTGTGGAAAGAGCATGACTTTAAAATCCATTGCAGGCATTGTGACGCCGGATTCCGGCCGGATTGCCCTTCAATATGCTCAGGGGGAGGCAGCCGGGGGACGGGTTCTGTTTGATTCTGCCCTTAAGATCAATGAAACGCCTCAGATCCGCCGGGTAGGCTACCTGTTCCAGAATTACGCCCTGTTCCCCAATATGACGGTGGAGGAAAATATTGCCGCAGGCTTAAAGGGAAAGGGCGCAAGGGCTGCAGCGGGGGGCAGGAAGTCCCAGGTCTGCTCCCCTCAGGCCATTAAGCAGAAGGTGCAGGAGATGACGGAGCGTTTCCGGCTGATCGGACTGGAAAAGCATTATCCCGCTCAGTTGTCCGGCGGCCAGCAGCAGAGAACAGCACTGGCCCGGATTCTGGCCTATGAACCGGAAATCCTGCTTTTAGATGAACCGTTTTCAGCAATGGATACATATCTGAGGGAAAAGCTGCGTCTGGAGCTGGCAGAAGCATTAAAGGATTATGACGGCGTTTCCATTCTGGTAACTCATGACAGGGACGAGGCATACCAGCTCTGTCCGGAGATACTTTTGATGGATCAGGGAAAGGTTCTGGCCAGGGGAAAGACGAGAGATATTTTTGCCTGGCCCCAAACCTGCAAGGCTGCAAGACTTACGGGCTGCAAAAATATTTCCAGGATCAGGCGGATGGGTGAACGGCATATCTGCGCTTTGGACTGGGGCGGCTTAGAGTTGATGGCAGACCGTCTGGTGGGGGAGGAGATTACTGCAGTGGGGATCCGGGCTCATGATTTTGAGCCGCTAAGCAGACAGAAGGCAGCTGCATACGCATATGAAAACTGTATTCCTGTGGAAGAACCCCAGGTGTCTGAAATGCCCTTTGAGTGGTATATTACCCTGAAAAACGGCCTGTGGTGGAAACGAGAAAAGACGATTCATACCCACAATTCTGCCGGAGTGATCCCGGAGTATCTTCGGGTAGATCCGTCGGCTATTTTACTGTTAAAAGGAGAACTCTGATATGAAAAAAACAGGAGCAGTCATTGTGGCGGCAGGCCATAAAAACAGAGGAACGGCCTTTTTGCCCATGCTCCCGGTAGGGGACAGCACCGTGATCCGTCGGATCATTATTACGATGAGGCGGGTGGGGATTGATCCTATTGTGGTAGTGACGGGAAAACAGGGAGATGAGCTGGAGAAGCATATAAGCGATCTGGAGGTTATTTCCCTGCGCAATCCCGATTACGAAACGGAACAGATGTTTGACAGCATTTCCATGGGTCTTCGCTACATCAGAGGACTGTGTACACAGACACTGATCCTTCCTGCTAAATTTCCGCTTCTTTTGCGTGATACGCTGGAAAAAATGCTTTCAGAAGAGGGCGATATTATCCGGCCGGTTTTTGACGGAAAAAGAGGCCATCCGGTTCTTATATCGGAGCACGCAGCCGGGAAAGTGCTTGTATACACGGGAAATCGGGGCTTGCGGGGAGCACTTTTTGAAGCGGAGCAGTGCTTTGTGACAAAGGAAGTACCTGTGGAAGATCAGGGAATTATCTTTGCAGTGGAAACGGATGAAGACAGTACGGAACGGGAAATGGAAAAACAGAAGATCCAGGTGCATCCGGAGGTGCGTCTGGTCGTTCGGAGAAATGATCCCTTCTTTGGGCCGCTGCTTGCCCGTTTTCTCACCGTGGTTCGTCATACAGGTTCCATGCAGACGGCCTGCAGGCAGCTGCACATATCCTATACCAAAGGCTGGAAGCTTTTAAAGGAGGCGGAGCATCAGCTGGGCTATGGCCTCCTTGTATCCCGGTCAGGAGGAACAGAGGGGGGATTTTCCTGTCTTACAGAGAAGGGGGAAGATTTTCTAAGACGATATCTGTGCATGGAAGAAGAACTGCGCAAAGAAAGCGAACGGCTGTTTAAACGGTATTTTCCAGAAGAAAATGAGGTGTCAAAATGAGAGAGTTATTTAAAGAACTGAAAAAATGCCTTTTAAGAGGAGAGGGAGCAGCACTTGCTTCGATCATAGAGAGCGCGGGTTCCACACCCAGAGGCGCGGGTTCGCGGATGCTGGTAAAAGCAGATGGAACGGCTCTTGGAACTGTGGGCGGAGGAGCTGTGGAGTATCAGGTAACTCTGGCCTGCAGGGAAGCAGTTAAAAGTAAAGAGTCCAGTCTTCGAGAGTTTACTTTAACCCGTGGGAAAGAAGCCGATATCGGTATGGTCTGCGGGGGAGATGTGACGGTGTACATCCAGTATGTGGATCCTGAAATGCCAGGTATCCAGGAGCTTATCGATCAGGTTCTGAGTGTTCTTGATGTGGATGAGGACAGCTGGCTGATTTTTGACCTCACTGTGGAAAAATCGTGGAAAATGGGGCTTTACAGTGAAAAGACAGGCGTTTTGGGCCTTGGAAATGAAACGGCAGGAGCAGGGTGGATGAAGCATAGCTGTCCTTCGGGAGCCGCAGAAATGAAAGATGGAAGGGACGCTTCTGTATGTGAACGGGTGTTGCCGGAGACGGTATTTGGGCCTGAGTTTACAGCGCTTTTTGGTTCCCAGGCGGTCATTTCCAGAGAAAACGATCATTTTTACTATGTGGAGCCTCTGGTTCAGTCTGGTACGGCGTATGTGTTCGGCGGAGGCCATGTGGCTCAGGAGCTGGTTCCTGTATTAAAAAAAGTGGGCTTTCGCTGTGTGATCATGGATGACAGAGAGATGTTTGCCAACCGGCAGGTATTTCCCGATGCCGATCAGGTAATCGTGGGAGATATGGAGAGGATTGGCGACTATGTGTCTATCCGGCCTCAAGACTACGTATGCGTGATGACAAGAGGCCATCAGTTTGACTATTATGTGCAGAAGCAGGCTCTGGCTTTAAAGCCCTGCTATCTGGGCGTGATGGGAAGCAAAAACAAGATCCGTGTGGTGACGGAACGGCTGCTTGAAGATGGATTTTCAAATGAGGAGATCAAGGCCTGCCATATGCCGATCGGTTTGGGAATCCATGCGGAAACACCCCAGGAGATTGCAGTCAGCGTTGCGGCGGAGATGATCTCTGTGCGGGCCGAGAGACTGGGAAAGACAAGGAGGTAAAGGCATGAAGGAATGTGTATGGGCAATATATTTCAGTCCCACAGGAGGAACAAAAAAAGCGGCCTTCTATCTGGCAGAGAGCCTTGGAAAAGAGGTAAAAGAGGTGGATCTTTCTGCTCCTGATTTTAATGGCGCAGAATTTAAAAAGGATGATCTGGTGATTGTGGCTGCTCCTGCATTTGGAGGAAGGATCCCGGCACTGATGGCAGAGCGGTTAAAGTGCACCGCAGGAAAGGGCGCTGCTGCTGTTACGGCTGCCGTTTATGGAAACAGGGCCTATGAGGATGCTCTGGTGGAGTTAAATGATGCATTGGAGGAGCAGGGCTTTGAGCCTTTCGCTTCTGCGGCTGTCCTTGCGGAGCATTCCATGGTTCGGGAGGTGGCGGCAGGACGTCCGGATGCGAAGGATCATGAGGAGCTTTCCGGTTTTGGAGCACAGATCCTTAAAAAGCTTGAAGCGGCAGAAATTACAAGGCCCCAGGTGCCAGGGAACCGCCCATATAAGGAATGGAAAAAGATGCCTGCAGTACCGGTAAACGGCAGCGGCTGTACCGGGTGCGGACTCTGCACCGGACTCTGTCCCTCTGGAGCTATTTCAAAAGAAAATCCATCAGTGACAGATCCAAAGAAATGTATCCTGTGCCTGCGCTGCATCGCTGTCTGTCCTTCCGGTGCAAAAAAGCTTCCGGAACCTGTTCAGGAGATGTTAAACCAGAAGCTTCTGCCGTTAAAGGGGATCCGGAAGGAAAATGAGCTGTTTTTGTAAAATTTGGGGTAATTAGTCCGGACCATATAAAACAGGCTGGAGCTGTTCACCCTTCAGAGCAGCTTTTATGGTTGGAATTACAAGCTCTGTTCTCGCAACCAGGGAACAGGGCTTTTTTTGCGGTGAATCCTGGGAAAATGGAACAAAATATACATGTTTGCAGGGAAAGAGAAGTCCGATATTTTTAAAATTCATTCCCATGGCATCATTGGTGGAAAGGAAGATCACCAGAGGCTTTTCATTACGCAAATGGGCTTTGGCAGCCATGAGTACGGGGGTATCCGTGATGCCGTTTGCCAGCTTGGCAAGGGTATTTCCCGTACAGGGGGCGATGAGCAGAAGATCCAGATAGCCTTTGGGGCCAATGGGTTCCGCGTCCTCAATGGTAAGAATGGGTTCCCGTCCGGCCAGACCGCTGATGGTCCGGATATATTCATCCGTGCTTCCGAAACGGGAACGGGTGGTCTGCACATGGGAGGAAAAGATGGGGTACAGCTCGGCTTCCTCCTGTATGAGAGTTTGTACGGTCTGTTTTATTTTATCAAAGGTACAGAAGGACCCGGTAACAGCCAGGCCGATCGTTTTTCCTTTCAGAGACATAAGAATTTCCCTCTATTATAAATGTAGTAGTTTTTAACGTCCCTCTCCAAGGACCTGCAGTATTGCCCGGCACAGGATCCTGGCAGAGGCTTTGGGACTGAAACGTCCCGGAAGCCCCGGACAGGCGATCCGGCAAAGTCCGGCCTGACGGCAGGCTTCCTCAGAAATACAGCCGGAGCCGGAAGCCAGTTCAAAAAGTACCGCGTCTTTACGGATCTGCTTGATAAGCAGGGGATCTGTAAGGATAGGAGCGGGAACTGTATTAAAAATAAGCTCTGCCTGAGGAAGATATTTTTCCAGTTTTTGGGGATCAAAGGTGTCAAAGCCACGCGTTTTGGCAAGTGTCTGCCGGATGGGATTTATCTCACAGACGGATGCATCTGCAAACATTCCTCTCAGGCGGTCAGCCAGCGCCTGGCCGCAGCGCCCATATCCAAGGATCAGGCAGCGGCAGCGATGGAGATTGATGGGGCACTGGCTGACTGCCAGAGAGATGGCGCCTTCTGCGGTGGCAATGGCATTTTCCAGGGAAATTTCTTCCATGTCCATAAAATCCTTCCATAGAATGTCATTATTATCGCAGAACTCTTTTACAGGATCCGGGAGATTTCCGCCAAAAAGATACTGTCCGGGCATAAGGCAGGAAAGAAGGGCAGAGAGTTCCATACCGTGTGAGGGAGGCTGGAACAGATGAACCCCGTCGCGGGTAAAGGGAACGGGGCCGAGGATCACAGAGGCCTCTTTGACTGCCGATTTCATCAGCGGGGAATCCGTTCCTGTAAAAAAAGACACGGGATATCCTTCCTTGGAAAGAATCTGTACCATCCATCGAAGACGCATATCGCCCCCGACTGCAAAAAATGTTCTCATGGCTGTTCCTGCCTTATTTCTGTCTGTAATTTATATATATGAAAGGGCTGGAAAAGCGTGAGAAAGCATGGTATACTATTACACATAGCACACAAAATACTGGCTGCGTCTTTTATGGCTGGATCCAAAAAGACAGAGACCAGTTTTTTTGTAGAAATCGTTATATACAAAAGAGTATAACGGGAGGGCAGAAGATGGAAGATAACAATAAGCTTCATTACGGTTTATCATTGCGCCTGTATTTTGAGGAAAAGGCCTTTGGTCCGGGGATGGTGGCTTTGCTGAGAGCGGTAGAGAAAACAGGATCTCTGCAGAGAGCGGCCCGCTCTATGAATATGGCCTACAGTAAGGCATGGAAAATGCTCCGGGTGGCGGAAAAGGAGTGGGGGTTTTTGCTGACAGACCGAGAGACCGGAGGAAGAGACGGAGGAGGTTCCACCCTTACGCCTCAGGCGAAGGAGCTGATGGAAGCTTATTTAAGCTTTCGAAGAGATGCAGAAGCGGAACTGGACCGTCTGTTTGAAACGTATTTTTCGGATGAATGGTTAAATCATATGAGAGAGATGGGAGAAAATGAAAAAAATGAGTGAGGAAATCGTATTTTGCAGGGGAGGAGGCTGTACGGCCAAGCTGGGGCCGGGGGTACTGGCCCGTGTGTTAAATCGGCTGCCCAAAACAAAGGATCCCAATCTGATGATCGGATATGACGGTTCCGATGATGCGGCCGTATACCGGCTTACAGATGATCTGGCCATGGTGCAGACACTTGATTTTTTTCCTCCCATGGTGGAGGATCCCTATATATTCGGCCAGATTGCGGCTGCCAATGCGCTGAGTGATATCTATGCCATGGGAGGAGAGGTAAAAACTGCATTAAATATCGTATGCTTTCCGGAAGAGATGGATCTGAATATTCTGGGAAAGATCATGCAGGGCGGCAGCGAAAAGGTACGAGAGGCAGGAGGTGTTCTGGCGGGCGGCCATTCCATTGCGGACAGCGATGTAAAATACGGCCTTTCTGTTACGGGAATTATCCATCCTGACCGTGTATTTGCCAACAGCGGCTGCAAAGAGGGCGATGCCCTGATCCTCACAAAGCCTCTGGGTGTAGGGATCGTATGCACGGCAGCAAGGATGAAGGCGGCACCTCAGGCGGCGTATGACCTGGCGATCCAGTCCATGACAACCCTTAATAAATATGCATCCGAGATTCTTAAAAAATACAGGCTCCACGGATGTACGGATGTAACAGGCTTCAGCTTTTTAGGGCATCTGTGTGAAATGGTAACGGATCAGGCCACAGCCCGCATCTATAAGGATCGCATTCCGGTTATTCCGGAGGCGCCTGCATTGGCAGAGGAATTCTATATCACAGCAGCGGCTCAGAGAAACCGCAACCATGTGCAGGATAAGATTGATTTTGGAAGCTGTGGCTTTTCCATGCAGGAAATCCTGTTTGATCCCCAGACCTCCGGCGGACTGCTTGCATCCATTGATGCTGCAGATGCCGAAGCAGCACTTAAGGAACTGGAAGAACTGGGGCTTCCCTGCGGGATCGTGGGAAGGATCGAAGCGCGGCAGGAAAAGGCCGTGATTGTAGAATAAAAGAGAAGTGAGGAGGAAACAGGCTATGATAAGACTGGATGAAAGGGGAAAGCAGTGTCCGCTGCCGGTGATTGAGGCGAAACGGGCCCTGGAGGCAGCGGCGCCGGGGGAAGCAGTAGAGGTGGTCGTGGATAATGAGATCGCAGTACAGAATTTAAAGAAGCTGGCAGATCACAAGGGGCTGTCCTTTGCATCTGAAAAAAAGAGCAGCAGAGAATATGTGGCTGTTATTACAGCTGGTGAGGGAGTAAAAGAAGGAGAAAGCGCACCGCAGGCAGATGCTTTACCGGAAAAAGAGCCTGAAGTCTGCCATCCGGACGGACGCAGGAAGGGAATGGTGGTTGTGATTTCTTCCCGTGAAATGGGGCAGGGAGATCCGGCGCTGGGAACCCTTCTGATGAAGGGATTTATTTATGCTCTTACACAGCAGGACGTACTGCCGGAAACCATTCTTCTCTATAATGGAGGCGCCTTCCTTTCCTGTGAGGGCTCGGATAATCTGGAGGATCTTAAGACGCTGGAGGCTCAGGGCGTAGAAATTCTTACCTGCGGCACCTGCTTAAACCATTATGGGATCGGGGACCGGCTGAGAGTAGGCAGCGTTACCAATATGTATGAGATTGCAGAAAGGATGACCGGGGCAGCTGTGCTGATACGGCCTTAAGGTGGGGAGCATGAACAGACAAAAGCAGCTGATCATAGTAAGAGGCGGAGGGGATATTGCCACAGGAACCATCCACCGCCTTCATCGGTGCGGTTATCCGGTGCTGGTGCTGGAAACAGGCAGTCCTTCTGCCATCCGCAGGCAGGTGGCATTTTCCGAAGCAATCTATGACGGACAGAGTGAAATTGAGGGTGTGACCTGCTTAAAGGTATCCGATTTTGCAGAGGCAAAGGCTGTCTTAGAGGCAGGAGCCATCCCCATGATGATGGATGAGACGTGTGAAATATTAAAGGAAGTCCGTCCCTGGGCTCTGGTGGATGCGATCCTGGCAAAAAAGAACCTAGGAACGAACCGGAATATGGCGGATAAGACTATTGGCCTGGGGCCAGGCTTTGCAGCCGGGGAAGATGTGGATCTGGTGATCGAGACCATGCGGGGCCACAACCTGGGAAGGATCATTTCTAGGGGAACGGCCCTTCCGAATACAGGAACTCCGGGGCTGATCGGAGGCGCGGGAAAGGAACGGGTCATCCATTCGCCGGCCATGGGGATCCTTTTTGGAAAAGTGAGGATCGGAGACCGGGTAGAAAAGGGACAGCCCGTCGCGGTCATTGTTACGGGGCAGGGAGAGGTAGTGGTAGAAGCTTCTCTTACAGGCCTGGTGCGTGGGCTGATCCGGGACGGTTATCCGGTGGCAAAGGGCTTTAAGATCGCGGATATTGATCCAAGAGAGAGCGAGTATGAAAACTGCTTTACCATTTCAGATAAAGCGAGGGCGATCGGCGGTTCTGTATTAGAAGCCCTTTTATATCTGGAACAGAAACAGGGCTTTTAAGGGAGGCGCATTATGATCTATCTTGACAGTGCGGCTACCTCCTTTTACCGTCCTCCTGTGGTGGCCCGGGCAGTGGCAGAGGCGATGAACTCCATGGGAAACTGCTCCCGGGGAACGCACAGAGAAGCTTTAACGGGAGCCAGGATCATTTTTGAGACAAGACAGCTTCTGGCAGAGCTGTTTCATGCTCCCGGACCGCAGCAGGTGGCATTTACGGCTAATTCCACAGAAAGTTTAAATATGGCGGTCAAAGGCCTGATCGATCCGGGAGACCGGGTAGTGACTACCGTGCTTGAACATAACAGCGTGCTCCGACCTCTGTATGAGATGGAAAAAAGGGGCGCTGTGCTGACCATTGTGGGCTGTGAGAAGGATCCTTCTAATGGGATTTCCAGAAAAGGAAGGCTGGATATGATAGCCATGGAGAAGGCCATTACTCCGGGCACAAAGGCTGTGGTTATGACTCATGCCTCCAATCTCACCGGAAACTGCCAGGATCTGGCTCAGGTGGGAGAATGGTGCCGCAGGGCAGGCGCTCTTTTTATTGTAGATGCCTCTCAGACCGCAGGACTCTTTCCGATTGATATGGAGAGAGATCAGATCGATGTCCTCTGCTTTACCGGTCACAAGGGCCTGATGGGGCCTCAGGGAACTGGCGGGATCTGCCTTGGCACAGGAGTGAATATACGGCCTCTTTTATCCGGAGGCAGCGGTATTATGACCTTTGAAAAGCAGCATCCGTCACAGATGCCGACAGCGCTGGAAGCAGGTACCTTGAACGGACATGGGATTGCAGGACTGCGGGCCGCCCTTCTGTATATTAAGGAACAGGGTATGGAGCATTTGAGAAAGAGGGAACAGCAGCTTATGCGGCGTTTTTATGAGCAGGCGCTGGAAATTCCGGATATCCGTATCTATGGGGATTTTTCCCAGAAAGACAGGGCTGCTATTGTATCTTTGAATCTGGGAGAAGAGGATTCCGCTCAGGTCAGCGACTATCTTTCTGAGGAATATGACATTGCCACCCGCTCTGGAGGTCACTGTGCTCCTTTGATGCATGAGGCGCTTAAAACCGTGGAGCAGGGGGCGGTACGGTTCAGTTTTTCCCATTTTAATACAGAAGAACAGATCGACGAAGCCATTGATGCCCTGAAGCATTTTTAAATAGAAGAACAGGCAGCGGTACGCTGAGACAGAATTTCGTTTAAGGCAGATGCACTGCTTGTATGGCTCCGCACGATCTGGGTTGTGTCCGGACGGACCTCATCCAGAGCACAGCGGATCATTTTGTGGGATACCGTATTCGTAAAGAGTACGAGCAGATCCGGTGTTCCGATCTGCTTGTCCAGGCTGGCACTCATCTGGGTAAAAACCTTTGCTTTGCAGTTGTAGGTTTTGCATATTTTTTTATACTGGGTGACCATCCGGTCATGACCTCCGATGATAACAACACTCATGAAATATCCTCCCTTGCAGGTATGTATTTGGAAATATATAGGTTAGTATATACTAACTAAAAGTATCATATAACAAATCCGGTAAAATGTCCATAGAAATTTTACAGGAAAATGGTTCATTCCAAAAAGAAAATTATTTAATACAAAAAGTTTTAGATTAACTAAAAATTTTTGTCAACAATGCAGATTGCGGTTATATCCTTCTTGGGCTATAATAATTCCATCATAAGAAACAGGAGAGGAAGAAAGAAAATGGGATTTATTGCCGTAGTAATCGTATTTGCAAGCCTTGGCTATGATATGTACCGTGTGATCCGCAGTCATGGAAACAATTGAGATAGAAATGCAGAATGTCTGATGAAACATACATTTTGAAAAGGAAGCAGTCCGGTTTTTGGGGGCAGAGGGTTCTGCCTGCAGGAATCGGGCTGTTTTTATATACAGCTGTTTTGCGTCTGTGGATGCGGTAGATGCATAAAAATTCCTTGTGCGGTCATTTGCTCCATGATAAAATAAAACAGAACAATGGGAGAAGATGGGGGACAGAACGTGGAAGCATATTATTACGGAGCATGTTTGACACAGGCCGTTCACAGTATTTTCAAGGCGCTGGAAATAGAAAAATACCGGTTATCCGGCTGTCCGTTTGTGATCTCATTCACCGGCGGAGGAGGAAAAACCTCCCTGATCCGCCGTATGGCATGGGAAGGGCGGGAACTGGGACTTAAGGTTCTTGTGATTCCTACAACCCATATGGCCCTTCCGGAGCATTTTTTTGTGCCGGAACCTTCGGTGGGGGATTTGGAGCAGACATTAAAAGACAGTGGGATTGCGGTTGCGGGAAATCCGGAGGAACGAAAGCCCGGAGAGAAAAAGATATCCTTCTGGGGCTGGGAATTTTACCAGCAGGCCAGAGAAAAAGCGGATCTCGTCTTAGTGGAGGCCGATGGAGCAAAGAGGCTTCCGGTGAAGGTGCCGGGACCGGCAGAGCCGGTGATACCGGGAGATACAGATCTGATCTTCTGCGTGTACGGTCTTAAGGCTCTGGGACAAAAGGGAGAGAAATGCTGCTTTCGTATGGAACAGGCAAAAACGCTTTTGGGAGAGAGCTTCAGTCTGGATAAAGAGGACAGGGAATGGGCAATGGAGGAGAAATATATGGCCTGTCTGATGAAACAGGGATATTTAAGTCCGCTGAAGCAGTCATTTCCTCAGGCCAGGATCCTTCCTGTGTTCAATCAGGCAGATACAGGGGAGCTTGTTCTGGCAGGAAAGCGGATACTGGAGCAGATCGGACATACAGAGGGTCTGATCACGGGAAACCTGTGGAAGGAACCGTCATTTGAGTTGTTTTAAACAGGATAGAAAGGTGACTTTATACAATGAAACTTTCGATGATTTACATGGCTTCCGGCTTTGGAAAGCGATTTGGTTCCAATAAGCTTCTGGCATCCTTTGAGGGACGTCCTCTTTATACATACGGATTGTCTGCTCTGGAAAAAGGGGCGCAGATCCTGGAAAAAAAATCGGGGATAAGCTGTGAGATAATTACGGTAAGTCAATATCCCCAGATCCTGGAAAGTGCCCGCTGCCTGATCTCCGGAGAAAAGGTGCTGGAAAATCCGTTCAGTGAAGAGGGGATAACGGCGTCGATCCGCCTTGGGGTAGCCGCCGCCTGGGAAGATACGGATGCATTCCTTTTTTTTGTGGCAGATCAGCCCTATACGGAAGGAGAAATGATCGCTTCTTTTGCGGAGGGCTATTTTAAAAGCGGAAAAAAGCTCGGCTGTACGGCATTTAAGGGACGCAGGGGAAGTCCTACTGCGTTTGGAGCCTGTTACCGCTCTGAGCTTTTGGCTATTTCAGGAGATAAGGGTGGCCGTCAGGTTATGAAGAACCATCCGGAGGAACTCTGGATCATGGAAACAGAGGAAAAACAGCTGTGGGATGTGGATCTGCCGGAGGATTTGAAGAGGGGGAAAAAAGAGTATGGCACAGGAGCATGATTTTTCAAAGGGCAGTATCATTTCAAATATTTTAAAGCTGGCTCTTCCTATGACGCTGGCCCAGCTGATCAATGTACTCTATAATATCATAGACCGGATCTATATCGGCCAGCTTCCTGAGGATGCTACGCTGTCTCTCACAGGTCTTGGGCTGTGTCTTCCTATTATTTCCATCGTAATAGCCTTTGCAAATCTCTTTGGAATGGGAGGTGCACCCTTATGCTCCATTGAGCGGGGAAGAGGAAATAAGGAAGAGGCAGAGGCCATTATGGGAAATTCCTTTGTAATGATGGTACTGGTGGGGCTGCTCCTTACCACTGTGGGCCTTCTGTTTAAGCGGCCGCTTTTATATCTGTTTGGGGCCAGCGACGATACCATTGGCTATGCGGATGACTATGTGACGATTTATCTTCTGGGAAATATATTTGTGATGGTCGGACTGGGTATGAACAGCTTTATCAATTCTCAGGGCTTTGGAACCATTGGCATGATGACGGTTCTTTTGGGAGCAGCCGCCAATATTTTACTGGATCCTGTATTTATATTTGGATTTCATATGGGGGTTCAGGGAGCGGCTCTGGCTACCATTCTTTCCCAGTTTCTTTCAGCTGTCTGGATCCTCCGGTTCCTCACCGGGCCCAAGGCCACTCTACGGCTGCGCCGTTCATCCATGCGGCTGGAACGGGAGCGGATTTTCCGTATCATGGGTCTGGGAATGAGCGGGTTTACCATGGCGATCACCAATAGTTCGGTGCAGATCATGTACAACACCATGCTGCAGAGGGCCGGAGGTGATCTTTATGTGGGGATTATGACCGTCATCAATTCTGTCCGTGAGGTGATTTCCATGCCGGCTCAGGGCGTAACCAACAGCGCTCAGCCGATCATGGGGTATAATTATGGGGCAAAGGAGTATGGACGGGTAAAAAAGGCCATTGTATTTATGTCTTCTGTTTCTGTTTTATATACATTGGCTGCCTGGGGGCTGATCCATGGTTTTTCTGGATTTTTTATCCGGATGTTTAACCGCAGCGGAGAACTGGTGGAGGCGGGAATACCGGCTATGCGGATTTACTTTTTCGGCTTTTTTATGATGTCCCTGCAGTTTGCAGGCCAGTCCGTATTTGTAGGTCTGGGAAAATCCAGATATGCCGTATTCTTTTCCATTTTCAGGAAAGTGATAATCGTAATCCCGCTGATATTGATCTTGCCGACAATTTTTCATCTGGGCACAGACGGTATCCTTATGGCAGAACCTATATCTAATTTTATCGGCGGAACGGCCTGTTTCGGGACCATGCTGTGTACGGTATGGCGCGAACTGGGAAAGAAGGAGAAATCAAATGCACAGGAAACATAAGAGCAGGACATGGGTGGCAGCAGTCCTGTTTGTGGGGACTGCTATTCTTTTTACATGCGGATTTGGCAGAATGTCGGAGTATTCTTCTGGAGAAAGGGGTCATCTGCGTTCGGCAACCTATTATTCCGATGACTGGGTGATCAATTTCTGGAACAGCGAAAGTGTCCATATGGAGGAGGAACTGGCACGTATTGCGGCAGACGGCTTTAACAGTATTATCCTGGCAGTTCCGTGGAGGGAATTTCAGGCGGAAACAGCTCCGGTCATGTATGAGGAGTATGCCTGGAAGAAGCTGGGGCATGTTATGGAAGCAGCCGGAAAACAGGGATTGGGAGTGATCCTCAGAGTGGGTTATACCTGGGATTATGCGTCACCGGAGTCTGCTTTGTCACGGTATGAGGGACTTTTATATGATCCGCAGCTAAAAGCCGCATGGATTTCCTATGCAGAACGTCTGTATAAACAGGTTTCTGCTTATGAAAACTTCTGCGGCGGCTTTCTCACCTGGGAAGATTTCTGGAATTTCACGGAAAATGCAGCCGGATATGGAAATGGGATTGCCGGACGCAGAATGGCAAAGCTGTGCGGATATACGGATTACCTGAAGGAAAAATATACGCTGGAGCAGCTAAAGGAATATTATGGAACTTCCTTTGAAAATTATGAGGAAATATGGCTTCCGGAGAAGGACTCTTATGCAAGAAAGCTTTTTTATGAATTTTATGATGCGTTTCTTGCAGAGCTTTTGACGGAAACTCAGAAGGTATTTCCAGATCTTTCTATGGAAGTTCGGCTGGACGCAGATCCGGTAAAAAAAGCGGACAAAACGCTGGAAGGTGTTTCTCATCAGAGTACCTTTGGCTGTGGAAATGCATCCTGCACCAGTATTATGTACAGTGTCCCTATGGGGTTTCCTAATGAAGGCGAGTGGGTGACAGCCGATCAGGCATTAAACATGGCGCCTGTATTTTTTGATCAGGTCAGCCGGTATAATGGAAATAAACCGGTGTATGTGGACCAGTTCCTTTTTACGGACAATACTCCTGGTTTTGAAAGGAATGCCCGTTTAAAGCCGGAGGAGAAAAACGCCTATCTGGCCGGAATGGGTGAGCTGTTTCGCACCATGACCATAGGATACGGCGTGTGGACTTACAGGGATTACGGAGATAACAAGCTTTATAACCCCCAGTTTGCCCTGGGACTGAGAGGCTGGAAGGTAACCGGAGAAAGCTATATCGAAGAGGGGAAGAATGGAAAAGAAGCGGTTCTTCCTTCAGGAAGCAGCATTTCCCAGGAGATGCGGGGCAGAGTCACCGGCAGAATTGGCCCGGATGTCCATGTGCGTTTTTCTCTGGAAGGAACAGCCGGGAGTATGGTAAGCGTCCGGGTGGGGAAGCGGACTAAGACCCTTCAGGCAGGAGAAAGAACGGATGCAGAACTGGTATTTGAGAATGCATTAGCAGAAGAACTGACCATTTCCTGCACCGGAGGAGGCAGCGTACGGATTGACGATCTGAATCTGTATACGTTTGTGACAGAGGGTGATATATACCGCATGGATGGCTCCGAGGGGGAATGTACGGATGGGATCCGGCAGCTGAACCAGGCTCTGGGGGCAGAGGATTAAGGTATTTTTGCATGAGAAAAGCCACCAGAGCGCATACTAAATCCTGTCATGACGCCTGAAACCTTACGTTTTGGGAAAATTTATGTGACAGGAGGAAATCAAATATGACAAAATTGGAATGTTCAGTGGAAAACTGTGTGCACAATGCAGATCAGTGCTGCTGCAGAGGCTCGATCCTGGTAGACGGACACGGAGCCAGGGATGCAGAGGGTACCTGTTGTGCCAGCTTTGAGGAAAATAAGGGCGGGTCTTTTAAAAATCTCTTTAAAACCCCGGAAACCCGTCTGGAGGTAGACTGTGATGCCGTAAACTGCGTCTACAATGAGGACTGCTGCTGTACGGCGTCCGGAATCTGTATCTGCGGAAACGGAGCCTGCGACTGTGAAAATACAAGATGCGCCACTTATAAGGCAAAATAGGAAACTTAAAAAAATAGTTGACATTCCCGGAATCATATGGTATCATTTTAGAAGTTGTGAAAACAACGCACAGGAAAGCAGGTTATCCGCCTCACCTTGGCACGAGTCAGTGACCCGGGTTTATATCAGAAGCTGTATAAAAGGTTTTTTATATAAAGAATCTTTTTCGGTTTAAAACCAGAGCAGCAGACGAGTATGATTTTTTAGCGGATGGCATAAGCTGTCCGCTTTTTACATTTACCAAGCAGAGGCAAAGGCTCTTCATTCAAACAAACATGACTATGGAGGTGTACGACTATTAGCGAGTTAATGATCAACGAACAAATCAGAGACAGAGAGATCCGTCTGATCGGTGAGAACGGCGAACAGTTAGGTATTATGTCTGCAAGAGACGCCTACAAGATGGCGCAGGAGGCAGAGCTGGATCTTGTGAAGATCGCTCCTACTGCAAAGCCGCCGGTATGCAAGATCATCGATTATGGAAAGTACCGTTACGAATTGGCCCGTAAGGAAAAGGAAGCCAGAAAGAAACAGAAAGTGATTGACGTCAAAGAAGTTCGTTTGTCCCCGAACATTGATACTAATGACTTAAACACCAAGGTGGGAGCTGCCAGAAAGTTCCTGGAAAAGGGTGATAAGGTAAAGGTAACTCTTCGTTTCCGTGGCCGTGAGATGGCCCATATGTCCAAGTCAAAGTACATTCTGGACGATTTCGCTGAGAGTCTGGCTGACATCGCAGTTGTTGATAAGCCCTCAAAGGTGGAAGGAAGAAGCATGGTTATGTTTTTAACTGCAAAACGTTAAAAATAGAAAGTTTTCAAGGAGGAAATTTACAATGCCAAAGTTAAAAACCAGCAGAGCAGCAGCAAAGCGC
>OLVT01001318.1_pt1 | contig 21592 bp, 18 predicted proteins | sample 1673241 | NCBI WGS metagenome assembly OLVT01 (sample SAMEA3178936, study PRJEB25190) | human gut metagenome | biome: human gut; feature: human-associated habitat; material: faeces | place: Austria | collected 2013 | reverse complement strand
CATGGTAAACGAGTTCTGGTGATTCATTCAGGAGGAGACAGCAAAAGAGTGCCGCAGTATTCAGTATGTGGAAAATTATTTTCTCCTGTTCCACGGGAACTTCCCGATGGACGGCCCTCAACTTTATTTGACGAATTTCTGATAGGAATGGCAGGAGTTCCCTCCCGATTTAAAGATGGCATGTTAGTGTTATCAGGAGATGTACTGCTGTTATTTAATCCTTTGCAGATTGATGCGCAATTCAGCGGAGCTGCTGCCATTTCCATGAAGTCTCCGGTAGAGGTTGGGAAAGATCACGGCGTATTCTTAAATGACGGTACAGACCATGTTCAGAAATTTTTGCATAAACAAACAGTGGAAACACTGCAGAATATGGGGGCAGTAAATAGCCAGGGCAATGTAGATCTGGACACCGGAGCAGTGTTATGCAGCGCAGAAATGCTGGAAGCTTTGTTTTCCCTGATTGCAGAGAATGGACAAATACAGGAGGACAGGTATTCACAGTTTGTAAATGAAAGATCACGAATTAGCTTTTATGGAGATTTTCTTTATCCGCTGGCAAAAGAATCCACACTGGAACAGTTTTATCTGGAGCAGCCGGAAGGAAGTTTTTGTGATGAATTAAAAGAATGCAGGACAAAGATCTGGGAAGCGCTTCACGAATTTCCTATGAAACTGATCTGTCTTTCACCGGCAGAATTTATTCACTTTGGAACAACCGGAGAGCTTTTATCACTGCTCACCAAAGAAATCAGTGATTATGAATTTTTGGATTGGAAGCCGCTGGTGTCTGCCAACAGAGAAGAATGCCCGGGGGCGGTTCATAATGCGCTTATTGATGATTCAGTAAAGATAGAAGAGAACTGTTATATAGAGAGCAGTATGCTGACAGAAGGTACGGTTGTTCATAAAGGCGCAGTTGTCAGCATGGTAACACTGGAGAATATAGAAGTACCTGAAAATTCAGTTTTTCATGCAGTTCGTCTGAGAGAAAATAATGAATATGTATTGCGTATTTACGGAGTCTGTGATAATCCTAAAAAAACATTGGAAGAAAATGGAATGTTTTTAAACGGAACAATGAAGCAGCTTCTGGAAAACGCTAAAGCAGGCGTACAGGATATATGGGAAAATGGAGAGCATACTCTGTGGACGGCAAAAATATACCCCTCTGCCCTGAAAAAAAGAGATGCACAAAAGGCATCTATGGTTTTACTGCGTATTATGGATGGAACAGCAACAGAAGAGGAAATTCTGAACTGGAAAAATCAAAGACGGTACAGCCTTCAGGAATCTTTTATGCTGGGAGACACCACACGGTTTATTGAGTGGAGTACAGAACTTCAGAATCAGATCATGGTGGAAAAGTTCCTGAAACATCTGTTTGCAGGAGAACATTATATTCCTGCTCTTAAAATTTTTGGTGAATCAGAATTGAATGAACGGCAGTTTGACATTTTGATGGAAAAAGTTGAGCATATGACATTTTCTGAAAAAATTCGTGTTCTGTATGCAGTTTCCCGTTCTATGAAATATCAGTCAGCGGTATTCCACGAAATTGCGTACGATAAGGTGGAGAAAATGTGCTTTGATGCGATACAGAAAGCTGTATGCCTGGAAGAAAACTGCCATGAGGGGGATTCATATCATATTCAGAGAGATAAGGTAAGAGTAACCCTGCCGGTCCGTGTAAACTGGGGAGGAGGATGGACAGATACCCCCCCATACTGCAATGAAAAAGGTGGAGTTGTATTAAATGCCGCAATTCTTCTGAAGGGAGAGCGGCAGATTGAAGTAGAAGTACGTAAACTGGAAGAACTGCATATTGAGTTTGCAAGCCTTGACTTTCAGGCATATGGAACAGCTTTATCCGCAGAGGAAATACAGGACTGCAATAACCCCTATGATTCCTTTGCATTACATAAGGCAGCACTGATTGCCTGTGGTATTATCCCGCAGCACGGCAGTGTGAATCTTCAGGATATTTTAAGACGTCTGGGAGGCGGAATTTACATTTCCACCCGGGTTTGTAATGTACCGAAAGGCTCCGGGTTGGGAACCAGCAGTATTCTTGCAGGAGCTGCTGTCAAGGCGATTGGTGAATTTTTAGGAGAAGACTGGTCCGACAGTGTTCTGTATCAGCGAGTGTTGAATCTGGAACAGATCATGAGTACAGGCGGCGGCTGGCAGGATCAGGTAGGAGGCCTGACTCCAGGAGTGAAATACATTACAACAAAGCCGGGGATGAAACAGGAAATTAAAGTAGAACACATAGAACTGGATGAAGCAACAAAAGCAGAGCTTCAGGAACGGTTTGCACTGATTTATACCGGACAGAGACGCCTTGCCAGAAATCTTCTGAGATATGTAGTTGGCGGATATATCGGCGGACGTCCGGAATCCATTGAAGCATTGGAAGAAATGAAACATCTGGCAGTTTTGATGCGGTATGAACTGGAACAGGGGCGGATTGATGAATTTGCAAAACTGCTGAACCGGCACTGGGAGGTATCGAAGAAACTGGATGCAGGATCAACTAACACATGTATTGATCAGATTTTTGAATCCTGTGAAGATCTCATTGATGGAAAGTTTATCTCAGGAGCCGGCGGAGGCGGATTCCTGCAAGTTATCCTGAAAAAAGGTGTCACAAAAGAGCATTTAAGGAGAAGGCTCAGGAACGTGTTCCAGGATTCCGGTGTAGATATGTGGGAAAGTGAATTTTTGTGGTAAGAAGTATGCTAAATGTACAATAAGACAGTAATCTACTAAAAAATGATATATGCTTAGGAGAGACAGGAATGTATAAATGAATACTTTGACTGATGGAGTAATATTCTGAGTATATTAAGTAGAAGCTTGGTGGAAGTAAAATAAATTTGTGGTATTAAAAATAAGACTGAAGTACTGACAGTAAAGAAAAATATTTGATTGTAATAAATACCTTATTGATTATCAGTTAATTTGTTAGTATGATAAACATGTGTAGGAGAAAATCAAAGAAGTGTATCTGTTCTTTAAGAGATTAGAATATAAATAAAAATTATTATTTAGAGGATTGGTGCAACGAGAACAAAAGGAGAAGTATTATGAAGAAATACAAAATTGCTGTAGCTGGAACTGGTTATGTGGGATTGTCAATTGCAACTTTGCTTTCACAACATCATAAAGTTGTTGCAGTGGATATTGTTCCGGAAAAAATTGAGATGATAAATAACCGGAAGTCACCGATTCAGGATTATTATATTGAAAAATATCTGGCGGAAAAGGATTTGGATCTGACTGCAACCTTGGATGCAAAGGCTGCATACTCTGATGCGGACTTTGTTGTTATAGCGGCTCCGACAAACTACGACAGTCACACGCAGCACTTCGACACATCTGCTGTCGAGGCTGTGATCAAGCTGGTCATGGAGTACAATCCGAACGCCATCATGGTAATCAAGTCAACGATTCCTGTGGGCTACACGGCAAGTGTGAGAGAAAAGTTCAACAGCAAGAATATCATTTTCAGCCCAGAGTTCCTGCGGGAATCCAAGGCTCTTTACGACAATCTGTATCCTTCCCGTATCATTGTCGGTACTGATCCGAACAATGAGCGGCTGGTAGAGGCAGCACATGAGTTTGCAGGTCTGCTGCAGGAAGGTGCTATCAAGGAGAACATCGACACGCTGATCATGGGCTTCACCGAGGCCGAGGCAGTCAAGCTGTTTGCTAATACTTATCTGGCTCTGCGTGTGGCCTACTTCAATGAGCTGGATACCTATGCAGAAAGCAAGGGGCTGAATACCCAGCAGATCATTGACGGTGTTTGCCTTGATCCTCGTATCGGCAGCCATTATAACAACCCGTCCTTCGGCTATGGCGGTTACTGTCTGCCGAAAGATACGAAGCAGCTGCTGGCAAACTATGCCGACGTGCCGGAAAACCTGATTGAAGCGATTGTTGAGAGCAACCGTACAAGAAAAGACTTCATCGCAGATCGCGTCCTGAAGCTGGCTGGTTATTATGGCTATGACGAGGACAATGAGTACAATGCGCAGCAGGAAAAGTCTGTGACTATCGGCGTATACCGTCTGACTATGAAGTCAAATTCCGATAACTTCCGCCAGAGCTCCATTCAGGGTGTTATGAAGCGTGTGAAGGCAAAGGGCGCAACTGTGATTATTTATGAGCCGACTCTGAAAGATGGTGATACTTTCTTTGGCAGCACGGTAGTCAATGATCTGGCGAAGTTCAAGGAAATGAGCCATGCTATTATTGCAAACCGTTATGACATGTGCCTTGATGATGTGAAGGATAAGGTTTATACACGCGATATTTTCCAGCGTGACTAATAGTGTGAGTAGAGAAGTACACAGAGGGGAGATGCAGGATGGCAAAAAAGGAACTGCTGATTTATGCACATTACTACATACCTGATACTGCATCCACAGGTCAGATTCTCCGTGAACTCGCAGAAGGCATGTTGGATAAGTTTGATATTACGATAATTTGTGTGGTTCCAAGCTATTTAGGAACCATTGAAGATAAATATAAGACACAGAAATATTACGAAGAAGAAATCAACGGCGTGAAAGTGCTGAGAATCCGTGTGCCGGAGTTCAGCAAGACCAATAAGAAGAGCCGTGTGAAGAACATTGTTTCCTATTTCTTTGGAGCAATGGTTGCGACCTTTAAGGTCGGCAAGATGGATTATGTGTTCTCCATTTCCCAGCCGCCGATCCTTGGTGGCCTGCTGGGCGTTTGGGGCAAGTGGGTGAAACACGCCAAATACATCTATAACATTCAGGACTTCAACCCGGAGCAGGTTCTGGCTGTTGGCTACACCAAGAGCAAGCTGATTACCGATGCCATGATGTGGTTCGACAAGTTTAGCTGCAAGCGCAGCGACCTTGTGATCACAGTCGGTCGTGATCTGGTGGAGACAGTAGAGAACCGCTTCAAGGGTAAGAAAGTACCAAAGACCGTTATGATCAACAACTGGATCGATGAAAACGAGATTTACCCGTTGGATGAGAGTAATGAAAAGGTTCTGGTCTTCAAGAAGAAATACGGTCTGGATGGCAAGTTCGTAATCATGTATTCCGGCAACATTGGTCTGTACTATGACCTTGAGAATCTGATTAAGGTTGTGGAGAAAATCAAACCGGGTACTAAGACTGCCGATGGCCAAGAGGTCGTATTCGCATTCGTTGGTGCCGGTTCCGTACTGGATAAGTTGGTGTTCTATGTGAAGGAGCATCACATGGATAATGTGACCTTCATCCCGTATCAGGATAAAGCAGACCTTATCTATAGCTTGAATGCCGGCGATGTTCACTGGTGCGTGAACGCAAAAGGCATTAAAGGCGTGAGCTGCCCATCGAATGTCTACCTCAAACTTTCAGTTGCGGCATGATGGTCTACGGTGGCGTATAAAACTCATGCAAAATACCCCTACTGCGAGCCTGTTTTATTGCAGAGCAAGAGACGGACATGATAACTGCATTTTTCTGGGGAATTAGAGGTGGAGGTTGAAAGCGTTGAAAAGCCCAAAATCTATTTTTCTGGAAAAGTTTATTGAAGAGGAAAGACGGGCATGATAACTGCATTTTTCCGGGCAATTAGAGGTAGTGAGGGATAGATAGCTGTTCATGTTGCAACAAGAGCGAGGTATGAACTTGTACAGTTTTAACAAAGTAAGGTGGTGTACAGGTTATGACAATAAGGATCAGCACTTTGAAAAATGGATGTACTGTCCGAGATGTTATGACAATAAGACCTAACACTTTGTCGGTGAGTTGTCCGCAAGGTGTCTACCTCAAAGATTCAGTGGCGGTCTTTTAGAACCATGAGTTGACGGAAAAACATGAACAAATACACGCTGGATGGTTCCAGCAAATGAAAATGATAAATACAGTTGTGTGAGAAACATGATGGACACACTGGTTGATATAGATTGCTTGGCTCAGTATGAGCTTTCCATATAAGTAGAAAAAGAGGGAAAGGTGCGAGAAATGGAGTATAAGAGAAAGGTTGATAAAAAACGCATTCCAATATGCAATATTATGGGCGTTAATATTGCGGCAATCAATATGGAGTGGTTGGTAGACTATCTCGAAAAAAATATTTCGGAAATAAAAGGAGACTATATATGTGTCTCAAATGTACATACAACTGTAACCAGTTTTGAAGATGCAGATTACTGTGCAATTCAAAATGGCGGGTTAATGGCAATTCCAGATGGCGGTCCTCTTTCTACTGTTGGTCAGAAACGCGGTCATAAGAATATGGAGCGCACAACAGGCCCAAGTCTAATGGGAGAGATTTTTGAAATCTCTGCAAAGAAAGGGTATCGCCATTATTTTTATGGCAGCAAAGAAGAAACGCTGGAGTTGCTGTATCAAAAACTCACAAGCAATTATCCGGGAATTCAAATTGCTGGAATGTATAGTCCTCCGTTTAGACCGATGACGGAAGAGGAAGATAAGGCAATTATAGAGAGAATTAATGAAACAAAACCAGACTTTGTCTGGGTTGGGCTTGGAGCTCCTAAACAGGAAAAGTGGATGGCAGCACATCAGGGAAAAATTGATGGACTGATGCTTGGTGTTGGAGCGGGATTTGATTATTATGCAGAAAATATTAAACGTGCTCCAATGTGGATGCAGAAACATAACCTGGAATGGGTGTATCGCTTAGTACAAGATCCGAAGAGATTGTTTAAGAGATATTGGAGCACGAACACGAAGTTTATTTGGAATGCAATGATAAAAGGAAAGTGAGGTAATGACTGTGGACAATGCAAAAAAACAGAATATTTTGATTGTACATAATTATTACCAGATTCCAGGTGGAGAAGATACAGTTGTTGCCAATGAAAAGAAAATGCTTGAGAAACATGGCCATAAGGTGATCTTATATAGCCGTAATAATGCAGAATTGAAGCAAATGTCAAAGCTTCAGAAAGCTTTTCTTCCAATTACAACAGTGTTTAATCCAAGGACATATCGAGATATCAAGAAGTTAATAAGAGAAGAGAAGATAGAAGTCGTTCATGTTCATAATACACTTAATCTGGTGAGTCCAGCGGTCTATTATGCGGCAAGACGCATGAAAGTTCCGGTCGTTCAGACGATACATAATTTTCGACTACTTTGTCCCGGTGCGACTTTTTATAGAGATGGGCATATTTGTGAAGATTGCGTAGAGTATGGTTTGAAATGCGCAGTAAAACACAGCTGCTATCGAGAAAGTAAAATTCAAACATTGGCATGTGTACTTAGTACTGCTTTCCATCGAATGACAGGGATTTACGGAAAAATCAATTATATTTGTTTAACTGATTTTAATAAGAAAAAATTATTGGAATTAAAGCAAATTAAACCGGAGAGAGTCTTTGTAAAGCCTAATTTTGTTGAATGTAAAAATGAATTTATTCCTGAGAAAGATAGAAAAGATCAATTCGTTTTTGCAGGAAGGTTAGATAAGCTAAAAGGAATTGACCTTCTTTTTGAAGCATGGAAGCGTATGGGAGCACATGCGCCTAAGCTGATTGTCTGTGGTACAGGTCCTATGGAAGATTGGTGTAAGTCGTTCACTAGAGAAAACGATGTGAACATTGAAATGCGTGGATTTATGCCAAATAATGAGGCCCTAAAGATAATAGCAAACAGCAAAGCACTTGTATTGCCTACTCAGTGGTATGAAGGATTTCCGATGAGCATTGTGGAAGCATTTAGTGTTGGAACTCCTGTTATTTGCTCTGATTTGGGAAATGCTGGAAGTGTTGTTGAAGAGGGAATAACAGGTTATAAGTTTACAGCTGACTTGGTGGATGAGATTATTCAAGCGGTAAAAAGATGTCATGGATTATGTAGTCAGACAAAGAAAGTATATAAAGATAATTATTCAGTAGAGAAAAACTATGAATTAATCAGTAGTATCTACAAGGCTATACAGATGAAAGGGTTGTAAATGCAAGACTCAAATATTGTTTCACAGGTGGTAAAAATTGAAAATACCAATAGGAAATCGGCTACGCATTTTGCAATTTGCAGTGGATTGCATTTGCGATATTTAATTGATTTGGATGGCGGAGCCAAAAGGTTGAGTGAAAATATTTCTACATACTCAAAAAAACTAAGTCTGTTGATGCAGTTTATAAATATTATTCCGCTTCCGATATTGAACCGGATGAAGCTGGGGTATTTTGTGAAAGCGGAACTTAATAAAGAAGTAGAAACTTGTAGGCAGAACACTCAAAAAAAGCATTGGAATATGATTGTTGGTACTTATGATGAAAAACAAAAAATAGTTCTTCAATGTTTCAATAGTTCAGAATGTGCAGATTTTATTAAAATTGGAAATACAGCAACAGAAAAAGAAATGGATGCAGAGATTTCTTTTTTACAACAAAAAAGAGCATATTCAACTTTTGATATTCCGCAATTATTGGGTAGTATCAGCAGAGCAGACGGGGCGACTTTCAATATCCAAATAACAAAGGAATTTGTTGGTGACAAAGTAGAGCCTATATTAACACAAGAAATCGTGGAGATCTACAAAGAACTGTCAAAAGATAAAAAGAACGGTTTGGAGTTTTCACATGGGGATTTTGCCCCATGGAATTTAAAAAGAAATGGTGATAAGTACACGCTGTTTGATTGGGAGCATTGCGGTTATAGGATGCCAGGATTTGACCTTATGCATTATGCAACTATTGTGCAAAAGGTATTGAATGGTAAAGAACTTTCGGAAGCATTTGATGAAGGATTGAAGAATATTCATCAGTTTTTACCAGATTTTTCCATAGAAAAAGAAGGCTTTTTAAAAGAATTTGAAAAACTAAGAACGCAGATTAGCTGAGGAGAGGAAAGAAATGAATTGTACAGAGGTTTTTAATTATATATTTGAATCTTTCAATTCGAATAATATTGATTATGCTATTATTCATTCATATCAATATTTGCCGGATCGATTTGACTCTGATATAGATACAGCAATCAATGTTCCGAATATAAAGGACGCTATCAAATTGCTTGATGATACCTTGGTTGGAACTGGATGGAGAGTAATTCAATTTTGGCGGCATGAAAACTATGCAGCAGATTGTGTTATTTCGAATGATGATGAGTTTCTTCAAGTTGATTTTTGTACACACTATGAGAGAAATGGTCGAGTTGTAATTCCAGTACAAGAACTCTTGGATGGCAAGAGAATGTACAAAAATTTTTATATACCAAAACCACAAACTGAATTTACATATGTCTTAGTAAAAAAAATACTGAAGAAAGTCTTTTCTGATGGTAGTAAGCAACGGCTGACTGCATTGTGGAAAGCAATGAACGAAAAAGAAAGGCAGGAAACGAAAGCCGGTCTGAAAAGATTCATAGCGGAAGACCAGATTAATGAAATTCTTGAGTGTGTTGATTCATCGCAATATGACTTGATTGATTTAGAACGAGCACATCAGCTATTAAAAAAGAAAACTTCCAATGTTGCGGATAATCTGCATTATAAGGTGTTTGATTTGAAGCGTAGATTTGAGAGAATTGTTCATCCTACAGGTCTTTTCATTGTTTTGCTAGGGGTAGATGGTGCAGGAAAAACAACGATTGCAGAGAATTTAAAGGCTAGATATGTTACGGCATTTAGAAAAATTGATCATTATCATTCAAGAGTGCGTGTTTTAAAAGATATTTCTCAGTTAAAAAAAGATGCTACACCGATCGATGCATCAAATCCTCATGGAAAGAAGCAAAAAGCAGGAAAATTTACATCAGTAGCTAAGTTTGGCTATTATTTTCTGGATTTTTTAATTGGAAATGTAAAGATTGCTGTTGCAAAAATTAAAAGTACACTTGTATTGGTTGAAAGATATTATTATGACTATTCAATAGATAAAGTTCGTTATAACTTGAATTTGTCGGATAAATTTCTTTCGTTTTTTGAACATTTTGTTTTAAAACCAGATGTTATATTTATTTTAACTGGTGATAGTAAGAAACTGCTGGATAGAAAACATGAGATTACAATTGATGAAATTGATGAACAGAAGAGAAAATTGAATGAAAGATTCATTAATAATCCAAAAGCAATGTTTATTGATACTACAGAAGGAACAGTTGATGAATGCGTTAATAAAATGCTTAAAGAATGCAATGCAATTATGAGGAAACGAAGAAAATGGTAAAAAATAGAATTCGGGTTTTAATATCAGCGTATGCATGTGAACCCAATAAGGGTTCAGAACCTGGTGTGGGTTGGAATTGGGCACTACAAATGGCAAAAATGGACGAGGTTTATGTTATAACCCGCTCTAACAATCGAAAAGTTATCGAAACATTTTTACAGAAACATCCAGTGGAACATCTTCATTTCTATTATCACGACTGTGCTACATGGAAAAGAAAAATGAAGAAATTGCCAAATGGTATATTTGTTTACTATAAAATGTGGCAAAAAGAAATATTACCTATCGCAAGAAAAATTGTTGAAGATGAGAAAATCGATATTGTACACCATATAACATTTAATGAATTTAGAACACCAGGAAAGTTGTATCAACTTCCAGTGCCATTCGTTTGGGGTCCAATTGGAGGCGGGCAGTTTTATAATCCTATTTTCAAAGACGCTTATTTTAGTCGAAAAGATATTAACAAAGAAAAATTAAGGAATTTTATCAATAGATTCTATTTGATATTCTCTAGTGATATTAAAGCAGCAGTTAAAAAGGCAAATACTATTTTAATTGCAGATCAGTCCACAGAAAGTATTATGCCGAAATCAAGAAAGTATGTTCGCTTGCTAGAGACAGGGTATGACCTGAAAAGGAATGAAGCGAAAGATTATGATGAGGATTTAACAATCAACAAAAAGAGGCCGATTAGGCTTTTATGGGTGGGCGGTATTTGGCCAAGAAAAGGTTTAAAAGTTCTGATTGATGCCTTGCATAATAACCAATTTGAAAATTATTCATTAAGCATTGTTGGAGATGGGCAGGATCGTAAAGCGTCTGAGAGACTTGTGCGAGAATATGGAATTGAGGAAAAGGTACGTTTCTTAGGGGCGTTAAGCTATGATGAAGTGAATAGTTTATATGACAACGCAGATGTTTTTGTGTTTACAAGTTTACGAGACACATCTGGAAATGTTGTGTTAGAGGCAATGTCTCATGGCTTGCCAGTCATTGCAATTAATCATCATGGGGTTGGAGAAATTATTACAGATGAAACGGGTATTCGAATTGATCCAATTTCTTATGATTCTGTAAAAAGTGACTTCGCAAAAGCTATTGAAAAATATGCGAAAAATCCAGACCTAATGAAACAGCATGGCTTGGCTGGGAGAAAACGGCTGGAAATGTATTATTCGTGGGAAAATAATGCGAAAGTCTTACAAAGCATCTATGAGAGAATAGCTGTAGAAGAAAAACGAAAGGAAAAACACAATAATGAGTAAAAATTTGTGGGGGGGGGGCAGCACGAGCTGCTTACTACTTAATTGGAAGATTTTTGCCAAAGTATCCGATACCGGGGTATAAGCTTGCTTACAGGTTTCGGTACTTTCTGTGCAAACATATATTTGAGTCTATTGGAAAAAATGTGCTGATTAAAAGAAATGCATATTTTGGAGATGGTTCAAAAATACGAATTGGAAATAATTCACAAATTGGAATCAATTCGATTATGGACAATGATGTAATTATCGGTGATGATGTGACGATGGGACCAGATGTGATTATCTATACATCATCTCACGAATATAAAGAACTTGGAATTCCGATTAATCAACAAGGAGAAAAGCCTCATAGACCGGTCATAATTGGTAATAATGTGTGGATTGGTGCACGATGCATTATTTTGCCAGGAGTTTCCATTGGAGATAATGCAATTATTGGTGCAAATACAGTTGTAACAAAAGATGTTCCAATGAATTCGGTTTTTTGTGGGTCAGCCGGTAGTGTTGTGAAAATGAGATTTTAAGAAAGGAACAAGACAGATGCTGGGAGAGAAAATTTCGATTATAACAATTTCATATAATTCACTTAATACGATAGAAAGGACTTTCCAATCTGTATTGATACAAACATATCGCCCATTAGAATATGTTTTGGTAGACGGGGGGTCCACCGATGGCACTATAGAACTTATAAAAAGATATCTGCCGATTTTTGAGAAAAATGGGATAGACGTTATTTATAAGTCGGAACCAGATAAAGGCATAAGCGATGCATTTAATAAAGGAATTGATCGTGCAAGTGGCTCTATTATAGGAATTACGAATTCAGATGATTGCATTGCAGAAGGGGCATTAGAGAAAATAGCTGCGAAATTTAAGACCGATACTGATGTTGTATGCGGCAATTGTCTGTGGAATGATAATGAAAATGGTATCTCATATATTAGAAAATCAAGGATAGAAGATATTCATAAAATAAGATATGAAATGGTATTAATGCATCCTACATGTTATGTCAGAAAAAGTACATATAAAAAAAACGGTGTATTTGATACAGAACTAAAATGTGTTATGGACAAGGATTTAATGGCAAGATTCTATAAAAATAACGCAAGATTCGAATATGTAGATGATATTATTTCAATTATGTCATCAGGCGGGGTTAGTGATGTAGATGTAAAACGTGTTTATAAAGAAGGTGTACTAGTTGCCATGCGCAACGGTGTGCCGAGATGGTTTGCGGAAATAAGATGGCGTGTTATGGCAGTTAAGGCATCAGTTGCACGCATTATAAAGAAGAATAAAATAATGTGGAGTTTCTTATGCAAGAAGAAACGATGAGAGGCTAAGGAATAGATGATTAAAATAAGAAAAATAAGTCAGAGTGATATGGTTGAATATCTGGCAATATTATGGATAATTATTTCATCTGGGTTTTTCGTACTAAACTATGTTTACAATCTTCCGTGTATGTTGGTGTTATTATTAATTGCAATATATTATGTTGTACGAAATAAAAGTATAACTAAGTGTAATGGATATAGACTAATAGGATTGCTGACCTTTGTTTTTATGGATGAATTAATTTCGCTAACTATGTATAAATATCCATTAGAAACTAATACGTTGATAATCTTAATTATTAGATTGTTTTCATTAGCAATAATTATGGATAATATCTCGGTAGAATCTTATATAAAAAAATATACAAGTATTCTATTTGTAATATGCATAGTTAGTTTGATGTGCTTTGCTGTGATTAATTTTACATCAATTTCTTTGCCATTTGCAAGAAATTATCAAGATGGATTTTATGGTACATTTTATTTTAGAATCAATGAGTACACACGTGCTATAACTACACGTAACTCAGGACCATATGGTGAACCGGGAATATTTGCTGTCTATATTGTTCTTGCATTAGGGTTTCAATTGTTCTCTACACCAGTAGAAGAAATAACTAAAGGGTGGAATGCGATAAAAATAATTGTGCTATCTGTAACATTATTAACTACATTATCTGGAACCGGATTAATATGCTATTTGATTTTATTTGTTGCATATGTTTTGTTAAATCATGAAGAAGTTAATGTCATGAAAAATCCACTAATGTTTTTAATAGTTTTTGCAATGATTATTGGTCTATACTATGCAGAGACAACATATGGGATTTTAGGAGAAAAAGTAATAAATCAGGGTGGATCTTATGGTGTACGTTTGAATGATACTTTAAAAGGCTACCAAATTGCAGTGCAACATTTTTTTACAGGAACAGGTATTGCTAATGATTATAGTTCTGCGTGGACAGGAGCTTTATTAGCTAATTCTAGGAGTAATGGTATGGCTAATTTTTCAGCATCTGTCGGAATTCCATTTTTAATATTCTATCTTTTTTGCGTTTTTAAACGATCACTAGAATATATGAATAAGAATTTAGCAGCAGCGATAGTATTTTTTTTGGTAGTATTAGTGAGTTTTAACACTCAGCCAATTGTACTGCAAACTATTGGTCTATCATTTCTTTTTATTTGGAAAAAGGAGAAGTTAAATGATTAAAATGATTTTTGGAGGCGGGTTAGGTAATCAAATGTTTCAATATGCCTTTTTGTTTTCAGAAATGCATAATCGAAATAATGAAAATATAGAAGCTGTTATGCACAGAAATGCAAATGAAGATCGCCGAAATTTTACATTGGACAATTTTTCGTATAGTTTAACATTTGATGTAGTAGATGAGGAAATGGTAAAAAAAGAACAAACCAGGTATACTATCAAGAGGAAAATTATATGTAATCTTTTGAAAATAATGGGTTTTGACAATACTAAAACAGTGTCAATTATGTCTAAATTAGGAATTGTATTTACTCCCAATGTTTATGAGTATTACCCAGATATTCAAATAAAAAAGAATTCTGTAATAGAAGGCGCATTTCAAAATTGGAGATATTTTGAAAATGTGAAGGAATTATTAAAAAGCGAGTTTGTCTTAAAGCAGGAGCCTTCATTAGAATGCAAAAAATATATTGATATGATGGAAGAGTCAAACTCTGTGTGCGTTCACATTAGAAGAGGTGATTATTTGAATTCCCATTATGCTGCCACTTTGGCAGTATGCGATGATTTATATTATAAAAAGGCGATTGAAATAATCGAAAAAGAAATAAAAAATCCGGAGTTTTTTGTTTTTACAAATACTCATGAAGACCATTTATGGATTCAAGAAAATTATAAATTCAAAGGAAATGTTCACTATGTGGACTTGAATAATCCAGATTATGTTGAAATGTACCTGATGAGTAAATGCAAACACTTTATTATTTCAAATTCGACATTTAGTTGGTGGGCACAATACTTGTCCAAGAGTGATAATAAGGTAGTGGTAGCCCCATCAATATGGTATAGAGGAAATGATGTTGCAAAAGAGATTTACATGCCAGGTTGGAGATTGGTAGATGTAGAATAATTGAACAAATCGAAAGGATCGGTTATGATTGTAGCGATAAATTATGCTAATGATCCATACAAGAAAACGCAAAAATACTGCACACACTCTGCGTATAAATATGGTGTAGATAAGGTTTTTGAATATGGTCCGAAAGATATTGATATTGATTTTTATAAAAAAAACAAATCAATACTAGACCAAAAGAGGGGAAATGGATATTGGCTTTGGAAGCCATATATTATTTCGGAAACTCTTAAGAAAATAGAATATGGAGACTTTTTATTATATATAGACGCTGGTAGTTATTTTATTGGTAATGTTAATAATCTGTTGAAGTGCATGGAGAATAATGGGGATGATATAATTAGTTTTGAACTTCCGTTTATAGAAAGACAATGGACTAAAAAAGAAATTTTCAATTATTTTAAATGTGATCAAGACAAATCAATTATAGATACTTGCCAGAGAATAGCGACCTTCATTATATTAAAAAAAACAAGAAGGACGGTTGAGTTTATAGAAAAATATTTAAAGGTTGCACAAGTAGATCATTTAATAACGGATGAATTAGATAATGAAATTCAAGATAGGAATTTTATTGAGAACAGGCATGACCAGTCAATTTTTAGTGTGCTTGCTAAAATAGAAAATGTTCCGGTATATAAGGATCCTTCTGAATATGGGGTACAACCCCAATTATTATCTGAGTCATATCCAAAAGCTATTTTTAAGGAAGTTTGTTATGAACATGGGAACTATAGTCAAATATTAGTTTTACACAGAAAGAAAAAAGTAACAGCTTATGTTAGACTTATGTCTTTTATACGTAGCAAATTTTCTTGGAAGATATATCGTAAACTATTGAAATATCAAAAGGTAGTATTAGAAATATTGAAAGGAAAAAAATGAAAACCCTAAAAAATTATTTGTATAATCTTTCATATCAATTGCTGACATTAATAGTTCCACTAATCACTACACCATATATTTCAAGGGTACTAAAGGCGGAGGGAATTGGAAGATATTCGTATACGCAGGCAATTATGGAGTACTTTGTCCTTTTTGGATTATTAGGTATGACAACATATGGTAGTCGACAAATAGCTTATGTGAGAGACGACGAAGATGAAAAAAGTCAAACATTTTGGGATTTGAATGCAACAAGAATTATTACAATGACAATAGCAACCTTTGGTTATGCGATTTTTTGTTTCTTTAATGCAGACGATAAAGTGCTATATATTGTTCAGGGCTTTACAGTTTTGGCGTCATTAATTGATATTTCTTGGTATTATGCAGGTGTAGAAAAATTTAAAATCATGGCTATTAGAAATATATTCGTTAAAATATTTAGCGTTATTCTTATATTTTTGTTTGTTAAAAGCCGTGATGATCTTGTATTATATGCAATAATAGTTTCTTTGTCATTATTCTTAGGTCAAGCTTTTTTGTGGACGGGAATAAAAAAGGAAGTCTTTTATAAGAAAGTAATTTGGAAAAATGTTAAGATACATCTTGGAGGCTCTTTTAAGTTGTGGCTGCCAACAATAGCCGCAAGTATCTATACATCTTTTGATAAAATCATGTTGGGATATTTTACAAATGATACACAAGTAGGTTTGTATGTTAATTCTCAAAAGATTGTTAAAATTGCAACCACAGTAACAACATCATTAGCTACAGTAACAATTCCTAAAGTGGCAAATAGTTATTCAAATGGTAAAATTGAGGAAATGAGAGATACAGTTTATAAATCATTAACTGCAGTCTCTTTTTTGGCTTTCCCAATGTGTATGGGACTGATGGCAATAAGAAAAACCTTAGTGCCATGGTTTTTGGGAGAAGGATTTGAACCAGTTGTTAATTTATTGCTGATCAGTTCTTTGCTGATTATTACTTTGAGCTGGTCTTCAATATTGGCAAATCAGGTGCTTGTTGCTACGAAAAGAGAAAATTATTACACTGCGGCTATAGTGATTGCAGCAATTGTAAATACGGTATTAAATTTGATTTTGATTCCAAAACTTCAATCTTTAGGTGCATTAATAACATCTGTTATTGCAGAGTATCTTGGGATGCTTATTATGTTGTGGTTTTCACGAAATGTTATATCGGTAAAATTGTTTCTCGCTAAAATAGCAAAATATGCGATATGCAGCATTATAATGTACATTGTTGTATATGGGATTGGAGAAATGCTTCAAAAAACATTTATGACTACTATATTACAGTTGGGTATTGGAGGAATAGTATATATGGGCATGATGTGTATGTTACATGACCCTATACTTCAATATTTTATGCACGGTGTTTTAGAAAAAATCAAGAGGAAATGATATGAAGGTGTATTTTGAGAAAAGTGATAGCACTTTTTTACAAGGAATAGCAATTCTTCTTATGGTGCTGTTACATTTATTTGCTTTTCCGGAAAGAGTTCCTGAATACGTGTCAGTTGTAAATTTAATAGATAAACAGGGACAACTGTTAACAACTATAGCGACATTTGGTCACATTTGTGTATCGATTTTTGTTTTTGTTAGTGGATATGGGATGCAGTTTTCTGAAATGTATACAAACGATTCATTTGTGGACAAGGTCGATAAAAGCTTTAAAAGAGGCTTACTGTTTTGGGGAAGGTATGCACTTCAATTTATAATATTTGTTCCTATGGGAGTATTGCTTGGTAAATTAGACAATATTAGTGTCAGTCAATTATTAAAAGCATTTATGGGACAAGAATGTGGAACTATTAATGGAGAATGGTGGTATGTCACTCTGTATTTAAAGTTTCTTATAGTATTTCCATTCATTTCACTTGGAATAGAGAGAATAAAAAATGTATCCTTTAAGATTGGGTATTTTTTTGTTGTTGGAGTAATATCTACTAAGGTATTGGGAAGCTATGGCCTATTATTTGTCGTAGGCATTATGTGTGCGAATTTCAATTTGATAAATAGATTGAGTTGTTATTTTTCAAGAGAAAAAATAGGAAAGTATGTTCCGCTAATATTAATCGCTGTGGGGGGTGTAGATATTATATGATGTTGTCTATGGGACATTTTGTTTATAGATATGATGTTATATTCTTACCAATAATCTGCACTTGCATTGCGATGTGTAAAAAAACAAACACTATATATAGAGTGATTGTTTTTCTAGGAAAGTATTCGATGTATATGTGGTTAACGCATACATTTTATATATATTATTATTTCCAAAATACAATTTTTGCTTTTAAATATGCGAGCTTGATTTATGCTGTCACGATTTTCTTGTCTTTAACAACGGCAATTTTAATTGAGAGATTATTTGATAGCAAGATAATAAAACTGGTTTATAATAGAATCTTTGCAATGGAAGATATATGCTTAAATTGTATTAGAGCTTTGGGGAAGAAGGGGTGATAGTTGTATTATGGAAAAGGATAAAAAAAAAGCTTATAGCTGCAAAATAGATATACTTAGAGGATTTGCAACTATATTAGTTGTGTTGGGACATATTTTACAGTATTCTATGATGCAAAACGAAGCTTTTTATAATGATTTTTTGTTTAAAGTGATTTATTCATTTCATATGCCATTATTTATGTGTATAAGTGGTTTTTTGTTTAAACATAGCTATGATAAGTATGGAAAAAAAACATATATTTATAGACAGTTGTTAAGCTTAGGAAGGGTTATTTTAATCTGGAATGCTATTCAATGGATACTTAACTGTTTATTGGGAGTATATTCTTTTGATTGTATAGTGGATGTGATGAAGTCTGCTTACACTGCATTTTCTGGCTTATGGTATATATGGGCTTTATTAATTATACAAGTTGTTGTGGCTAGTGTATATATGAAAAAGTATGCGTGGGCGATATATATCTTCATGATGCTAATTCTTTCGCTTATACCAATAAAAATTGTGTCATTTGCATATCTGACTGCATGGATGCTGCCATTTTTTTTGTTAGGATTATACTTAAGTGAAACCCCAAAATTACTGTCTTATGTAATAAGCAAATTTATGTTTTTAGCCGTTTTCATAATGTTTATAGCAGGAGTGGCATTTTATAGGCCTAATATGTTTGTATATAAATCGGGGATGAATATTTTTGATTCCCAATATGGAATTATATTACAGATTGGGATTGTCTTCTATAGAGTAATAGTAGCTTTATTGGGAATGGTTGTAATTAAAGAACTTCTATTATGGTGTTATAAGAAAAATGAGAATAGCAGATTTGTTAAATGGTTGATAAAAATTAGCCACTATTCTCTTCATATATATATATTACAAAGAATATTAATCGAGACATTAGCGTATCAGTTAATTAGAGGAAAATCTTTATCAAGCAATGTTGTTTGGTTTGATTGGATAGTGGCACCAGTAATGTCAGTAGTTTTTTGCAAAGTGCTGGCTGAAATATTGAATAGTTTAAATATAAGATATAAAAAAATATTTCGTCTTTTGTTCGGTAGGTAGAACAGTATGGTGGAAAATATAAAGATTTTAATACAAGACATTTTTATTAGTTTTTTCCAAGTGATTTGGTTTTCTTCCATTATAGCGGCTTTATCATTATACATATATGAAAAAAATCCTAACAAGAGTTTGAAAAAACTAATAGTTGAATTTTTACAGATGTTTAAAAATAATAAAAAATTAAAAAATAAATATTTTATATTTTTGTATTTTGCATTTGTCGCTTTTATGACATTGTTTAATCGAAAGCCATATCTTAACCCGTTAAATAATATATTTGGAGGATGGAATTTGTTTTCCTCCAATGGTCAATTTAATGCAGACGCAGTTGAGAATGTAGTTCTATTTATTCCAATGGGATCAATATTGACTTTTTATGCAAGTAGCATGAGCATAAAAAAATGGAGTTACATTTTAAGTAGATGCATCATGATATCATTAGGAATTGAAACTATACAGTTGTTTCTTTTCCTCGGAACATTTCAGTTTGCAGATGTATTTTATAATACATTAGGTGGAATTATTGGAGAAATATTATATTTATGTTTTGTGGCAGTGAAAAATAAGCACTGAATGAAATGATGTAGGTAAAGGAAAGGAGCAGCTTATGGACCAAGAACTATTTAACCCACAGTCTTCTTCCGTAAGTTCCTCCCGAATCATTTACACCCCATCAACCTTTGCCCGGACATCGTTGCTCCATCTGCAGGAGGTCGGCTCTTTGCAGGCTGTTCACCCACATGTATCCCAGAGAGAGGATTTGGTGTCGTTTCTTTGCTTCATCGTTCTGTCTGGCGAGGGAGAACTTTCCTAAGCAAAGGAAAAAGTGATATTGGAAAGGAGCAGCTTATGGATCAAGAACTATTCAACCCACAGTCTTCTTCTGTAAGTTCATCCCGAATCATTTACACCCCATCAACCTTTGCCAGAACGTCTCTTTTGCATCTGCAGGAGGTCGGCTCTTTACAGGCTGTTCACCCACATGTATCCCAGAGAGAAGATTTGGTGTCGTTTCTTTGCTTTATTGTTCTGTCTGGCGAGGGGGAACTTTCTTATGAGGAGCAAACATATCAGCTGAGCGAGGGAGACTGTGTGTTCATCGACTGCCGAAAAGCCTACAGCCATTCTACATCCGATAATCTCTGGTCGCTCCAATGGTGCCATTTCTATGCACCGTCTCTTCCAGCTGTGTATGAGAAGTACAAAGAGCGTGGCGGTCGGCCAGTGTTCCACCCAGATGACCTAGCTTCTTTTACATCAATCCTGACAGACCTTTATGACCTCGCTTCTTCGTCTGATTACATACGAGATATGCGAATCAATGAGAAGCTGGGGACTTTGCTCACATTGCTGATGGAACAGTCCTGGCATCCAGAGAGCGTAACGGTGAGCCGGAAGAGAATGGAACTGGCAGCTGTAAAGGAGTATCTGGACGAGCATTATACGGAGAAAATCGCACTGGATTACCTGTCAGAACACTTCTTTATCAATAAGTTCTATCTGTCCAAAATCTTCAAAGAGACTTACGGAACAACGGTCAACAACTATCTGATCTCAAAGCGGATCACCAGAGCCAAGCAGCTGCTTCGCTTCACAGATATGACTGTGGATGAAGTTGGTGTTGCGGTCGGCATGGGAGATGCAAACTATTTTAGTCGGATGTTCCGAAAAGTAGAGGGAATCAGTCCAAGAGAATATCGGAAACAGTGGTGACATTGAGGCACAGCGAGAAATCGCTGTGCTTTTTTTGAAGTATGTCGATTAAAACGAAACTATCTGTATCCGTTTTTTCTCCGGGGCGGCGTGTGTGCAAAAAATACGACAGAAAAAGCGTAAGTAAGTAATCATCCGTATCTTTTTTTTCATTTTTTATTCTGCTACAATCTCCTTAAAACTCAGGAGGTATTCTATACACTATGAACAAAGAAGAAAAAGCAAAACTCTGGGCTGACCGTATCCAGCAATACAAAACCAGTGGACAAACGTGTAAACAATGGTGTGCAGAAAACGATATCCCTTTATCTACGATGGGATACTGGACCCGCAGACTTGCTAAAGAAGATCCGGCATCTGAACCTGAACAGGATCTGGTCTTTGCCAGACTGCCATCTGAACAGGAAGCTGCCAGAAAGCTTCTCTCTGAAGAAACTGCACCGGTGCGTATTTTTGTCTCAGACAGTATCCGTATTGAAATATCTGATTCCTGCAGACCGGAACTGATGGAATCCATAC
>OLVT01001302.1_pt1 | contig 21875 bp, 16 predicted proteins | sample 1673241 | NCBI WGS metagenome assembly OLVT01 (sample SAMEA3178936, study PRJEB25190) | human gut metagenome | biome: human gut; feature: human-associated habitat; material: faeces | place: Austria | collected 2013 | reverse complement strand
TGCGCAGGATGTGGCTGAACGCCTCGGATTCGCCGTGGATGTCGGAGCAGAAGAACTCCGTGCCCTTCGGGAGGTTCAGGATGGCGCTCAGGTTGATGATCTCGGCCGCCGCCAGCTCCTGCGTGGGGAATGATCGGGCCAACAATTCCAAGTAGCGCTTCTGATCCGCTTCCATGAGAACCTCCTCAGGTCATCGCACAGTGATGGCATGATGGTACCGCGCACAGCCCTCCCCCGCGCACCCGCACCGGTAAACGGCGCAACCCGAACGAAGAAGGTCGCCGCGGCACAACCCCTCCACAGCCCTCGGACGCTTGAGCCTTGGGCGGACACCTGGTGGGACACTTGGGGACGGAGGCTTATCTGTCCGAGTTCGGACAGATAAGCCTCCGTCCCCAAGTGTCCCACCCCGCTCGTCCTTGGCCGCGCGGAGATTTTCTTGTTCGCATGCCGATCGGCGAAGCGGGTTGCTCACGGGCGGTACAATAGGCGCTGCGAACCTACGGCGACCACGTTGCCGTTACCTATATAGCAAGGAGCATCCATGGAACGCATTGCAAGCTTCTCCGTCGACCACCGCGTGCTCGAGCCCGGCGTGTACGTGTCGCGCCGCGACGCCGACGCCGCCACCGGCTGCACGACCACCACGTTCGACCTGCGCATGACCGCCCCCAATCGCGAGCCGGTCATGGACACCGCCGCCGTCCACGCCATCGAGCATCTCGGCGCCACCTTCCTGCGCAACGATGCGGAATGGTCCGGCCGCGTGATCTACTTCGGCCCCATGGGCTGCCGCACCGGCTTCTACCTGGTGGCCTTCGGCGAGCTCGAGTCCGCCGACGTGGCCGACCTCGTGCGCCGCATGTTCGCCTTCATCCGCGATTTCGAGGGCGAGATCCCCGGCGCCAAGCCCGAGGAGTGCGGCAACTACCATGACAATGACCTCGTGCAGGCGAAATGGTGGGCACGCCGTTACATGGCCGACACCCTCGAGGTGCTCGACGAGGCGCACACGCACTACCCCGCCTTGCTCGACTAACGCAGGCGAACAGGGTGAGCAGGGGGCGGAGGTGCGTTCAGGGCAGGCCTTCCACCTCCCTGTTCACCACCCCCTCTATTCCACACGCGTGCGTCCTCGGCTCCCTTCCGGCGCGCGCTTCCCTTCCCCGATCAGAAAGCAGCTTATGACTACGAGCTTCAACACCATGGGCATCATCGGCGCCATGGACGTGGAAATCGCGCTGTTGCGCGAGGAGATGGCGAAGGCCGGCGCGGTGAAGATCACGCGCATCGCCGGCATGGAGTTCAACGTGGGCACCATCGGCAACGCCACCGTCATCGTGGTGCAGTGCGGCGTGGGCATGGTCAATGCCGCCACGTGCGCGCAGGTGCTCGTCGACCGCTTCGGCGTGGGAGCGCTGCTCAACACCGGCATCGCCGGTTCGCTGGACGCATCCATCAACATCGGCGACATCGTGGTGGCCGACGACGCGGTCAACCACATCATGGACGTATGCAACCTGGGCTACGCCGCAGGTCAGACGCCTGGGCTGGACACGATGGCGTTTCCCTGCAGCCCAGCGCTGTCGAAATCGGTCGTCGCCGCGGCATCGGCGATAGGCGCCACCACTCACACCGGCCGCGTGGCCTCGGGCGACCGCTTCGTACGCGACAACTTCGAAAAGCAGCGCATCATCGAAACGTTCGGCGCGAAGTGCTGCGAGATGGAAGGCGCGGCCATCGCGCAGGTCGCATGGGCCAACGGCGTGCCGTGCGCCATCGTGCGCGCCATCTCCGACAAGGCAGACGGCTCCTCGTCCATGGACTACCCCACGTTCGAGGCGCAGGCAGCCCGCAACAGCGCCGCGCTCGTCATCGCCATGCTTAAACGACAAGGCTAACAAGCCTTGGAACCGGTGCCGCGCGACGCGCGGCACCGACCCGCACGCGCAGCGCCTCGGAAAACCCGGCTCGCACGAACCCGCGGGCCCGGCGCCAACCCAGACCCGCGGCCTCGAATCCCCCGCTACCCGACGATCGGACGCTTCCCCATGACCTTCGACGACAACATGCTTCCCGCCATCGACGACCCCGCCGTCAGCCTGGTGCGCGACGAACGCGGCCTGGCGCTGGTGGGCGAAGGCATGGAGCTGCGCTGCGATCTTGCAGGCATGCTGCCGCGCATCAAGCCCGGGAGGCTCTCCCACGAGCTGCTCGTCCGCGCCGCGCGCGTCAAAGGCGTCGATCAACCTCGCGCCATCGACGCCACCGCCGGGTTCGGGGAGGATGCGCTGCTGCTGGCCGCTGCCGGCTTCCATGTGCAGCTCTTCGAGCACGACCCCGTCATCGCCGCGCTGCTTGCCGACGGCCTGGCGCGCGCCGCCGCCGACCCGCAGCTTTCGCCCATCGTGGCGCGCATGCGCCTGACCAGCGGCGACAGCGTGCAGGCGCTTGCCGCACGCGCATCCATGGACGTGGCCAAACCCGACGTGGTCTACCTCGACCCGATGTTCCCCGCCCGGCAGAAAAGCGCCGCGGTCAAGAAGAAGTTCCAGCTGCTGCACCATCTGGAAGCGCCGTGTACCGATGAGGAAGGGCTGCTGCGCGCCGCCATAGCCTGCGGCCCGCGCAAGGTGGTCATCAAGCGCCCGGCGAAGGGCCCGTATTTGGCCGACATCAAGCCCAGCTACTCCATCGACGGCAAGGCCGTGCGCTACGACTGCATCGTCCCCGCCAGCATGAAGCTGTAGAATGCTTATCCCTCCACCTTCGCGTAGAGCTTCATGGCCGCCACGAACGCCTCGCCTATCGCATCGAGCGTCAGCCCGCGCGGCATCACGTAGCCGATATGCATGCGCTCGCCCGAGCGGATGGGCACCGCCGTGATGGCGCCGCGTTGCAGAAACTCCGGGTACACGCCGCTGGTCACGGTATAGGCGTCGGAGTGCAGCATGAAGCTGGTGGCGAAGCCGCGATCGCTGACCTTCACCGTCTTCGCCGAAGGCGCCCACAGCGGCTCTTCGGAAAACGCCGACGATTCATAAGCCCCCTGCACGAAGGACAGCTGCGGATACGGATACAAGTCGTCAAGCGAAACGCTCTCCCGCCCCGCCAACGGGTGCCCGAAACGCAAAAACACGTGCGGCACCGCTTCGAACAGCTCATAGAACTCCAGCTTGTTGCGGTCGAGCACGCGCCCCACCGCCCCCTCGTTGGCGCGCGAGAGATACATCACGCCCAGGTCGCTGTCACATCTTGCCACGTCATCGATGATCTGCTGCGTCTGCGTCTCGTTGAGCACCAAGTCGAACCTGCCCGAACCAACCTGCTGCGCAACGTCCAAAAACGCCCGCTCCACGAACGTGAAGTGATGCGACGACACCGCGAAGCGCATGCCCTCGGGTTGGTTGCCGCCATAGCGGCGCTCGAGGTTGTCCATCTGCAGCACCACCTGCCGCGCCCGGCCCAGGAACTCCATGCCCTCCTTCGTGGGCGTAGCGCCGGTGTTTCCGCGGGTGAACAGGGAAAAACCAAGTTCGCGCTCCACGACCGACACCGCCTCGGACAGGCTGGGCTGCGAAACCGACAGCACGCGCGAAGCCGCCACCATCGACCCCGTTTCCGCGATCTTCAACATATAGCGCATCTGCTGCAGCGTGATCTTCATGCCAACCCTTCCGGCGAAAAGAGAAACCTTCGAAAGCCAAGTATACGTCACGGCCCGCACCAACCCCCAAACGCCCACAGGCGGAAAAGCATTCGAAGCAATGGGGCTCGGCCGCCCCGAATCGCCCCAAGAACCCCGCAAGCAGGACCGCTGCGATAACGCCGCCCCTCTCAAGGGCAAGTTACGCTCACCCGACAACAACGTCGGCGCAATGAGGCTCGCCGCCACCCAACCTCGATCCATAGCGAGCGCTCCGCAAAACGCACCCGCGAGCAAATACGCTATGGTTCGGCCCCATCTCGCTCACCCCTCTTTGCACACACGCGCGCGCAAGCAAGTATACTGGCGGAAAGGGGAAAGCCGCTGCGCAAAGGCGCTTTCACGCGACGCCGGGGCCGCCGTTGCGTCGCGAAAACGCAAACGGAGGAGGACATCATGACCGCTATAACGCTTCTCATGGTGATCGCGCTCATCGTGCTTGCAGGCGCGGGCATTACCGCATGGGCTCGCAACGCCCGGAAAACCGGCGCGAACGCGCCGGGCGCGCTCGCGGGCGCCGCGGTAGCCATCGCAGCCGCGGGCACGTTCGCCATCGCCCCGGCGATGCCGGCATTCGCGGCGGACGAATCGCATCACGCAAGCGACGACCACGCCTGGTCAGCCGACGAGATCGTCGACGATGCGAGCGGCATGCTGGGAGACGACATCGTCTGGTTCGGCCAAAGCAAGCTGTTCACGAAGACGGCCGCACCTAACGACATCCTTGCCGCGGGCCAGTCCATCGCCGTAAGCTCATGCACCGTATCGGGCAGCATCCGCGCAGCAGCCGAGGACATCGCCATCAGGGGCGCCGATGTGGCGCACAGCATCACCCTTGCTGCAACAGATGCCACGGTGAGCGACACCACGGCACAGGCGGTGGCCATCGCCGCCGGCGATGCAAGCTTCTCCGGCGAATGCAACGCGCTCTACATCTGCGCCGAGCACGCCGTCATCGACGGAACCGTCCACGGCGACGTCGTGGTCAACGCCGACTCCGTACGGCTGGGCCCGAACGCCCGCATCGAAGGCGCCGTACGCGGCTCTGCCGGCGATCAGCCCGAGATAGCCTCCTCCGCACAGCACGGCGCACTGGAGCTTTCCATCCACACGCAGGACGATAAGCCCAAGCCCGCGTTCAATGCGGTCAGCACCTTGCTGGCAGCGATCTATAGCGCCCTCGCGTGCCTGGTGACCGCGGCGGCGGCCGAATGGCTGGCGCGCAAGCACACCGCAAACGCCGCCCAGCTGGCGAAAACCCGCACCGGCTACCTAGTCGCCTCCGGGATCATCGGCGCCATCGCAGCGCCCGTGGCGGTGATCATCCTGTGCTGCCTGGTCATCACACTGCCCCTCGCCGGCGCCGCAACGTTCGCCCTGATCGCGCTCACCATCGTCTCGGGCGGCTTCACCGCCGCGGCGCTGGGCAAGCTGGTCTTCAAGAATCTGGGGCGCTTCCCGGCGGCAATCGCCATGGGCGCCATCCTCGGCGCAGCCTGCGCGCTGCCCTACGTCGGCAAGCCGATCGCAGCCGCTTGCTTCATGTTCGCCCTAGGCTACAGCGTCCAGAACGCGTTCCTGGGATTGACGAACCGCAACGAGGGCGCACCGACGCCGCAGACGAGCAACCCCGCCTCGGCCGCAACGGCGCCCGACGCTCCGCAAAACGACTTCGGCAATCCGCCGCAGGCGCCCACGGCATAACCTGCACACCACGCAAAAGGGGCTCGACGCGATAATGCGTCGAGCCCCTTCGTCGTAAGCAATCGATTCTTGCAATCAACCGAACGCGGCATCCGGCCGAAACCCCGGCTTCGCCGCCGGCACGACAATCGCGCGCCCGGCCGCACTCCCGACCGAACGCCTTCAGCAAGCGCAAGCCCTAGGCAAGCCCCAGCCAGATGGCAACCTTCGGCGCGTATCCCAGCACGAAGATCACCACGATCAGCGCCGGGATGCCGTACTTCAGCCACAGGCGCGTCCAGCGCGGGAACTTCACGCCCTCGCCCTGGTCGGCCTCGGCAAGGAAGCTCTCCCATCCCCAGCCGCGGCGCGTGGTGCAGAACAGCACGAACGCCAGGCTGCCCAGCGGCAGCATGTTGTTCGACACGATGAAGTCCTCGATGGACTGGATATCGCCGATGGCCGGGATGGTGACGCCCGACAGCACGTTGAAGCCCAGCGCGCACGGGATGGAAAGCACCAGCACCAGCACGGCGTTGAAGATCACGGCGCGGCTGCGCATCATGCCCCATTTGTCCATGGACCAGCTGATCAGGTTCTCGAACACCGCGATGACGGTGGACAGCGACGCGAACGCCATGAACACGAAGAACAAGCAGCCCCACACGTTGCCCAGCGGCATCTGCCCGAACACCACCGGCAGCGTCACGAACACCAGCGACGGGCCCTGATCAGGGGAAACACCATAAGCGAAGCACGCCGGGAAGATGATGAGGCCCGCCAGGATGGCCACCACGGTGTTCAGCGCGGTGACGGAGACCGCCTCGCCGGTAAGGCTACGCTGGCGACCGATGCGCGATCCGAAGATCTCCATGGCCGCAATGCCCAGCGACAAGCTGAAAAACGCCTGGCCCATGGCCGCGTACACCGCATCGCCGAACGTCGACCACCCGTCGGCGAACAGGCGCCCGAAGTCGGGCACCAGGTAAAACGCGATACCCTCGGCGGCGCCGGGCAGCGTGACGGCGCGGATGCACAGTGCGATCATCACCACGAACAGCGTGGCCATCATGACCTTCGTGACGCGCTCGACGCCCTTTTGCAGGCCCAAGCTGCACACCAAAAAGCCGATCACCACGGCCACGATCATCCATCCGATCAGCCACGCGGGATTCTCCAGCATACCGCTGAACGCCGCGCCCGCGAACGCCGCATCAGCGCCGTTGAACATGCCCGACGCCATCTGCGGCACGTACGAAATCATCCATCCGCACACGGTGGTGTAGAACATCATCAAGATCATGCAACCGATATAGCCCCACCACGAGAACCAATGCCACTTCCCGTTCGGCTGCAGCTTGTCGAAGGCCTGCGCGGCCGAGCGCTGCGATGCGCGCCCCACGGCGAACTCCATGACCATGACAGGCATGCCCAAGATCACCAAAAACACCAGGTATAGCAGCACGAACGCCGCTCCACCGTACTCGCCGGTGATGTAGGGGAAGCGCCATACGTTGCCCAACCCGATCGCGCATCCGGCACTGATCAGGATAAATCCCAGCCGCGACGCGAAATGCTCGCGCGAGGCCGGCGTCTCCTTGCCCGACGCCGCCATGGGCGCCTTGGGTGCGTTTTCCGCCATATCCATTCCCTTTCCCAACGCAAAAGGACGGCCACCTCGGGCAACCGCCCCATAACAAGCTGAAACATCGCACCTACGTGCGCAGGCGCAACGTCATATAGTACCACTATCGCCACGCCCCACCGCCAACCCTCTTCTGGGCGGTTTCACAGAAAAGCCCACAACCCCACGCCCGCGAAAACGGAGTCCGCAGGCATTCTGCACCACCAGCCGCAGGCCCACCCGGAACTCCCTTATAATGTGCGCATAAGGAAACATCACCTAGGAAAGACGCCCCGTGAGCACCATCGAACCCGCCGACACCGCCCTGCCCAACCACAACAACCAGAAGAAGATCGCGCTCATCAACGACTTCACCGGCTTCGGCCGATGCTCGGTGGCAGTGCAGCTTCCCGTCATCTCCCAGCTTGGCGTGCAATGCTGCGTGCTGCCCACCTCGGTGCTGTCCAACCACACGGGCTTCCCCAGCTACAGCTTTCAAGATTTCACGCCCTACATGCGCGAGCACATCCGCGAGTGGCGCAAGCTCGGCCTGAGGTTCCGCGGCATCTGCACGGGCTTTTTGGGCTCGGCGGAGCAGATCGCGGTGGTCAGCGAGTTCATCGACGAGTTCGGCGGCCCCGACTGCATCGTCATGGTCGACCCCGTCATGGGCGACGAAGGCCATCCTTACGGCACTTACACGCCGGAGATGTGCGAGCGCATGGCCGAGCTCACGGCGAAGGCCGACATCATCACCCCGAACCTCACCGAAGCGTGCATCCTGACAGGCGTGCCCTTCAGCAAGGACATGACCTGCGAAGATGCCGCCATGATCGCCCAGCAGCTATCGCAAACCGGCCCTGCGCGCGTGGTGGTCACCGGCGTGGAGTTCCAAGACCGCGTGGCCAACGTGTGCTACGAGCGGGGCTGCACGTCCTTCACCGTGCAAACCGCGCGCTTAGGCGGACAGCGCTCCGGCGCCGGCGACGTGTTCTCCGCCATCCTCATCGCCGACGCGGTCAACGGCGTGCCGCTGGAGAAGTCGGTGGAGAAGGCCTCGCACTTCGTGTGCACCTGCGTCGAGCGCGCCATCGACATGGACCTGCCGCGCACCGACGGCCTGCCCATCGAGGAGGAGCTGCGCAACCTGCGCTAGCATCGCGCACCGCGCGCCGGCTGAGGACGTGCACCTTGCAGCAGGCGCACCTTAAGGCGTACCCTAAACGGAAACGGGAAGGCGAACCGCATCGCAACCTTCGCCCCCACCTCAAGCGAGAGAGGCTCATCATGGCGAAAACGAAAGCCGAGACCATCGTATACCCCGTGCACAACGGGCTCTATGTCAACCTGACCAACCGCTGCAGCTGCGCTTGCACCTTCTGCATCCGCCAAACCGCCAACGGCGTGGGTCAGGACGGCGAAGGCGGCGAGAACAACCTGTGGCTCGACCATGAGCCCTCCTTCGAGGAGGTCATGGCCGCGTTCGACGAGCAGGACATGAGCCGCTACGAAGAGGTGGTCTTCTGCGGCTACGGCGAACCTACCTGCGCCTTCGACATGCTCAAGCGCGTGGCCGCCGAAGTGAAGCGCCGTTACAACCTGCCCGTGCGCGTGAACACCAACGGCCAGGGCAGCCTGATCTGCGGCCGCGATATCGCGCCGGAGTTCGAGGGCATCGTGGACACGGTCTCCATCAGCCTGAACACCCCCAACGCCGACGAGTACGCCGCCATCGTGCGCAGCCGCTTCGGCGACGCGGCGTTCCCGGGCATGCTCGACTTCGCCCGCGAAGTGCGCAAATACGTGCCCAACGTCGTGATGACCACCGTGGAGACGACCATCAGCCACGAGGACGAAGCCGCCTGCCAGCGCATCTGCGACGAGCTGGGCGTGCGCTATCGCATCCGCGCCTGGGTGAACTCGTAAGGCCCGGCACGGCCCGAACGGCAAACCAAGCAACAGCAAGGCCCGCGGCGCAAACCGCGGGCCTTGCTCATCTCGGCCGATTTTGCGCCAGCCTACTCCGCCGTCTCCAGATACGGGGAATTGCGGCTTTGCTCGATCTCGTACATGGTCTGCACGTTCTTCAGCTCGTAGTCGTTGAGCTGCGAGGAGGATATGGCGTCGAACTCCTCGGGCGTGTACGTCTGCGTGTACCAGCGCTTCGTGGCGAAGTAATCGGTCAGGTCCTGATTCTTGAAGCCGCGGCCGTGGCGCGCGAATATCTCGTTGCGCGCAAGGTAGAGCTCCCACAGCGACATCTTCTCCAGCTCGGAGCGCGAGTAGCACTTCGAAGCGCTGCCGGGCAGCACGTAATCCTGCGAGCTCACGCTGGTATCGTAGGAGGAGATGCTGGTCACGGGCACATACGTATGCGAGATCTGCCCTGCGAACGGACCCGAATCCGAGCAGCTGAGCAGCACGGTACGCATGGCGGAGGTGCTGCCGGGGCACGTGGAGGTGAACACCACGCGGCACATGGAGCGCTGATCGTCGTAGATGGACTGGTAGATTTGGCGAAGCGCCTGCGCCAAATCGTCCGACGCCGCATCGTAGTACGCGCCGTTGCAGCTTGACGCCAACGACTGCAGCGAGCTGCGGTTCACATCGCCGCCCACGCCCACGATGTAGACGGGGATACCCGTTTGCTGGGACAGCGTGATGACGTCGTTCAAGCTGCAATTGCTGCCGTTCTCCTCGCCATCGGTGAACGCGATGACCACGCGCGAGCCCGATTTCAGGTTCGTGCGCTGCAACGCCCAGTACAGCGCGTCGTAAAGCGCCGTCTCGCCGGTGGGCGAAACCGCATCGATGGCACTGTTGAGCAGCGCGGCGCTCGAGGTGAACGGCTGACGATTGTACACGTAATCGTTGAACGAGGTGATTTCGGCCACATTGCCCTGGGTTTTCACCATCTCGTCGACGAACGAGCTTGCCGCCTTCTTGGCGCTGTCCATCTTGCTGCGCGCCCTCATGGACCCGCTCTGGTCGACCACCAGGTTGATGTTCATGGCATCGCCCACGGCAAGCGGGACCACCTGCTCCACCGTCGCGGCATATTGCGAACCGGACGAATCGGTTTCCGTGACGGCGAACTGCGACGCGTCAAGACCGCTTGGCGTCGAACCCGCCTGGTCGGCGATCTTCGTATACAAGGTGACCTGCGGATACGCGGAATTGTCCACCTGCGACACGAACATCGTCAACGGGCTTTTCGGCTCCGACGAGGCGGTTGCGGGCTGGCTTGATGCCGTAGGCTGCTGCACCGTCGTCGGCGTCTGAACGGTGCCTGAATCCGCATCCGAGGCGTCGTCGCCGCCAGGCCACAGGAAATACAGCGCCGCGGCGATGGCGACGATGGCCACGACCACCCAAATAGTCGGGATGTCGCCAATGGATTTCTTTGAAGAAGCACTGCCGGTTGAAGCAGCGCCCGAAGCGGGCGCGTTGCCGCCGGACGCCGAGCTTAAAGCCTTGCCGCACGATGAGCAGAACGCGTCACCGTCTTTAACCGAAGCTCCGCAATGGGGGCAGAACATGTCAGATCCCTTTCCTTCCAGTTAAGCGTCGCTTGACGTTGTCGCCGAAAGCTAGCGCAACACCCGGACCCAATCGCAAGGTTACCAAGCTGTAACTCCTCATGCAGGTTAAAGATACGCCTGCCACGATACCCCGGCAAGGCCCCTATCTGGCCAAATGCGCACATAGGCGGCAAATGCCGCGAAAGCCGAAGGACAACCTGGCCTGCCGACGAGCGCGCAAGGCCTCAGTGCGACCACAGAGCTGCGGTACAATAGAGCGAACACGCGGCGTGCACGCGCACCGTCGCATCCGCCCCAAACGCAAAGGAGCTTCCCTATGATCGTCACCTCCGCAGACGTGGTACCCGGCCAAAACGCCCAAGTCCTCGGGCTGGTACGCGGCAACATCGTCACCTCGCGCCACATCGGCCGCGACATGATGGCAGGCATGAAGGAGCTGGTGGGCGGCGAGATCAAGTCGTACACCGAGATGACCGACCAAGCCCGCACCGTGGCGGAGGGCCGCATGATCGCCGAGGCCGAGCGTCTCGGCGCCGATGCCGTGGTTGCCATGCGCTTCTCGAGCGGCTCCATCAACCCCGGCACCATCGAGATGCTCGCATACGGCACCGCCGTGAAGTTCGTGTAGCCGCCGTTCGCAGCGTCAAATCGGGGTCCGTTCGCAACGCCCCGCCAACCCCGCTTCATCCCGACTGCCCGCCCAACAGGCGGGCAGCGCGGCATCTGGAAGGAACGCCCATGTCAACGCCCGAATTCATCACCAACCTGCGCGCGAAGATCGACAACGACCCGCTATGGCTCACCGGCATCACCGCCTACGTGGAGGACGCCCAAGGCCGCATCCTGCTGGGCAAGCGTGCCGACACCGGGCAGTGGGCGCTCATCTACGGCATCGTGGAACCCGCCGAAGAACCGGCCGATACCTGCGTGCGGGAAGCCCTCGAGGAAACAGGCGTCGACATCGAGCCCGTATGCCTGGTCAGCGTGAAGTCGTCCCCGTATATGGTCACCTACGCCAACGGCGACCAATGCCAATACATGGACCTGCTGTTCCTCTGCTGCCCCCGCGAAGACGGCAATGCGCAGCCCCGCGTCGCCGATGACGAAAGCCTTGAAGTGGGTTGGTTTGCCCCGGACGCCCTTCCCCAACCGTTGGCGACATCCACCCGATCGCGCCTTGAGCTGGTGCAACGCTTCAAGCAAAACGCCGCTCAAGGCAACCCCGCCTGCCTGTTCGCCAGCAACCTCATCTAGCCGAGCGCGCATTTGACGCACCCTCTGACTTCTGGGCGGTTTTGCAGCTTTTCGAGCCTGAATTTGCCATGGGTGCCGAAGTTCTGGGCGGTTTTCGCGCCCATTTCCCGCAAGTGCTCGACAAAAGCCCTGGTCACGTTTCCCCAAAAACGCCTTCGAGCTCCAAAATCGCCCAGAACTTCGCCCCGTCCATTTCGCTTTCTGCAGAATTCCTCGAAATCGAGCGGTTGACCCCATACCGGATGCGTTCGGCTTTACCATCTCTTTACCTTCTCTCTATATTCGAAGGCCAGATGGGAGTTTTCATGCACAACCGCACTACCGCGCACGCCTCCGCGATCGCCGCCGGCGTGCTCCTTGCGCTGTTCGCCGCGCTCACGGTTTCGCTGGTGTTCGTAGACCGCCAACCTATCGCAGGCGATGGCAGCTTGGTGGGCCTTGCCACCTTCAACCTTGATGCCCGCGCCATTCTCGGGCAAAACGACCTCATGGAGAAGCTGTCCAACGCGCTGCTCATCGTGCCCGCTGTCGGCGCGCTCATGCTTGCCATAGTCGGCTGCAAGCAGCTAATCCGTTCCCGAAGCCGCGGCGGGGTCGATCGCGATCTTTGGCTGTTGCTGGGAACCTACGCCGCCATGCTGGTGCTATACGTGCTGTTCAACTGCATCTCGCCCAACAACCGGCCCATCCTGGAGGACGGCGTTTGCGAGCCGTCGTTCCCCTCGTCGCACACGCTGCTTGCCGTCACCATGTGCGGCACGGCCATGATCCAGGCCGTGCAACGCATCCGCGAGGGGGGCCTTCGCACCGCAGCCCTGGTCATCTGCGCCGCGGGCATGGTGGGCATCGTCGCCGCACGCGCCATGGCGGGCGTTCACTGGGCCACCGACATCCTTGGCGGCATCCTGCTCGGCGCGGCCCTGGTTGCCGTTTACCGCACGATAGCGTTCGCCGACTATGGCAAAGCATCACGCGGAAAGCACGCAAGGCGCTAGCCGCAAACCGGCGCGACGATCCGGCAGCCTCCCCTTTCGTCTCCGCATCGCACCTCATCCCGAAACCTGTATGCACAAGAAAGCCTTCTATTTCCTGAACGCAGGAAATAGAAGGCTTTCTCACGATGGTAGCCAGACCTTTTCACGCGGGCTGCCAACACATCTCCGACAGAGACGCACGTAAGCGGCGATCAACGTGCTTGCCATAGCAGCACCTCAGCATGCCCTCAGGCACTGACGAAGCCGATTTACTCCCAGCCCTTCCACACATCAGGCTGATAGCCCACCGTGGCCTTCTTGCCGTTGCGAACCACCGGCTCGCACAGCACCTGCTGGTTGTCGAGCACCTTCTCGAACTTCTGGTCCGCCGCCAGATACTGCAGCAAAGCCACGGTATCGGCATCCTTGGCGTCGGAGTTGATCAGCTTGTCAAGGCCGCCGACTGCGTTGGCCACCGACTGCAGTTCGCCTTTGCTCATGCCCTTTTCCTTCAGGTCGATGAACTGGAAGCTGATGCGACGCTCCTTGAAGTAGCGCTGGGCCTTCTTCGTATCGAAGCTTTTCTTCGTGCCGAAAATCTGGATGTTCACGCAAACGTCCCTTCAAATCCTACAGCTGACCGTGCCCATGATACGCCCGCGCAAGGGCGCGGCCCATCTCTTCGGCATCGGCCGCATCAAAACGATACGACACCGTCTGCGGCTGCCCCGGCGCATCGGCGCGGTCCTGCTCGACGCGCACGAACACGCACTCCACCTGCGCATATCCCTCCATCAACACCGCATACGCGTAGCATGTGGCCTGCAGCAGGTGCTTCTCGTGCAGCTGCTCGGCGGTTTCGGCAGGCGAGCCGCCGGTCTTGTAGTCAACCACCAACGCGCTGCCGGCCGGCTGCTCACGCGTGCCGGCGGGGGCGACGCATGCCAGCAGGTCGATCTCGCCCTCAAGGTAGGCCGCATCGCGAGGGCCGCCTACGCGGACAAGGAACGGCGCCTCGGCGCTTACGCTTTCGCATACGCCTACACGCGCCGCTATATCGCTGGCGAACCACCGCTCAAGCGCCGCATCCAAGCGATCACGTTGCTCGGCGGAAAGCCCGCAAGAGCGCTCCAGTGCCTGCTGGCGCGCGGCATCCGGACGCTCAAGGGCACAACCCGACTGCCAAGCCAATGCCGCAAGCTGAGCCAAGCGGTGAAACGCCGTTCCCAAGCTTGTGGCCGCATCGGCGTCGCGCGCGCCCAGCGAGGTGCTGGAGGCATCGTCGGCCGCATCTTCCACGGAGAAGTCGGCGAACCCTCCACCGTCCTCGGCGATGGAGGAATAGCTGAACATGCCTGCCCGCGCACCCTCATAGGGCTTGCCCCGCTCGGGCTCGTACGGCCTCACCACGGGAAGGGCGATCGTGCCCGGCTTGCCGCCGGCGGGGCAACTGCCGGGCGCAGCCTCGCCGATGCCCGATCCGCCATCAACCTGCAACTCCACGCCATCCGCAGCATCGCCCGCAACGCCGGCCGCACCTCCCAGCAGCTCCTCGACATCCGCCGGCGTCAGGTGCATGCATTCCACGTGCGCCGGCCGCTGCCCGCCGAAGTCGAACATGCTCACGCCCGGCTCGAACGCGCAGCACTCGCCCACCAGCGCCGATTGCACATCGCCCCAGCAGCTCTTCGACAGTCCGGTGGCATCGACCTTCGACGACTTGCCGCGCATAGACACCACGAGGGCCTCCTTCGCGCGCGTAAGCGCAACGTAGAGCAGGCGCCGCGATTCGGCGGCCTCCCCGCGCTCCTCGTGCAGCTTGATGGCCGCACGCCTATCGGCGGGAAGCTGGCTACGCGAGACCATGGCGGCGAGCTCCTCGTCGTCGAACTCGCAGAACGGCTGGTACGACCCACTCTTAGCCACCAACGAGGAGGTCTTCTCCTTCAAGCGCTCGAGCACATGGCCGCCGTCGAGCGACACGTAGGTGCGCCCTTCGATCGAGCAGCACTCCAACGCCTGCGACCGCGCCGCATCGTCGCGCAGCTCGGCCACCGCCACGATGGGGAACTCAAGCCCCTTGCTGGCATGGACGGTCATGATGCGCACGAAATCGCCGCCTTCGGCGGACAGCGCACCCGGCGCCTCCTTGGCAAGCTCCACGCGCAGCGCCAGCTCGTCGGCCACGCCCGCGGGCCCCACGCCGCCAGCCGCCTCGATATCGCGCGCCATGCGGATTGCCTTGTACACGTTCCCCGCGCGCGCCAGCCCCTCGGGACCGGCCGCCTCTAGGCGCGCAAGCCACCCGGAATCCGCCACGATGCCCTGCATGATGTCGGCAAGCGCCACGTTTCCCACCTGCTCGGACGCTCGGCGCATCAGGCTTGCGCACGCCGCAAGCGCCGGCGAGACCGCGCACCCCGATGCAACCTTGCGCTCGATATGGCGAAAGCCCTGGTCGAACGCCCGTCTGCGAGGAATGCCGCGCTCCTCGTCCATGCCCGTGGACAGCTCCAGCAGATCATCGGCGGACAGGGCGAACAGCTCGCTCGAGAGCACTTCGAACAGCGCCGTGGTCCACTTCGGGTTCGCAATGGCCTGCGCCAGACGAACCATAAGCGCCACCTCGGGCGCACGGTTGAAGATGGAGCCGCCGGCCACCACGCACGGCAGCCCCTCGGCCCGCAGCGCCTCGGCATACACGTTCGCGCGGCCCATGCCGCCGAGCAGCACCACCATGTCGCCCGGCCTGTGCCCGGCGGCCGCGAACTCGGAGAACGACTTCGCCACACGCCGCGCCGCCACCACCGCTGCATCCGCAGACGCCACGCCGCGCGACGGGGTCACGGTCACCTGCACCTGCACGCGGGGGCCATCAGGCAGGAACGGGCGCTTGACCTTGGATTCCTCGCGCCCCGGCGCCAACGACATGAACTCGGCGCCGAACACCTGCGGCTGCTCGAAGATGCGGTCGCACAGCGCCAGCACGTCCCCGTGGCTGCGGAAGTTGTCGGGCAACTCGATGATGCCCTCGGGATTGCGGCGGCGCACATCCTCCAGATGACGGCGGTACACCGACACGTCCGCGCCGCGGAACCGGTAGATGCTCTGCTGCGCGTCGCCGACGGTGCACATGCGCGAGAAACCTTCCCCGGCCATGCGCTTGATCATGTCCACCTGCAGCTGATCGGTGTCCTGGAACTCGTCCACCATCACCAGCTTGAAGCGATCGGCGTACGCCGCCTGGATGGCGGGATGGTCGCGAAACGCGCGGGACGCGAAGGCCAGCAAGTCGTTGTTGTCCAGCAACCCCGCCTCGCGCTTGCGGCGCGCGAACGCGTCCGCGACCGACTTCGCCACATCGATCAGCGTCGCCAGCTGCTCCTGCACCAGCCCGCAACGCGCCTGCGCGGCGATGGCGCAGTACTGTTCCGCCAGCTCAACGGCCTGTTCGCCATACGGCGTGTTCTTGCCGAAGTTGCGACCGGGAACGGGAAATCCGTTCATGGCCGAAAGCACGCGCCGGTACGTCAGCCCGTCGGAGCCGCGTCCGATCAGCTCGCGTGCGCCCTCCAACGCATCCTGCGTTGCCGCCAGGAACTTGTCGCGCGTGGAACCAGGCTTGACGCCGTCGGCCAAGGCATACGCGGTATCGGCGACGTCCACTAGCTGCGCCAGCAGCTTGATCGGGCTCGGCGCCTCAGGGGGCGCCACCACCGACGCCATGCCGTCGGGATGCGCCGAGGCGGCCTCGACCAGCTGCCGCACCATCCCCTCGACCGACGCCGTACGTGGACCGGCCGGGTGCACGTCGAACGATGCGAACAGCGCATCAAGGCGCTGCGACGAAACGCCTTCGGCAACCGTGACCAGGTCGTCCCTGCCGCCGAGGACCTCCTCAAGCGACGCATCCAGAAGCGTTCTCACCGTGGCCTCGTCGGCAACCTTGAATGCGGGGTCGAGCCCCAGCTCAAGCGCATGCGCGCGAAGGATGCGCGAGCACATGCCATGGATGGTGGATATCCACGCCTCATCGGTTTTCAGCGCCTGCTCGGTCATGCCGCCGGCGCGCAGCGCGCCCTTCACGCGCGATTTGATCTCGCCCGCCGCCTTCGACGTGAAGGTGATGGCCAAAACCTGGTCGATATCGGTCAAATACCCGCTTTCCAGCGCATGCACGATGCGGCGCGTGAGCGTGAACGTCTTGCCGCTGCCGGCGCCGGCGCTCACCGCCAACGGCTTGTCCAGCGTGTTGACGCACTTTTCCTGGCCGATGGTCAACGCCATGGCTATCCCCTCCTTTCCGAACACGATGAGACCGGGCACCACTTGCACGCCTCGGGCGTTTCCGGGCGCGGACGGATATCGCCTGCCAGCATGCGCTCGAGCGCCGCGGCCACCGCCTCCTCCGTCTCGTCCAGCACATCGGAAAACGGCCTGTCGGCGCACATGCAATCCTTATGGCGCATGTTCGGCAGGTGAGCGTTCTCTATCACGCGCCCGTCGTAGGCGCCCGAAATCATCTTGCGTCGCCCGTAGCACACGTACAGCGCGCCCACCGGCTCCAAGCCCAGCGTACGGCGAACCACCTGGGCGTAGATGAGCGCCTGCACCTTGCCCAGGCGCCCCTCCTCGCGCACGCCGAGCGCGTACGACCCGGAAATCGAGCCCTTGTAGTCGATGATCGCGCACCGCCCTTCGCCGTCCACATCGATGCGGTCGGCCGTGCCCAGCAGCTTATGACCCGCGTAATCCACCGCGCCGCCGCAAGCCACGTCGTATTCCAAATACTTCGGGGCGAAGGTGGGCAGAAGCTCAGCCTCGAAGTCCAGGTAGTCCATCAACTTGCGCTCAAGCTCGGCAAGCTCCCGATGCTCCACCTGCGACGTGGGGATCAAACGGTTCTCCGACTGGCGAAGATGCGGCTGCAGCGCCTTATGACGCGCAAGCACGTCGGCCATGAGCTCCCGCGCCTGCGGGAGCAGCTGCGGCGTCACCTTCGCCTCGCCCAGATCCTCGGACATATGCTTATAGAAGCTGTGCAGCGCGTTGTGCGCAAAGTCGCCCATTTCAAGCGGCCCGAACCCCTCGTCAAGGTCGTCCAGACGCAAACGCCTTTGAGCGAACCACTTGTACGGGCACTCCAGATAGCTTTCGATCTGGGAAGGCGAAAGGCACGGCTCGTCGAGCACCTGCCCGCCCTGCAGCACACGCGGAAGCACCACGAGCGAACGCGCCTCAGGCGACACCGCACCCGTCAGCGGCGGCTCGATGCGCGCCGCTTCAGGCGCCGGCGCATCCGACAGCGCATCGTTGGCGCACAAAGCATCTTCGCCGCGCAGCAGCATCCCGTCCTGCAGATGCTCGGGAAGCGAATACGGGTTGTCGATGTCCTCGGTGGCCGTGGGGTCGTCTCGATAACAGTCGACGAACTCCTCCAGCACCACGCAAGGGTACGTGGGGTCGGCGGACGAATCGTTGAGGCAGCGCTCGAGGATCAGCTGATCGGTTGCAGCGTGCTCGAGCGCGAAGAACGCACGGCGCATGCGGGCAAGCGCCGAATCGGCGCGCTTCACGCCAAGATGCTCGAGCAGCACCCTGGAAGCATCCTCGGGATCGGCCGCCGGATAGGCGGCGCTTGTCAAGTCGGTCGCCACGAGCACCCTGCACGAGCCGCTCCCCAAAGACGCCGCCGTGTTCTGATCGGTCATCAGCACATCGGGCGCACCAAGGGCGGCGCCATCGCAACCGCGCGGAGCCACGATGCGTGAAACGTTGACTTTCAAGCGTTTTGCCTGGTCGAACGCCGCATCCGCCCCCAGCCCCGCCAGCTTGGCGGCGTCGGCGGCGCGCTGCAACGCGCGCAATGCGGCAAGCTGCTCGGCGCGCCACGCCTCCGAGCGGTTCGTCATGCGCCGAACGGCAGCCTCGAGCTCGGCTGCTGCTTGCGCATCCAGCTGCAAGGCAAGCCGCTCCATCGCCGCGAACATCGGATTGTCGGCGCGCAAGCGGGCGCACAGGTCGGACCGTCGCGCCGTTCGATCGGCGCGCATATCGGCGTCAAGCTTGAACGCCGCCTTCTTCGTCATCCCGGAGAACGGCGACAGCGCCCAATCGGCCAGGTCGGCGCGGTCCCAGCGCTCCACATCGGTTGAGGCGATATCCCCATACCCTTCGATATGCGAAACGCCGTCCGCCTGCCCTTCGTCAAGGAAACGGCGAAGCGAGCAGATGGCCCTGCCGAACGCGGTGTCCGCGAAGCGGCGCCGCCCGCGTAGGGCAACCACATGGCCTTGGCGAACAAGCGCCGGCGCCACGCGTCCGAACAGCACCGCCGGATCCTTCGCCGCAACCACCACGGCAGCGGCCTGCGCGCCGGCCGAGCGCCCATCTCGATAGCCGTCGGCGCTGCCGGAAGCGTCCTCGCAGCTGGAAGCACCGTCATCACCGGCAGCCGAGCCGGCCGCCGCAGCAGGCGCCGCAACCGCAGCAGGCGCCGCCCCCCGGTCCGCAGCCGCGCCAAGGGCATCGCGCGCGATATCCGCCAGCAGCGCCGGCCAGGCATACTGCCCCGAGGGGAACGCGAAGCGAACCCGCACGCCTTCGGGCGCGCGAACGGGGCCCTGGCTTCCCGAAGCAGCGCGAACCTCCACGCCCATCCACGGACAAGCGGAGAAAAACGCCTCCTGACCAGGGGTAAGCGGAGCAGAATCTTCCAACAACACGCGCAACGGGCGCTGCGGCAGAAGCTCAGGGAGCAGAGCCAGAGCCTGCCCCGGCTCGATCATCCCCAGTTGCGCCAACCGATCAAGGTATTCCCCGATCATCCGCAGCACCGGCACTTCCGCGCGAGTCACGCCCTCAAGCGCGCCGGCCCCCGCCGGCACGCCCTGGCGCGCATCCCGCACCGCCGCATCGAAGGCAGGCAGACCGACGCCGGCGGCAACGCAAGCTGCCGCGACGCGATCGAGCCCGAGCCCCTCCGCTTCGCCGTCTTCGACCAACGCGCAGGCGCCATCCGCGATGCGATCTTCTGCCAACTCGCATCGTCCGCTAGCACCATCACGCTGCGCGCGCTTACCGCTTTCCAGCTCAACGCAGTCACCGTCAGCAGGCCCCTCGCACGCAGCGCGCAGCAACGCCTCGCGCTCGAGACGCGAGACGAACGTCCTGCCATCACCGTAGAGTTCCCAAAGGTCGCGAACCCAAGCGCCGAACCCGGCAACCGTCACGCCCATAAGCGAACAACCGCTGTCTGCAGCCCGTTTCCTATACGCCACCGCCCGATCGGTATCCGGCAGCAGCACCACATCATATGCAATAGAAGTATCCATGCCCGACATTCTAGCGCACCCCCTGAGCGCCTTCGGTCCCATACATGGGACTTACCCGAAGTTTCGCCGATCGTCCCGGCCGCAGCGCAAAGAAGGCCGGCCGCCCTTTCGGACGACCGGCCTTCCGAAACCGATCTATCGCACGATCGAAAGCCTCAGCATGCCCCCGACATCCCGCAGCAAAGCTCTTGCCGGCGGAAACGCGGCGCCGCGCTAGACGGACGAACTACTCGCCGTCGTACATGGCCTTCAGGCGCACCAGGTGATCATAACGCTCGATGGCGGCCTTCTCGTTGCGCTCGAACAGCTCGCCGGCGCGCTCCGGGAACTCGCGGGTCAGGCGGCTGTAGCGGGCCTCGTTCATGAGGAACTCCTGGTAACCGCCAGCAGGCTCCTTGCAGTCCAGCGTGAACTTCTTGCCGGCGTCGGCTGCCGGGTTGAAGCGGAACAGGTTCCAGTAACCGCAGTCCACGGCCTTCTTCATCTCGGTCTGGCAGTTGCTCATGCCGCCCTTGATGGAGTGCATCTCGCACGGGGAGTACGCGATGATGATGGACGGGCCGTGATACGCCTCGGCTTCGGTGATGGCCTTGAGCGTCTGGGCCGGCTTGGCGCCCATGGCCACCTGGGCCACGTACACGTAACCGTACGCCATGGCGATCTCGGCGAGCGACTTCTTCTTGACGTCCTTGCCGGCGGCGGCGAACTGCGCCACCTGGCCGATGTTGGAAGCCTTGGAAGCCTGGCCGCCGGTGTTGGAGTATTGCCGGTGCCGGTAAGCCACTCGCCGCCCTCGTAGTCGTCATACTGGCTGATGGTACCCACATAGAGGGTATCGTCCGACGCGTCGTCGGGGGTACCCTTGTCGTCCAGATAGGGGGTAGACAGTTGGAAGCCGCTCTTGGCGTTCAGAGAGGTTCCCTCCGTGCCGTAGGGATCGGTAGTCCAGACGATGCTGCTGCCGCCGTTTTCCGCGCACCTGATCTTGGCTACCAGCGCGCCGCTGGCTCCATAGCCATCGTAGAGAACGTAAGCATAGGTAGTCCCGTTCACCGTCTGCAATACGGGCACGTTGTCCACGCCGTCCCAGCCGGAGCCGGTACAATGCAGTTGGATGTAGCTGTCCAGGCCGGATTTATCCGGCGCGGTAGGAGCCTCCGTCACCACCGCGTTGTGATTGTTGCTGCCGCCGTAGACGTTCCAGGACGCGAACGCGCTGGTGGACAGCATGCCCGCGGCCATCGCCAGAGACAGGCACACGGACAGAACCTTTTTGCCGTTTTTCATCTTTTACATGGCTTTTTCTCCTTCAAAATTAAACTTCCTTTGCTCGACCGCCGCATGAGCAGGATTCCCCGTGCGGCATGCACACGGACTCAGCAGCCATAGGCGTGCATGCTCCCATGGCCGCAATCAAAAGACATTTCCCAACCACCCGACCTTTCTAGTTCGTATAAAATTCCCATGTTACTTATCGTCACGGCCTGTCCGGCCTGTGAACGCGCCCTTGCGCAAGCACCGGACCCCGTTCCTGCGCTCCCGTCCGCCCCGACGCAGACCGCGTTGTTCGGCCCTTGGCGCGCTCCTCTCCCCGCGCGCTTCCCCAGGCCGGTATCCCCTTCCGATGCCGCTATTCAGTTGTCGGCCGCGCTTCGGCCATTTGAAACGGGCGAAGGCCCGCTGGATTCCTAAAGTAGGCTCGTCATAGGGGGCTACCCCTATGACGGAAGAAGGGGATCCCCTTCTTCCTCCGGATTG
>OLVT01001298.1_pt1 | contig 21968 bp, 12 predicted proteins | sample 1673241 | NCBI WGS metagenome assembly OLVT01 (sample SAMEA3178936, study PRJEB25190) | human gut metagenome | biome: human gut; feature: human-associated habitat; material: faeces | place: Austria | collected 2013 | reverse complement strand
CCGGGGCGGGCGCCGGGGACGCCTGGCGCGGTTCGGCCGTGGCCTTCGCGGGTTTGGGGACGGCGCGCAGGCGGCGCATCAGCTCGCCCAGGGCCTGGGCGATGCGCTTGCGCCCGGCGGCGAGAACTTCGGAGACCTTGAGGCCGTGGAGCGAGGAGATCGTCTTGGCGGCCTGCTCGCGTGAGAGCTCCCCGATGTAGTCCGAGATGCGCGATTGCGCATCGAAATCGGCGGGCACGGGGCTCCCGAGCTCGGCAAGGGCGCGCTTCGCGAGCAGGTCGACGCACTCGCGCCGGAAGTCGGCGCTGCTCTTGTAGATGGAGGCGTTGGCGGCCGCGAAGGCGTCGAACGCGGAGTTGAAGGTGTTCTTCTGGTCGGGCGATGCCGTCATGCCCATCGATGCCGTCAGGGCGTCGATGGTGCCCTCGAACTCGGCGTCCAGCGCGCGGCGGTATTCCTCGAGCCCGCCGCGGGCGGACTTGGCGGCGAGGTTGCCCCTCACCGTCTCGACCGCGCGCTCGCGGGCGGCGCCGACCGCCGCCATGAGCTCCGCGTCGTTTTCCATAGCAGCTGCCACGAGTCGATATGCCTCCTCGATATCGATGCCGTCACCGAGCCCGGATCCGATTGCTCCGATATCGAGCGTGACCGAGCGTTGTCCCGACGCTGCGGGGGGTGCGTCCGCCATGAGTCGACCCTGCCTTTCCAGAGGTTCAGATGGGCCTAGTAGCCCTGCTTGTAGGTGCTGCCGTAGGCGTCCTGGCCATAGGGGCCGTACTGCCCGCGGATGTCGCCATGGGTCTCGGGTCGGGCATATCCCGCTCCCTCTCCCTGGTAGGCGTCCTGGTAATCGTCCTGTCGGTACGTCTCGGGCTGGACCGGGGCCGACGTCGCCTCGTCCGGGCGGGCAGGGTGATCGGTATCAGGGCGCGCGATGATGCCGGTGTATACCGGGCGGAGCGCGTCGTCGAAGTGGTCGACGGTTTTGTGCTCGAAGGCCGCCTGGGTCACGGCGAACTTGACGGACGCCTCGGGGACGCTGGGCGTCGAGGTCGCGGCCTTGACGTTCTCGATCGCGATGCAGGCGTCGTTCAGGTGGATGAAGCTGTCGGGGGTCGTGACGTTGTCGTTGATGAACTTGTCGGCGAACTCGACGGACGCGTCCGTGTCGAGCTTGAACCCGCGGACGCTGTTCATGGCCTGCTGGTAGGCCATCTTCGAGATTCCCTCGGCCACGTAGAGCTGGCAGGGGACGGGCATGTCGGCGGCGTAGCCGTCGAACTCGAGGCAGGCGTTTCGCGCCAGGAACTCGCAGAAGCCGTCGACGATCTGGGGTGCGGCGCCGTAGAGGTCGCAGATGTTGGCCGCGAAGGCGTCGACCGCGGACTTGAAGGTGTTGTTGCCGTCCTTGGAGAAGCCGAAGCGGCACGCGGCGTCCTTGCAAGCCTCGCCGAACACCGGGATGAAGGAGTCCTTGAAGCTCTTGATGCGCTCGGCCCAGACGGTGAGCACGGCTTCGCCGAACGCCGCCTCCTGCGCCTCGGCGAATGCCGCGGCGAGCTCTTCGTTGCCCTCGAGCTCGGCATCCATGACGGCGTAGAGCCTGGGGAGATCGGAGGGGTTGATCTTGCAGTTGACCTTCTTGGAGCGGACGCGCTCGACCAGGGCGTCGTAGCCGTCGAGCTCGAAGGTGACGTCCGCGCCGTCGAATTTCATATTTCCCATTGAGAGGCCCTTTCGGTGAGAAGCGGTGAGGGGTATTCGACCACGGTATGGCCGCGGGCCGAAGTTTGTAACCCTTTTTCCCAATCGGGAAGCGTTTCATACCGATATGCGGGCACGATGCTCGATTTTTGGGAATTACAGATGGAGCCCCGTCCGCTTCGCCGCCCCGGTCGCGCAAACGGCGCCCATGTCGGGAACCATGAACCCGCGCCCGCCGCTGATCTCATGGGCGTGCCTGGTCAGCATCATGGCGCGCAGGTCGATCGCTTCCCTGATTTTGTCGATTCTGCCGCGCTCGTTGGCGATGAACGGGTTGCCGAGGAGGATGTCGCAGGCCTCCTCCGAGAAGCCCTTGAGCCCGGACGGGTCGAACCAGGACAGGTCGCGGCAATATCTGCCGAGTTGTTCGTCGATCTTGCGGGCGAAGGGACGCATCATGCCGGCCCGCGGGGTCGTGTAGCCGTCGAAGGGCTGGGAGAGCTCGCGGTCGCACCAGAGGGCTTCGCCGGTGTCGAACACCGGCGCCGCGCGGAGCCATTCCCTGCTCTCGCTGTCGATGAGCACGCCGAAGTTGTTCCAGTGCCTATCGAAGTTCGCCATGAGGTAGTCGACGACGAGCATCTTCTCCACGTCCTCGCGCACGTCGAGCCCGTGGGCGGCGCAGGCGGACACGTAGAAATCGTGCAGCCCGAGGTCCGAGGGGCGTTTCGACGAGCAGAGCAGCGCCCAGGCCGGCACGAACTCGGTGACCTGGTCGGTCATGGGTTTGCAGCGGGAGGTCCACTTCATGAAGCCGCCGTCCTCGAGCTCGTAGGCGACATAGTCGCCCTCGTCGAGCAGCCGCGAGCACAGGACGCTGGCGATCTTCTCGTTGAACGGTTCCTGGAACCTGCCGGAGGATCGCCCGGACTTGACCAGCATCCGCTGCCCGCCCTCGATCGTCCAACGTTTCGGCAGGTTGCCGTTCAGGGCCGCATCGGGCGATGAGGCGAGGAGGTCGGCGTTGCCCCTGATCTTCTCGATGAGGGAGGGGACCGACGAGGCGTCGTGCGGAAGAAGCAGCTCGCCGAGCTCTTCGCTGAAATCGTTCTCGAAGCAGTTGACGTCGCGCCATGTGGATGCGGATCCGGCGGGGCGGATCCAATATTGGTCGGACAGCGATGCGCCGAAACCAGAGGCCATGAGGGAGGCGGCCGACGGGTAGCCGACGGCGCGAAGGCGGTCCGCGGCATCGGGGCGGAAATCGGGGATGCCCCTGTTCTTGAACCAGCTCGAGAGCCTGTCGCGCGTGATGTTGCCCGATGGGTCGGTCGCCATAAGGGGGGCATGCGCCGCATCGAGGACGTGGGTCTTGCCGGTCACGGCCTGGCGGTCATGGTTCCAGGTGAACTCGGCGACCTCGTGGTCGCTGCACATGAGGGTGAGCCGCGAGAGCTCGGGCTGCCTGCTGTCCATCATCTGGCTCCGATCGTTGCTTAATTGACTATGGCGTTGCCGTCATTTTATCGCACGGCGGGCGCCGGCGCGCGAACCGTTACGAAGACCCGTCTACTCCCAGTGCCCGGCCACATCCACGACCCAGTGCCTACCGGTCGCCTGCTGCTCGTAATGTCCCTGGTCCTCGCTTGTGGTATATGAGTCGTCGGTGTAGCCATCATGGTTCTGACCTTGAGCATACATCGCGTCGCTATGGGCATAGAATCCGTTCTTCGAGTCGAAGGTCGCGCCGCAGGCGTTGCAGATGAAGCGGCCGTGGCGCACGTACACGACGTTCGGGACCCAGACCTGGCCGTAGTCGGTCTCCCAGTGCCCCTGCTCGGGGACCCACTTCTTTTGGGATTGCGCGGAGCCGGATGCCGACGAGCTCGAGGACGAGCCGCCGGACGCCTGCGTCGCCGCGTTGCCCTTCGAGTCGTTCTTCTTGGTATCGGACTTGGTGTCCGCCTTGGCGCCGGAATCGTCGGCCTTCGCGCTGCCGTCCTCGGCCGTCTCGGACTTGTCGCCCTCGTCTGCCTTGGGGGCGGCTCCGGCCTCGATCTTGCCGCCGGCCGAATCGGTCACCGTTCCCGCGTTCTGCTCGTAGCCGGCGCCATGCACGCCGTCGGAGTTCCAGACGCCGTCGGATATCACATGCCCGCCCGAGCCGTTGACGACCTCCGCGGTGGTGCCGCCGGAGGGCGCTGCGGCGGGCGAGTTCGTGACGGCGACCTGGACGTTGCCGCCCTCGTCGACCGCGGCCCAGGTGACGGTCTCGATCGTCTTGCCGCCGGTCTCGCATCCGTCGAGCGAGCGGGCGAGCGCGGCGCTGCGGCGGGCGGTGGAGTCCACGGTCGCGGCGGCATCGTCGCCGGCGCGCTGCGTCACGAAGACGCGGCCCTTGCCGGTCGTGACGGTGACCTCGTCGGCGGGGGCGCCGACGTCCTGCCCGTCGAGCGTGAGCGTCGGGCATATCTTGGCGATGTCGGCGGGGGCGACGGATTCGGCGCCGGCCTTCTCTACGGCCGAAGGCGTGCTGTCGATCGGCTCTGGTCGGTTGGATGCGATGGCGATTCCGGCGCCGCCGACGGCGAGCGCGGCGGCGAGTCCGGCGCAGATCGCCGCCTTGCGGCGCGCCTCGGGCTCCGCCAGGAGGTCGCGGATCTTTTCAATCGGGTTGTTCTTCATGGCATGGTCCTTTCGAGATATATGCCTGTTCGGTTTTTCGTTTGGCCGGTTCCCTCCGGTGCGGTCCTAGCGCACCGAGGAATATTCCGGGAGCATGGGGGCGCGGTCGCTGTTCGCCGCCGTCGGCGGCACGGTGTCGTCCTTCTTCGTTCCCGCGTGTCGGCGGCAGGCCGAGATGAGATGGAAGGCACCCTGCCCGATGAGGGCGACGGCGCCGATCGCGCATGAGGCGACGAGCAGGACAAGCGACCCCGCGAGCTTGATGAGTTCATAGCCCAGCCTGATGAAGGGCCACAGGATTGCGAGCGCGAGCGCTCCGATGATGATGGTGGGCAGCATGGCCGGTCCTTTCCCTTGGGTTTCCCTAAGCGCTCAGTCCCCGGTATCGGGAGGATCGAGCGGCGCGATGGCGACGTAGTCCTCGTTGCGGCGGCGCAGCACGAACGTGGTCTTCTGGTCGTGCGCGTTCCGGCAGAACGTGAACAGGCGCCGCAGCACCCTCGTGTACTGGTTGCAGGCGTATTTCCCTTTTGCCCTGTATCCCGGGTCCACGGGGACGATGGCGACGTATGCCCGGCCCTGCTTTAGCACGGTGCAGGGCATCGACGTGTCATGCACCCGCTTCGCGATCGAGGCGAAGTTGTTCTTGAGTTCGGTTATGCCGACCGGCGCGGGCGGCGGCAGCTGGGCGCTTCCATCCATTTCGGCACCTCCTTCCGAGATAGTGCGTTTATCGAGATGGGAAGCGGTTTTATCGCTTTCTTACCTTTTTTATACCCGTTTTTATTCCCTTTTTGTGCCTCTTTTCCATGGTGTGACATGTTTGTCGGAAAAATCAGCCGACGAATACCGTGAGGGTCCTCGCGCGGCCGCCCGCGAAGTTGGCCGAGCAGGTCACGAGGGTGACGACGCGCTTGGCGCCTGCGCAAAGCGCGTCGCAGCCGTCCGCCTTCGCCGTGGCCTGCGCCGAGAGGGCCGAGAGCCAGGCGCGCAGCTCCGCGGTCCCGTTGAAGTCGAACCTCTGTATGTCGGCGAAGCTCTTGTCGACGGACATCGAGAACGCCGGGTGGAGGCTCACGGTGCCCTCGGCGGGCGTCGACCAGCGCATGTCGCCGAGGGTATCGAGCTTCTCCTGCCGCCAGGCGTCGCGCAGGTAGGTGAACATCTCGCCGTCGAAGTTGAGGTGGTGGCCGTAGACGAGCGCATGGCGCCCGTCCGCCCCGCAGCGCGGGTCGAGGTAGGGGCACCCGGAGAACGACCAGTTGCGGTCGAAGTCATGGTTCAGATAGAACCCCTTGGGGTCGCCTTCCCGGGGCGAGACCACCGGGAAATCCACCGGGGTGCCCTCGACGGATACCCATGCGGCGATGTCCGGGTTGCGCGCGCGCAGGCCGTCCCAGTCGATGCCGTCGCCGGCATCCGCCTCGGCATCGATGGAGAGCTCCCTGTAGACGGCGTCCTGATGGAAGATCGTCCATCCGATGAGGGCGGCGGCCGTGAGCGAAACGGCGCATATGGCGGCAAGAAGGATGTCGAGCGGTTTGATCCGGCGTCGCTGTCGGCATTTCATGGGCGTCTCCTCTGGGATGTCAAGCGAAGGGGCCCGGCGCGGATATGCGTCGGGCCCCGGTCGAGGGCTATCTATCGGCCCTGTTCTCAGTAGCGGTCGCGGTAGCTGTCGCGGTATCCGTCATCGTACCCATAGGGGTCGCGGTCGTAACCGTCGGGATAGCGGTCGTCGCGGTATTCGCGCTCGTGCGCGTCTTCCTCATATCCGTCATCCTCGCCGCCTGCGGGAACAGGGTCCGGATAGGCGTGGCGGCGGCGGTAGATGAGCGCCGCGGCTGCCGCTGCCGCGGCGGCGAGGGTCGCGGCGAGGCCGATGATGACGTTGCGGCCGGTCTGGTCGAGGTTGGTCGGGGGCACCGTGACGGCCTTCGCCGTCTGGGTCACCTGGTCCTCGTCATGATCCTCGAGGCCGTCGCCGCCGCCGTTGCGGGTGAGGTCCACGCGGGCGTAGTTGTCGAGCGAGGTGCCGGCGGTGTAGCCGTCGGTGGCCTTCATGCGAACGATGGCGGGCGCATAGGCCGTCCCGGTCCCCGTGCCGGAATCGTCGGTATCGGAGCCGTTTTCGGCGGCGGTGTCCTCGGCGCTGGCGATGTCGTCATGGACGTCCTTGATGCCCTCGCGGTCCCAGCCGCCGTCGCGGGTGGTGAAGCCCTGCTCCACGCGGCCGTACTCGAAGCGGATCGCGGTGACGTGCTCGCCCTCCTCGAGGCCGAGGTCTGCCACGGCGAGCTCGGCGGCCTCGGTCGTGGGCACGTCGGCGCGCCAGAGCTTCCATCCGGTGAAGTCGACGGCTCGGCCGTCCTCGCCAAGGGTGGGGGCGGTGGCCTCGTCGGACAGCCAGGGGTTCTCATGGCCGTCGGAAAGCGTGGCGTTGGCACCGGACTCGTCGATATAGTCGTCGGGCGTCTTGTCGGTCCTGTACCAGACGTTCATCTTGCCGTCGTAGTCCTCGAGGGACTGCGGCGTGGTGATCGATGTGAGCTGAGCACGGCCGTCGACGGCGGCGGTCAGGTCGTCCTCGACCGTGAACTCGTCGGTCCAGGTGTTCGATGTCGAGCGGAAGTCGATGGTGTAGGCATAGGAGCCGTCGTCGGATGCCTTGGTCTCGGCGGTGTTCAGGCCGTCGCCGTTGGCCTCGGTGTTCTTGGCGGTGGGGTCGGCGATCTCCTGTCGCTTGTCGATCTCGCCGCTGATGGAGATGGGCGAGTCGTACATCGTGACGGTCTGGACCTCGCCGGTCTTCCTCACCTCGAACTCGATGCTCTCGGCCTGGTCGTAGGCGGTCGGCGTGCGCTGTTCGGTGAGCGTGTACTTGCCGGGTGCGAGCGCATCGATCTCGTGATCCTCGGCGGTCGAGGTCCATGAGTCGACGGTCTTGCCCTCGGAATCGGTGACGGTGAGCTTGGCGCCCTCGATCTCGGACTCGTCGGTGATGTCGCGCTTGGAGATGCGGACCTTGGTGTAGTCGTCCTCGAAGGCCGCCTGGCCGGAGTCCCGGCCATCGATTCGGCCGTCGGCACCGACGGTGAAGGTCTTGATCCCCGGCGCCTCGACGTATCCGGCGGGCGCCTCGACCTCGGCGACGCGGTACGTGCCGGGTGCGAGGTGCAGGAAGTCGGTCGAGCCGTCGGCGCCGGTCATGCCCTCCGTGGCGCTCTTGCCCTCCTTGAGCAGGACGGGCACCCGGCGGGCGCGGCCGCCGCTGACCAAGATGTAGGTCGGCCCGTCCCCGTCGATCTCGATCTGTCCGGCGGCTTTGCCGGCGACGGCCAGGTCGTATGTGCCGAGCCCGAGGTCGAGGGCCACGTACGCCGAATTGGCCTCGGACCAGGCGAGCTTGATGGCGGGCATGGCGTAACCGTCGTCGGAAAGGACGGCATGATTGCCGAGCAGGCCGCCCGCGACCTTGGCGGTATAGGCCTTGCCGGCCTCGATCTCGACTTCCGCTCCCTCGAGCGTCTTGCCGTCCTGGGTGGCGGTCAGGGTGTACGTACCGGGTTTCATATCGACGGCATCGGGCCCGAGCTGGGTTTCCATGCCGTCGGCGGATTTGAGGACGAGGGAGGTTCCGTCATCGGCCTCGGATTTGACGTTTGCGGTGGATACGGCCTTCCTGATGGAGACCTCGGCCCCGGCGTCGGCTCGGACGGCGACGTTGCCGGCGGCGCTGCCGATCGAGATCTCGTCGTCGGTGTTCCAGGCCTGGAACTTTGCTCCGGGAAGCGGTGTGCCGGCGCCCATGACGGTCTTATCGACCGCGAACTTCACCGCAGCGTCGGACTGGTCGGATGCGGCTTTCACCTCGGCGGTGGCGCCGTCCTTGTAGGAGAGGGTGAACGCCACGGGCGTCTCGTCGATCACATGGCCCGAGGGGGGCTTGGTCTCGATGAAGGCGTAGGCCGCCGAGCCGCTGCCGAGGTAGAGTTCCTTGGTGGTGGCGCGGCCGTCCTGCCCGGTCTTCACATGGTCGACGACGTCTCCGGCCGCGGCGCGCACGGTGCCGTCGGGGGACACGATTTCTTGCTGCGCCACGACGTCGTACTCTGCGCCCTGAAGCGCCTTGCCGTCATGCGAGCACGTCTTCGTGATGGTCGCCTTGCCCTTCGCCTGCTTGTCTGAGACCTTGATGACGGTCACGGGGGAGGCCTTCTTGTAGTCCTTGGGGACCTCGAAGCCGACTGCGTCGCCGTTGACGGTGTAGGGCGCCGCGGCGGAGACCTCCTTGATGGAGTACTTGCCGGACTTGAGGCGCTGCGGGATCGTGACCTGCCCGGCGTCGTCGGTCGTGAAGGTGTCGACGGTGCCGTTGACGTCGTAGGGGTCGGTGAAGCTCATGGTCTCGCCGTTCGAGTCGAGCACTTGGAACTTGAAGCCGGAGAGGGGCACGGTGTTCCCGGTCTCGGCATCGGTCTTGACGATCTGGATGCGGCTGTTGAGCGTCTTGTCGATGACGGAGTAGTACTTCGTGGTGCCGTCCACGAGGTCGTCGGCCGAGATCGTCCAGTCGTCCACATGGTCGAAGCCCTCGGGCACCGTGGAATCGACCTCGCGGATCGTATAGCCCGCCGCGTCATAGGGCACGGCGCCGGAGATGCCGGCGTTGCGCTTGCCCGAGCCGAACCACGGGCGCGCCGGGTCGTCGGTCTTGGCCTCGGAGACGGAGGTCTCGTCGCAGGTGGCCGCGTCCTTGGTGGACGCGAAGCCGGCATCGTTGGTCGTCAGGGTTCCGACGACCTCATTGGTGGTATTCGAGATGATCTGGAATTGGACGCCCGTCGCGGCATTTCCCTGGCCGTCGTCGGATTCCCAGCTGTCGTCCTCGCCGCCCTTGGTCTTGGCGATCTCGATATCGAACGAAATCGGGTTCTCGGAGAAGTCGTTCTCAGGCTCGAGCTCAAATATGCCTTCTGCGCGAGGGTCATCGCGACTAATCGTATATTTATGAACAGTAGTGTCCAGCTTGTAGCCGGCAGGTGCTTTGGTTTCGGTTACAGTCAGCTCTCCAAGGGGAACATCGCGAATAACCGCATAACCGTTTTCGTCGGTCGTGACGGTCACGGGTCCCCATGAGGGCGATGACAGGGATGCAATCGAGTACTCGGCACCCTTGAGCGAAGCGCCGGATTGTGCCCCGCCGAGCGTAGCCGAGTCCTTCTTATTGATTTTGATGCGCACCGTGCCAGGGTCGTCCTTCAGCTGCTCGGTCCCGGCGGAGTTGCCGGTCCTGAAGGCGATATGCCCCTTGTGGAGCGTATAGCCCGCGGGCGCCTTGGTCTCGACGGCGTAGTAGGCCTGGTTGGGCTCGAGGTCCAGCGCGGCATTGCCAGATGCGTCGGTGACGATATGCGACACGAGCGCGTTGTCGGAGGAGCGGTAGATGTCGTACTCGGCGCCCTCGACGGAGTACTCGGAGTTGCCGTCGGTGATGGAGACGTTTGCCGAGCACTTGGAGAAGGTGTAGCGGACCTTGTTCAGCTTCCACTTGATCTTGAAGAAGCCGGCGCCGGCCTGCGTGAAGGTGGTCGGGACGGTGACGCCGATGATCGCCTCGTCGCCGTTGACGGCGGCGATGCGCACGGTCTGGCCGTAGTCGTCGTCGGTGTGGACGGCCTGGTTGTAGGAGTGGTCGAGCTGGCCGGAGGGGTTCACGCCGACGTGCCCGCAGGTGAGGTCGACGCTCGTCGCGTTGGGGATGGTCACGCCGGAGACCGTCTGCGCGGCGATCGTGCAGGAGCGCTCGATGGACCAGGCTCCGGACTGGAGGGCGGAGACGTCGACGTTCTGCGTGCCGAGCGCCTGGTAGATCGTCTTGGCCTCGTAGCGGCCGCCGGACGGGTTCTCGACCGCCGGCAGGGTGGCGCCGGTGGTGGTGCCGGTGTACCTGTTGTGGCCGGCGGTGTGGAAGGACATGCCGGCCCAGGGCGCGGACTGGAACTCCCACGTTCCGATGTTCCACACGTTTCCGGCGAAGGCCTCGGTGGCGAGGGACGCGAGCCAGGAGCCGACGTTCTTCTCGGCGTCGTTGGCGAGCTTGATGTCGACGCTGCGCACGCCCGCCGCGGCGATGAGGATGTCGAGCGTTCCGGTGTCCTTGTCGTAGGTCCACATGTCGAGGTCGCGCGTGTACTCGATGCCGTTGACGGTGACGGACTCGATCGTGGCGTCGGAGATCGACTTGCGGGCGGCCTTGTCGCGGGCGAGCGCGATCTGGGTGTCGGGGGACGAGACGTCGACCGAGGCGGTTCCGGACTTGGCCGCGCGGCCGTCGACGTTCTCCGCCTCGACCCTCACGGGGAAGGTGTTCGCCGCGCCCTTGTCGGGCGTGGCGTAGAGGAGCTGGATGCGGGAGGATGCGACCTTGTACTCGCCGGCCTTGTTCTTGACCGTGTACTTCTTCGGCACGTAGACGAGCCCGGTGGCCGCGTCGAACTTGAGGCCGCGGCGCATGGCGGCGTCGGCGTTGTTCTCCGATGCGCCCCAGTCGGCCAGCGTCGCGCCCGAGATGTCGGAGCCGGCGCGGCCCACGAGGTAGTCGGACGAGTCGTCGAGGTCGTAGAGCACGGCATGGCTCACGGCGTTGGATTTCAGCGCGTCGCTGTAGTCGCCCATGCCGTCGCCGTCCGTGTCGGCCCACAGGCCGTCGAGCGTGGGCGTGGCGACCTTTCCGGAGTCGACCGTGGTGGTCGTGACGGTCAGCACGTCGCGGCGCTCGAACTTGTCGAGGTCCGAGAGCGATTCGTCGAGGTTGGCCTTGATGTAGGCCTTGTCCGAGGCCTGCTTGGCCTGCTTGGCCGAGGCATCGGTGGCGACGGCCTCGAGGGCGGCCGATCCGTTGGAGCCGTTTTCGTAGAAGGCGCACGTCACGGTGGTGTCCGTCTCCGCCTTGAAGGTGGCGCGGCCGTCCTCGACTTCGAGCTTTGCGGCCTCGGACCCGTCGCCGGCGAAGGACGTGAGCGAGTCGGCGAACCAGCCGTCGTCGGGCGTGACCTCGACGGTCACGTTCGAGCCCCTGTCGACCGTGACCGTGTCGCTCTCGGCGTCCTCGCCTGCGATGGCGAGGACGCCGTGCTCGCCGGCGGCGAGCGTCACGGTCACGGTCTCGGGCTCCGCCGCCGCCTCCGCCCAAGCGGACGGCACGGCGGTACCGAGCAGTCCGAGCACCTGGCTCAGGGCGAAGACGATGGACAGGGCGCCCACGCCGAGGCGCCCGAGCGTCGCGCGGGCGGTATGGCTGCCGCTTCCTGTATGCTTCATCTCGGCATCATCCTTTCCATGTCCTTGGCGCCGGCCGGGATACCCCGGCGCGGCGCCCGTAATCTGAGATATGCTACCCAGCCTGTTGCCGGTCTACACCGGTGACCGCCGGGACTTTCCGAATGGGAAGCGGACTCCGCTCGCCCTACGCCCCGCCGTCTCCCAGAGAGCCGTTCCGGTAATCGCCCTGGGGGGACGCCTTGAGGCCGAGCAGGTAGTCGGCCGACACGTTGAGCGTCAGCGAGAGGCGCACGATCGCGTCGAGCGTGGGCGTGCGCTGGCCGTGGAGCGTCCTCGAGATGACCGCCTCGGACACGCCGGAGAACTCCGCGAGCTTCCTGGCGGTCATGGCGCGCCCCTCGAGCGCCGCGGCGAGCCGGCGCTGGCAGGTCGCGCGCAGCGCCGGGTTGATGTCGAGCTCGGCGAGGGGTACGCAGCCGTCCCCGTCGCGCGTGACGGCGGCCATGGCCTACCGCTTCCCGCCGCGACGCCGCGAGCCCGTGCGGCCGGCGCTCCCGCCCGGCTTCTCGCTCCGGCAGAACTCGACGAACCCGGTATAGGGCGCCGCTCCGAGCTTCGCGTCGGTGTCGAACGTGCCGCTGCCGTCCTTCTTCGACAGGCCGGTGAGGTGGACCGTCTTTCCCGACAGGATCGACTTGGCCTGCGACTTGGTGAGCTTCCTGCCGTTCTGGACGATGTTGAGCTTCACGCCGCAGCCCTGGAGCAGCCGCCAGCCCTCCTCCTTGCCGGCCCACTTCGACGACGAGCACTGCCACTGCCTGCCGCTGCGCGACAGCACGATCGGCGCTCCGCAGGCCGGGCACCGGCACAGCTCCTCGCGGCCGGAGACGGCCGCGGCCTGCGCGGGGTCGAAGCCGCGCTCGAGGTCGGACACGACCGCGGCCGTGTAGCCCTCGATGCCGGAGAGGAAGTCGGACAGCGACCCCTCTCCCCGCTCGACGTGCGACAGGGACAGCTCCCACTTCGCGGTGAGCTCGGGGGTCTTGAGCGAATCGCACACGATGTCGATCAGCGTCTCGCCGCGCTCGGTGGCGGAGAGGGTCTTGCCGCGGCGGCGGATGTACTTCGCCTCGATCAGCTTCTCGATCATGCGGGCGCGGGTGGCAGGAGTCCCCAGGCCGCCCGAGTGCATCGAATCGTCCTCGATGGCAGCCTTCAGCTCGCGGTCCTCGATGGACCGGCCGGCGTGCTCCATGGCCGACAGCAGCGTCGCGTCCGTGTAGGGCTTCGGCGGGGTCGTCTTGCCGTCCTTCACGCGAACGTCGCCATCGGCGACGGTGAAGGAGTCGCCCTGCTCGATGTCGGCGGGGATGTCCTGCGCCTCGTCGTCCTCGTCCTCGGCGGCCTTGCCGCCGCCCGCAAGCGCGGCACGGCACGCCTCGTCCACGGCGATCCAGGAAGCGTCCGTGACGGTGCTTCCCGAGGCCGTGTAGGCGTCTCCGTTGATCTCGCCCTCGACCTTGGTCTTGAGCTTCGTCGCGGGGTCCATGGTGGCGGCCATGAGGCGGCAGCAGACGAGGATGGCCACGGAGCGCTCTGCGCCATCGAGCTTGGCCATCTCCTTGGCGCCGAGCAGCGCCGTGGGCAGGATCGCGCCGTGGCCGTGGACCTTCGAGTCGTCGGCCACGCGGGCGACGTCGGAGCGCGACGCGTCGAACCCGGCCGCGGCGGCCTCGCCGACGATTCCCGGCACCGCGATGGCCGAGAGCACGCGGGCCGTCTCGGGGATGTCGGACTCGCCGATGTAGCGGCTCTCGGTCCTGGGATATGTCGCCAGCTTCTTCTCGTACAGCGTTTGCAGCGCGTTCAGCGTTTCCTCCGCGGTGAGGCCCGCGCGCGTCGATGCGTCGCGTTGCAGCCCGGTGAGGTCGTAGAGCTTGGGCGCGCGGCACCTCTCCTGTCTGCGCTCGACCTTGGAGATCGCGCACTGCGACCCGACGGCCGCCCGGGCGCGTCGCTCGGCCTCCTGGCGGGTGTTCAGCTTCTCGCCGACAAGGCGCACGCGTTCCGTCCTCCCGACCGAGCACTCGACCTGGAAGAAGGGGACCGATTTGAAGTCGCGGATCGCGCGGGTCCGCTCGACGACGAGCGCGAGCGTCGGGGTCTGGACGCGGCCGGCGGACAGGCGCGAGCCGTCGTAGAGGCACGACAGGGCACGCGAGGCGTTGAGGCCCACGAGCCAGTCCGCCTTGGCCCTGCCCTCGGCGGCGTCGGCGAGGCCGTCGTAGTCGGAGAGGGGCTTGGCGTGGGCGAGGTCGGTCCGCACCTGCTCTGGCACGAGCGAGGTGGACCAGAAGCGACGGACGGGCTTCTTGCAGCCGGAATGGGTCCAGACGCGCCGGAAGATGCCCTCGCCCTCGCGGTCGGCGTCGCAGGCGTTCACGACGAGCTCCACGTCGGCGCGGTCGAGCAGCCCTTTCAGGACCTTGTACTGCTCGGGCGCGGTGACGCTCCACCTCCACCGCTCCGGGATCATGGGCAGCTGCGACATCGACCAGTGGCCGGACCACTGCGGGTAGTTCTGGGGGAAGTCGAGGTCGATGATGTGGCCGCGGCACCAGCTGATGAGGTAGCCGCCGCCCTCGATATAGCCGTCGCGACGCTCGTGGGCGCCGACGGCGTCGGCGATGCCGCGCGCGACGGACGGCTTCTCGGCGATGATGAGTGTGGGCATGCCGCTCCCCCCTACTCGGAGAAGGAGACCGAGCCGGCGGCCATGTCGGCCACGCCTCGGTAGGTCTTCTGGCTCGAGGGCATCCAGACGGTGAACGTGACCGTGCCGTCGTCGTTGTGCGTCACATGGTCGCGGGAGAACAGCGCGGAATCGGCATCGGCGCCGCCCTCCTTCTCCGCGGCGAACGCGCGCCATGCGTCCATGAGCGCGCCGGCGCAGGAGTCGCCGATATACTTGGCGGCCTGCTCGGTGTCGGTGATGGCGAAGGTCTTTTTGGGCGCCGCGGCGCTCTGCTCGGTGGCGTCGGCGTCGGCCGCCGTGTCGGCGCGCGAGTCGATCTGGTCCTGCGCGAGGTCGTCGTTCACGCCGTCCACGCGCTCGAGCAGGGGGAAGACGGTCCAGGTGCCGTCGGCGTAATGCGCCGAGTAGCAGTCGCCGGTGCCCTTCACGCGCATGAACACGACGGTGCCGTTATCGGTGGCCTGGGGCTTCTTCTTGATCGAGACCGTGATCTCGTCGAGCCCGTAGCCGTTGGCGCGCATGGTCGAGGCCACGGCGTCGCAGAGGCTCTCGCGCTTGGTCGCGGTCATGCCCGAGAGCTTGTCGAAGCCCTCGAACCGAACGCCGGAGGTCTCGGACGGGTCCGGCGACGCCTCGACTTTCTTCTCGTCGCCCGCCTCCTTCCCGTCCTGCTCGTCGCCCCCGGCGGCGCTGCCGCCATCGACCGCCTCGGTGGCGTCCTGCTCGCGGCCCTCGTCGCCCGCGGTGCCCGTGCGGGAGCACGAGGCGGCGTCGAGGCCGAAGCCCAGCGCGATCACGCACGCCAGCGCGATCAGGCCGTAGGCCAGCTTCCTCTTGGGGTCGTTCTCGTTGGCCGGGTTGAACCTGTCGGTCATGTTCATGTTCGTTTTCCCTTTCGTTCATTCGATGGGCTAGAGGATGCTGCCGCTGTTGACGGACGAGCAGACGCGCTTGCCGCCCCATTCGGCCTTCCAGCTCGAGCTGCCGGGGTTGCCGCTCCTGTAGAAGCGCGACCTGTCCACCTCGAACTCGATGACGTTCTGGCCGTTCGAGTGCCCCCACTTGTTGCATCCCTGGTCGTTGGGGTTCTTCGCGTCGGCGATGACGCACTTGATCACGGTGCCGTCAGACAGCGTGAAGTCGACCTTGTCGCCGACGCGCCCGTACGTCGTCGTGCAGGCGATCAGGTAGCGCCCGTTGTAGGTCGCGATATCGTCGTCGTACTTCGCCCCGGCGAGCGACCACTTGGAGTGGACCGCCGCCTGCGACGTCCCTGCCGCCCACGCGGTGTCACGGCCGTTGACGTAGCAGCCGCGCGGGGTGTAGAAGGTGACGGAGTACCCGCCGTTGCCGTACTGCTCGGGGATGGTGACGCCCGCCCCTCCGGTCGGACGCAGGACCGTGTCCCAGGCGTCGTTCCAGTAGGACCCCAGCGATACCTCGTCTCCCGACGAGTCGCCGTCGGCGCCGTCGAGGTCTTCGTGCGCGCCGTAGTCCTTGCCGTCGCCGGCATAGATCTCCGTGTGCTGCTCGGTGTTGACGAGGATGTCGCCGCGTTGCAGGGAGTCCATCTTCCCGTCCCACTCGACCTTCTCGAAGCCCGCCTTGAGCAGAGGTTCCGCCATGGTGGAGGTGGTGAACGGGTGCGTACCCAGCTGCTCGGTCGTGCAGTAGCCCGAATCGACGAGGCAGTAGTAGACGAACGACGAGCAGTCCATGTTGGGGTTGTGGCAACGCGTGGACTGCGAGTACCCGATGGAGTCGTCGTCGACGTATCGCTGCGCCTGGGCCAGGTAGCCCTCGGCGCTGCCGCCGGAAGAAGATGTGGCGGCGCCGCCGATGACCGCGCTGAGCAGCGACATCCCGACTAGGCAGATAACCGCGGTGCCGCCCACCGCGGCGCCCGCCGCGGCCACGCCGCGCCAGCCGAAGACGGTGTTCGTGACGGTCGCCTTGGTGCGGCGCAGCTGCATGAGCTTGCCGCGGATGCCGGAGGTGTTCGTCCCGGCGAGCCGGCCCGCCTTGGCGCCGAGCCGTCCCGCCTTGTTCTCGAGCCGCTTCTGCCTGAGGTTGATCCAGCGCCCGAGCAGGGACTTGTCTGACATCCCGGCGCGTCGCATGGTGTCGGCGCGCTTCCTTCTGTGCTCGAGCTGGTCGAGCACCTTGTCCTGCTTGGCGAGGGCCTTCTTCGATTTCGCGTCCCAGCGGGCCATGCGCCTGCGGGCCCGTCCCGCCGGCAGCCTGTCGGCGACGGCCTTTCCCTCGCGGTACAGGTTGCGCGGGTCGGCCTGGGTCATCGCCGCGTTGGCGACGGTGTCGGCGGCGCGCGCCCCCTCGTCGGCGACCTGGGCGTTGCCGTCGGAAAGGCCGATGGCCGCGCTCATCTCCAGCGCCGCGCGGGGGCTGTGCAGGACGCCCTTCGCGGCCCCTTTGGCCGCGCCCCTCGCCGCCCCCTCGGCGGCTCCCTTCGCCGCGCCGAGGGCGTTGCCGACGGACTCGCTGACGCGGTCCTTGAACACGGAGCTTGCGGCCTCCCCGCGCGTGAGCTCGGGGAGGGCCGATTCCTTGTAGGGCGCGACGGCCCGCTGCCTGTACGCGGGGCCGTCGTGCTGCACGGCATACTCGAGGGAGGAGTGCTTGACCTTCTCCATCTCGAGCGGGCTCGCCTTGTCGGTGACGGTGGGCTTCTCGACTGCCATGGCTCGGGTCACGCTACCCGCGGCGGGCGCCGTCGCCGCGCCCGTCCTCGTTGGAGTACTGGATCAGGTCGTCGAGCTTGGTGGTCACCATGCGGTAGATGGCCGAGTCCGTCGGGATGCGGTTCTCGAACGGGATGATCTTGCCGCCGGCGACCAGCAGGCCCTCTCCGGGCCCGGCGTTGCGCATCATCGCGACTTGGCGCTCGGAGAGCTTGATGACCTCGCCCAGCGCCGCGGCGTCCGATGCGGACTGGCCGAGCAGCACCAGGAAGTCGGAGTTCGCCAGCATCAGGCGGCTCTTCTCGTTGTTGATGATGCGCTCGATGTTCTGCGTGATGCCGGTCGGGATGGCTCCGTACTTGCGCGAGCGGGTCCAGAGCTGGTCGAAGTACGAGATCGCGTAGTCGTTCTCGAAGAGCAGCTGCATCTCGTCGATGAACACCCAGGTGCGGACGTGGCGCTCGCGGTTGCGCACGATGCGGTTCCACGTCTGGTCGAGCAGGATCAGCAGCGCCAGGCCCTTCATGTTGTCGGCGCAGTCGCGGATGTCGTAGACGACGAAGCGCTTGTGCGTGTTCACGTTGGTCGGGTGGTTGAACAGCGAGGCCTGGCCGGTGACGTAGCGCTCGATGGTGACGGCGAGCATGCGTCCCTCGGGCTCGGGCTGCTGGTTGAGCATGTTGTAGAAGTCGATCAGCGTGGGGATGTCGCGCTGGTCGTGGGTGGCGAAGTAGCGGTCGTAGATGCGCGAGACGCAGCGGTCCACGAGGGTCTTCTGCATCGGCGAGAGGTTCTTGGCCATCATCTCGACCATCGACATGATGGCGTCGACCTTCATCGCGAGCGGCTGTTCGCCCTCCACGAGCTCGAGGTCGAACGGGTTGATATAGGTATGCGAGTCTCCGGAGATCTGGACGACCTCGCCGTCCATCTCGCGCGCGACGTTGATGTACTCGCGCTCGGGGTCGAGCACGATGACCTCGGCGGTGGGGTCGGTGAGAAGCGTCCACAGGATCGTGTTCTTGGCCGTCACCGACTTGCCGCGGCCCGGCTTGCCCAGGATGAAGCCGTTGGGCGCGACGGCGTCGCGGCGGTTGTAGAAGATGAAGTTCTTGGACGTCTGGTTCTGGCCCATCCACATGCCGCCGCGCTCCATGAGCTCGACCGACGTGAACGGCACGAGCGCCGCGAGCGGGGCGGTCGTGAGGTTTCGCACGTAGGGGATGTCGCAGCGGCCCGTGGGCAGCATCGCGGCGAAACCCTGTCGCTGGAGCTTCACGAGGGGCACTGCGCGGCAGGTGAATCGGCGGAACACGTCCTGGATGGCCCCGGAGTTCTCGTCGCAGTCCTCGAGCGAGTCCGCCCAGGTCATGGTGGTGCAGGTGAGCGACCACATCTTCTGGTCGCGGCTCACGAGGTCGTCGCGCAGGTCGCGGGCGTTCTCCATGGCGTCCTGGAGGTTGGTCGGCAGCATCTCGTCGGTGATGTACATGGTCTGGGAGTGCTTGAGCACGTAGTCGGACTTCTGCACCTTGAGATCGGTGTTCATCGACTCGATGGTCTCGATGGCGCGCGACTGCTCCCAGCTCGTCATGTCGAGCGTGATCACCTGGTTGATGGGCAGCTCCGCCAGGCTCGAGACCATGTCGGAGCGCACCGAGCCCGCCCATTTCTGGAGGTAGAGCGCCTGGCCCGTGACGCCGTTCCATGAGATATGGGTGTCGTCGATCTTGGTGAGGTCGGCGGGCGCGACGAGGTCCTTGGTGGTGTAGCCGAGCTGGATGGCGCTCACGCCGTGCTCGTCGGTGACCTTCAGGTCGTCGAACGAGACGAAGCCGCGCGGGTCGCGCGGGTTGGTGATCGAGTCGATGATGCGCAGAAGCTCGTTTCCGCGGACCTCCTCCGAGTTGACCCCCATGTTCTTGAGCGAGCGCATGACCTGCTCGGTCGCGCGGGCGAGCAGCGGGGACGCCTGCTCGCGGGTCGGCGCCTCGACGGTCACGATGAACAGTCGGCGCCTCTCGACGTTCTGCTGCGTCTCGGCGACCTTGCTCTCGATGATTTGGTTGATGTCGCGGCGGAAGCGGTTGCCGGCGTAGTCGCCCTCGACGGGCGGCAGGAAGGTGTCCTCGCGGAACGCGTCTCGGTCGATGACGCGGCACAGGATCTTGACCTGGAGGTGCACGGTGTTGTCGAACGTGTTGAGAAGTTCGGACCAGTTCTCGTAGATCTCGCGCTGCTCGGACTCGCGCGCCGCCTGGAAGCTGGCGTCCTGGAATTCCACGACGCGGCTGTAGACGCCCTGCTGGAGCTTGACGGTGCCGTCCTCGCACAGAAGCTCATAGCCGAGCGCGTCCTGCGTGCACTTGTCCGCGCGCAGGACGAGGGTGCCAGGGTAGTCCTCGGTCGGCAGAAGGCGCTTCATGCCCTTCTTCTTTCCCGCCTTCTCCGCGGCGCGCTCGCGGCGCTTTCGGGCTTTCGCGGCCTTCGCGTTGAGCTTCTGCTGGCGGCGGGCGTCGCGGCCCTCGGCGCGGACGTCCTCGCGGCTCTCCTCGCGCTGCCCGCGCTGTCCGCGGCCGTCCGCGTCATCTGCGCGGCCCGCGTCGCGGTAGTCATTGTAGGGGTCGCGGGCCGGCTGGGGCGCAGGCTCGCGGTATGACGGTGCGCTCGGGCGCGCCGGGGTCTGGCTCTGGCGGCAGTAGTCCTCGTAGGGGTCGCGCGAGGTGTCCGCATATGCGTTCTTCCCGTAGGCGTAGGCGTCGGACTCGCCGGATGCGGCGGGCTCCCCGTAGGGGTCGCGGGCGGCAGGGCCCTGCCCGCCACGGCCCGGGGTGGGGCGGTAGTAGTCCTCATATGGGTCGCGGGCCGGTTGGGGCGCAGGCTCGCGGTATGCCTGCGCGCTCGGGCGTGCCGGGGCCTGGCGGTAGTAGTCCTCGTAGGGGTCGCGGGCGGGGGATGCCGGGGATTCGGCGGCCTCCTCGCGGCCGTATGCGAACGGCGGCTCCGGGCTCTGCGAGACCTGTGAGACCTGCTCGTGGGCCCCGCGGGCGGCCGGCTGCGGGGCCGCGGACACGGGGATGTCCTCAGCTCGGTATGCCGGCGAGGGCGCAGGCGGCGCGGGCGGCGCGGACTGGATGGCGGGCATGGTCGCGGTGGCGGTGGCAGACGGCGCGGGCGCGGCCAAGGTCGTGCCGCAGTAGGGGCACACCGCGGTGCCGTCCACGAGCTCGCAGTTGCAGTTGGGGCAGATCATGTGAATTTCTCCGTTTTCTCTATGCCTCGGCCTCGGCGTCGGCCTCCAGCGCCGCCGCCTTCTCCGCTTTGGTCTCCTTCTTGGGCCTCTTGCCGGCTTTCGCCTTGGCGGAGGCGCGGTCGCCGTGCGGCGAGAGCGTCGGCGCGGCGAACAGGGCGACCTTCGGCCAGTCGCGGTCGGCCTTCCAGATGGCGAACCACTGCTCGAACTTGAGGTCGTGGATGCGCCCGAGGCCGACGAGCCCGATCGCGCCGCAGACGGACATGGTCAGCATCAGCCACAGCGTGTTGATCTCGGTGAACGACGAGATCGCCAGCCCCATGCCCGCGGCGGTGATCGCGATGGCCGCTCCGGTCGCGACCTGGCGGTACGTGAAGCCGAACAGCGGCCTGGCCTCGTAGTCCTGGATGTCCTTGCGCAGGATGATCTCTACCATCAGCCCATCGCCCCCATGATCGTGTCCGCTATATGCTTGGATTGCCCGCACAACGCCGAGAAGCCGAAGCATCCGGCCATGGACGCGAGCAGCGAGACGATGGTCCAGACCGAGTCATCGATGCCGGCATTCGGCTTGGTCGCCAGAAGCGACCCGGCGGCCGAGAAGCAGATCCCGGCGAAGGCGATGATCGTTATGAGGATCGCCGCCTGAAGGCACACGCCGGCGAACTTCTTGAAGTACCCGATGCCGGACGGCCTGGTCTCGCGCGTCGTGAGCATCACGAGCGGGAAGCCGGCGAAGGCCGTCATCAGGTAGATCTCGAACATGCGGGTGATGGTGAGCGTGAGGACCTTGATCAGGCACAGGCCGGTCGAGACGAGGATGACCATCGACACGAGCGCGTAGCCGACCGACCACGCGAACTGGCTGTACCTGATCTCCATCATGGAGAGCATGAAGGAGTTGAAGCCGACGCCGCCGATCTGCCCGGCAGCAAGCGTGTCGGAGACCTTGTTGGCGACCCACAGGAAGACCTCGTACACGCCGCCGCACAGCTGCACGGTATGGCTGATGAGGACCATGACGAGCGAGAACTTGACGATGATCCAGACGTAGTTGCCGGCCATCGAGAAGTGGTCGCCGCGGTTGGTCGAGACCTCCTTGGAGAACTCGAGAAGGGCCCACACGCACGCGAGGCCGAGAAAGCCCACGCAGATCGGCTGGATCACCTTGACCGAGACGTCGGCGGCCGCCGAGTACATCTTGGCGAAATCGGACCCCTCGCCGGTGAAGTCGAGCTTGAGCAGCCCCGACGACGAGATGCATTGCAGCATCGCCTCGCCGCAGTCGACGCAGAAGCTCGCGATGCCCTCGGCGGTGCTGTAGACGAAATAGGAGACCCAGGGCCCTGCGTTTACGACATCGAAGCCCGGATACTCCCCGCAGGCGCCCATCATGAGGTCGTCGTCGGTCCACATGGTGTTCGTGGTGCTGCTGGGGTCTTTCTTGCGGTCCTTGATCGCCTGGTGGTAGTCGTCCTTGTATTTCGCCTCGAAGCTCTCCTTGGAGGTCTCCACGGCCAGGGCCGGCGATGGGCAGGCCAGCGCGGCCAGGGCCGGCGCGGCGAGAGCGAGAGCCAGCACTGCCGCG